>Ga0307510_10001607_pt1 | contig 24993 bp, 16 predicted proteins | sample 12_EM_MG_FD_207224 | JGI IMG/M metagenome (GOLD analysis project Ga0307510, IMG submission 207224) | Populus trichocarpa ectomycorrhiza microbial communities from riparian zone in the Pacific Northwest, United States - 12_EM | ecosystem: Host-associated > Plants > Roots > Unclassified | place... | reverse complement strand
AAAAAGATAGTTCTCTTGGACAAAGCAATTCGTATAGTGGCATGCTTGTAAGATGGTATATTGTTTTTTTAGTGACGCTTCTCATAATTTTACGTGGATGGGTTTTTGCTCTAAAAGCAATGAGGGTACAACCAGTTGTAATTGACATCACCAATTTTCCAGTATTAATAACGACCATTGAGCCCCATTTAGCCACCTGATGTATTGCGCTTTTTGTTAATATTTCATTATACATTGCTCAAAATGTACAAGCTATCAGCTTGTCCGCATCAATGTCTTTGAACAATTTTGTCACATCACAACCAAATTTTCAGTCATCTTGGAGAAGAAACAGATGATCGCCATCTCGAATGACACTGATACCATCTATTTCTGCATTCTCAGCATTGATGACTCTAGTAAATTTGTAGCCTCCAAATTTTTCACCTGCAGTGTGACAAATGGCTACAGTGAAAATAGGATTATGCAAAACGAGGAACAGATGATTTAACCAACTGATCTCTTTTCAAGGTATGATATCCTTGTTCTATTTTAGCTTCAGAGTCATGTTCTTATGCCTGGTAAAAAAAAAAGAAAAAGATAATTCATGAGTTTTGTCCCCTATAAGTTTATTTACACGCTGTAGAGGTCAAAAGCTTACCGGCAATTCTCAGCAACTCTTCCATAGAATCAGGTAGGATAATTAACTTCCCAGGTCGGCTCTGTAATGTACTTCTGTTTTGAAGCTGCATGTGGATAGTGACTCGCTTGGGTGATTTCTTTGCTTCCCTATCATGGGGACATCTAGAAATGCATGAGCTGGAGCTTGTGAGCGCCTTGTTTGAATGGGAGATGAGAAAACTGGGTCCAGTGTTTCCTTCATGTTTCCCTTGATTATTCTTGGTGTCACCTACAGTTTCTGACTCGATAAAATCTATTCTATGTTCATTTAATATATTCCTATTTTCGTAATTTAGTAAGAGATCATGTATGCTTTTATTTCCTTGCTGTTCGGCTAGAGCTTTTGGGGTCCATCCTCTGGCATCTGGTTTGTTTATGTTTGTTCCTCCTTCAAGCAAAATCTTAACCATTTCAATATGCCCCTCGCAAACAGCAGCATGAAGAGCCGTTTCGCTATCCTCAACTGCTGTTACTAACCCTTCATGTCTGGTACAGTCATAACCTTTGCCTAATTCACTCTTTCTTGTAGCCTTTGATCCCTGGGAATCCGTCTCTCTTGCTTTGTTCACTGATAGATCTCCGTGCAGATGATCTTTACACCCTCTCTTAGAACACCATTCTTCTCTGTTTTGGGATTCAGAATCCATGCTTTCTGGCCTCCGCAGTTTCTGTAAATGGGTAGGATAAAATACCAACGTTCAGCTAGGGTAAAAGAAAAGAAGTTAACAAAGATCTTACAACTCGAGAAGCTTTATTAAATCATATACCATGGAAAGATGATTCATTATGACGCGCCCATCTTCTGGATTCGCTTTTATGGTGCTCATGAGAGCAGTTCCGTTCAGTCGTAGTATTTGAGAAAGCTCAAAGGTTCTAACTGTGAAAGGTTGCGGCCTGGAACATAAAACTCCAACCTCGCCAAACGTGTCTCCTGCTATTGCTTTCCCAATAACCTGTACAGAGGATGTAATTAAACTTTAACCTTATTGTTTGTTTAATCTATGGGAAATATGTGACTTTGAAAGAGCTGGCACAAGTACCTTTTCACGTCCATCAACATACAATATCAAATCCTGCAACAAGGAATGGTTTTCCCATACAGCTAATGTTAGTAAAACATTCTGAAATTTAGAGGTAATGAATGACAACAAAATCAAGTTTACACACCACTGTTCCCGAGACGAGTATGTAGAGATCTGTAGGAGCTTCGTTCTGCAGAATTACATCCTCCTTGGGTGGAAAATATTCAGCCTCCATTTCTGAAACCTTTTATGAAGTAAATTTCATCAGTCTTCTGAAACTGGGCAAACATTGATGCTCAACTTGCCACTAACCCTCTTCTATAAGGAAACTACTGCCTCCTGCCTGTTGTTGTTTATCTTTTTACCCGTATATGATTCCAGCAGGTCATATTTTTGGCTTAAGAAGAGGGAGGGGAGAAAAAAAATGATGTGTACATGTGAAGTCTTACCAGTTGGAAAAGGAAGTCCTGAGAAACCCCTCGGAAGAGATAAGCTCTTTGAGCAATAGGATGGAAGAGATAGTCTGCAATGCTTGAACGAATGGCTTTTGGCAGACCATTTAAGGTCTCTTGCTGCTTCAACCCTTCCGTTTTGAACTTGAGGCATATGTGTGACAGCATTTGTTCCTGTATGCGAGGAGGCAACTGATTTCGTGCAGCGAATTCTGAAGCAGCTCTGACTGTGTCTCTCTGCGAAATTAAATTTACAGCTGTAATGAGGCTACTCATGTGATGGAATGTTCAAGGAGTAGACAAAAGTGTTGCTTAACAAGTGATTTATATTGGATCACTACTATTGACATTCAAGGAGTAGGTGAATCCTGTTGTGTTTTAGTAGGATTTCTGAAGTCTTCACATAAAATCGGTGAGCCAAGGAGTAGACACGACAGATCTGTTGTACAAGGATTTGTGATTTCATTGAATCCATTTAGCTCATGCATAATCTAGGAAGGTGAAAACCTAGTTGGAAATTGGAAAACGAGAAAGCTACAAGTGAGAGAACTCACAAAGTTCCTTGTGCGGCTGGTCCAGTGAACTACAAGGTTTGTCATGTTTCCAATGAGGTATGAGGTCAAACCCAAGTTGAACAGCATGTAAAAAATGTCAAAAAGCATCTCCCTGGGGTTCTCAGCATGCAGGTCCCCATAACCAGTTGTGGTTAATGTGGTAATAGACCAGTACATTGCTGTCACGTATCTATTCCAGAGTCTCTCCTCTTTAAAATTTGGGTTTACTGCACCGATCCAGGTTCTCTTCGGATCAGGGTATCTATCTGCAATCAAATAGTTAAAGCATCCAGCACAGTGTACTGCAAACAGGGTTACCTGAAATAAACCACAAGGGAAAGGAGATTAGAAATATTACTAATAAGTTAGCTAGCCTATTTAATTAGTGTTTACTGGAAAGGAACAAGTTGGAAGTGTTTGTGACTTACAGAAACAAGTTTTGTGCACCGAGTCCAAAAATAGTTGAACCTGATGTCCTTCTCAAGTCTATATAGGAAGAAAACAGAAAAGCTCCTCAACTCTTCAATTCTTCCATCATAAAACTACGAAATTCCCAAGAAAAATGAAATCAATGGAGTCTGGTGACAAACCTTGCAAACAAGGCACTGACTCGTCTGAGACGCCAAAGTCTGAGCATGCTGAGGATGTTAAAACCAAGTCCATTACCGTGATTTCTGAACAGGAGACTAAGAGACTGAAATGGGGCTGTCGAGCAGACATCGAAAATAAACCACGTTGATATGTACCTGCAAAAGGTTGGATTTGAGTGATTGCTTAGTTGAGAAGAAGCATTCATTAATTGTGGAGGAAATGCTGCTGCAGGACGCTTGGCTACCTTATTGCTATCTTCTTAGGGTCGTCGATAAGGAGGTAAGAGTGGCTATCTAGACACGCAACGAAGAAGGTGAGAACAATATCAACAGCAAAAAAACCGTTGACAACGTTGTCAAAGATGAAGAGGGCATCTTTCTTGGATGTTAGGAAAGCAAATTCAAATGGAGAGATCCAGGCAGAGTAAACGACTAGAACAACCAGCCACATCTCCCAAGCCCTGTAATGAAAGGGACTTGTTAGAAGGCAGCTGTAATAAAACTGGAAATAATTATTATAATATATAGAGTGATCAATTCTAATCACCTATAACAGGAATTGTAAGGGGAAATTATGTATCTTCGAAGTTTGGTTGCCCGATTTATCCGGGCTCCCAGGGATGGTAGGAGATCGCTCGAGAAGAAGCTGCCATGAGAAACACCCTCCACATGAACCTCTACGGAACAGAAGCGTTGGAAGAAGTTCTTGGCATTGGAAAATGCCATCTTAATTAATCACTGGTTGCTTGAATTCTCAAGGGTACTCTCTCTCAAGATTTTGTGGGGATGGATTTGTTGTGAATGGCTGGCTGTGTCCGTGTATGTGTGCGTGTGTTTATATATACTAAAGCTTTTGAGTGGTGACACGGGCTATGTCTTCTTTTTCAATCACCTTTTCTTTAACTTTCTCAAGACTCTCGACATGTTGGAAATGATTCTGCAAGAAAGTTAATCGAAGTAGCGCTTCATTTAAGGATTGATATGGAAGCAGGAAAAAGGTGAAGGGGGGACTTTTCAGTCCTGTTTGAACAAAGAAGAAAAAAAGTAAACAAGAAGGACAAGCAGCTGAAGAACAAACGGGGTCTAGGATATATGGCAGTACCAAGTGGCAGACATGAGTTTTCCTGTAATGCAGTGGCAGAGAAAAAATAGTCTGAGAGACAGGGAAAGAAGAGCAAAAGAAGATAATGGCAATGATACTCGTGCTTCTTGATGGTTGTGGTGGTGGTGGTGGTGGTGGAAGCTCCATCATAAAAACATGTGGAGGGGTGAATCATATATAGACAAGGCCTTCGCAAAGGACAGATTTGAGTGAAAACATATTGGTGTTTTCATTTCAAAATCTAGAGATGGAACAGGCAGCCGTAGTCGATTTGGGGAGGGGAAACTACTCGTGCTTGCCACGTGGACCAATAGGGGCTTTGGTTAGAGGATTGACATTTTTTCCTTCCTTCCTCGAATCCCTCCAACCAGCCAAACCAAACGTCACTCACTCTCCTCCTCCTCCTCCTCCTTGTACCTGGGTTCTTTCTACACCATACGATATACTAAGAAATTAATGAAGTAGGATGAAAGTGATTTTACTAATGATAAAATGAAGGATAACGTCGTCATTTTTCACAGTACAAAATCTATTTATAATATAGAAAGAATTTTCTAAATTATCCCTCGTAATTGGTTTCTGCCTCCCCCAGGACTTGATGACTTGTTTTTTTTAATCTAAATTCCATATTTAGGAATGTTTTATTTAGATATTGCATCAACCTCTTTGCTAATTGAGTTTCAATGGTGCTTGATATCTGTGTATCATCATGCACGTGCCTTCTAGATCAATTCCCGCCATTAATCTTCAAGAAGTTCTTTGAAGATTTACGTACATATTATGTTTGTTTGTGTAAAAAATAGGAAAATTAACTTCCAGAAAGTTACCGTATATTTTACAAGTGAACGGAGTTGGGAAAGAGGACCCAGCAGCTCATGGATTCGTTCCGTAGGGATGTTGGTCTGGCAGATTCAGCCAATGGCACAACTTGGAGTGAATGTAGCAGAAAAGAGTTTTACTTTTAACGAGGAAGATCGGCCATTGTTGGGTTAGCATCTGCAAGCAGTGGTAAGCTATAATAACTAGACTAGGCTAGATATGGGAATTGCTTTTTATTATTATTATTATTACTATTATTCTTTCTATTATTACTGCTGATTTTTCATAAATTATTTTTTTTAATATTAATATTCGAGTCAGTTTATATGTATTTCAATTAATTTTATAAATTTTAAAATTAACAATCATATTAGTTTTTAATAACCATAAAATTTATAAAACTTGAGTTTATAACTTTAAAAATCATATTAGTTTTTAATAACCATAAAATTTATAAAACTTGAGTTTATAACTTTAAAAATTAAATTTTAAAAATTAAATTTAAAATTTAACCGGTTAAAATTACACTATAATTTTTTTTTTAATCGAAGACTGCGCGCGTGTGTAGAAACAATTACATTTCTCGGAACCAATCTTGTTTTGAATCCAAATCCAAGATGATTAAAGTAGGGTACAGGTCCACATAACACATATGCAGTAAAAGAATATAAGTACTGATCTGTTTTTATTTAAAGAGATATTGTTATTTAATGTTTTGTCTTTTCTATTTTTCTTGTCTACTTTTTTTTTACAAACAATAATTAAAGGCTACTAAAATTACAACAACAAGACATTTGTGCCTAAAATAACTACAAAAAGTTGTACAATTACTAAATATATTAAAGGGAGTAACCATTATTTTTTTTTTCGATTTTCGTTCTTAAGTTTTTTCTCTTATTGAATCTTTTGCGCATAATTTCACTAAAAATGGTTTGAAATTAAGAAGAAAATACTAAATTAAAAACAAAAGAGTATGAAAATGTAAATCATAGAGAAAAATCAAGGTTATGATCAAAATCAAGAAAAAAGTGCTTTTCAGACCATCTATGTTCCTATCTTCTCCAATTTAGTCCCGGTAGTTTTGAAATTTTAGTTTTAGCTTAAAAGTTTATTTTATTTATTTTATAGTCCTTCGGTTTGAGTGAGGAAAGAGAAAGTCACTAGAAAACAACAGAAGAAAGAGGAAATTATCAATTGGTCACATTTCAAAAAAAAAAAAAACAAATCTTGGTGTTAACGGGTTCCATTCGATGAGAGAAGTTTAATTGAAGAGTTTTTAAACCTTTATTTTGCACGACAAAAATATATTAAGGTTGAAAGAGAATTTTTTTTCCCTGTTTGATTTTGTGTTTTTGGACATATTTTGAAGTGTTTTAAGTTGAGATATTGATTTATTGACATGATAAGAATGCTTATCAGGTGTTTTTAAATGAAAATTGAAAAATAAAATTTTTGGTCCAAAAAATCTCATCCCAATTTTCCAACCACATTTTTTATGGTAGAAAACTAGACTAGCAAACAACATGTTATTAGCCATCATAGACGATGTGACATCTACTTTTATCTTTTTTAAGAAAAAATGGTTTTTAGCCCTTATACCAAAGAAAAAAGGGCTACGCATGTTGGCTTAGTTGTATGCGTAGACTTTTCTTTAAATAGACCGGAAACCTAGCCTCAGAAGCATAACCTCTGTATATTCAACCCATTATGCACTTTATTGTTTTTTTTTTAATTAAATCTCATGAAAATAAATAACTATAAAATATATTAAAAACATGATTTTTAAGAATACAATTATATTTTTTGTATAAAATTATCGAGTGCTTTTTATAGCCCTCGAGATTTGTATTTTTTTTAGATTTAGATTTTTTCTTTTCTTCACAATTTTTTATTATTATCACATGTTTGCATAAAAAATCTAGAACTTGTTAGTGTATTATTCATATATTTTTTAATACATCCACGAAATAATAATGAAACCACCATTTTTTTTATTAAATTTACTTTTATTATTTTGATAATCGTTTTGTTTCAACGAATAAATATTTGGATAAATTAATTGCAAAAAAGAAGAAGAGGAATTTCATTTATAGGTTAAAGAGGTTTCAATTAAAGAGATGCCATTTTCATCTTTAATTTGGATCATTTAGTTTTTTTTTCTTGAATATTTATTCTAATTGCCTTTAATTTATATTAAATGAAGTGCATTCCTAAAAAAAGTTAATATTTTTTGGTTAAGAAAAATATATTAATAAGAAAAAGATTGATTATACTAGCAAGTTATGTTGTTACCCATTTTAAGGGGCCCACATAAACAAAAAAAATCAAAAAAAAGGAAAAAGAGAAAATACAAAAAAAATAAAAAATGTCAGAAGAAAAATAAAAATAAAAATATATATATATATCAGTTGAGAAGAACATATTGGAACTCCCGGGAAATTACCAAAAATTGGTTGAGGAGGGTCACAACATACAAAATTGGAAAATTTGACCCTGTTGACAAAGATAATTCAATTTTTGAGGAGGAAAATTCAAAATTGCATGTTTAAGGACTCAATTGGAATTTTTCTCCATGTTGTGGTTGTGGAGGTAGGGGGCTGCGGATTAGACCTGCACTTTGTTCTTCAGAGAGATCCCGTTTTCCTACTGCTGGACTCTTTCGGATTCACTGAATTGCTCTTTTCCTCTTTCACTAACAATCTAGATAGAAAGAGGTCAATCATTATCTAGTCTTTGAATTTGGATAATGTAGGTGGTAAGCTAAAGCGAAGGATTTAATTGAATTTACTGAGGATTTAATTGCAAGGAAAATTAATTCTTGAAGTCAATTTAGACTTTAATTGGAAGAAATTAAAGTCTAGGAGTCAAATTATAAATTTTAAGAGTTAATTTGGTCAAATCAGGAGCTTAATTGCATAAATATTGAAGTTTAATGAGCAGTTAGGGACTTGATTGAAGAAATTCAAAACCAAGGACTAACTTGTAAGTAGCATGAGACTACAGGGTTTGAAATCATTAAAATCAGGGACCAAATTGAAAAAAAATTAAAGTTTGATGGCTAATTGGGATCCAATTAAACAAATAAAAAACCAAGGACCAAATTGTAAAAGGCTCTCAAATTCAAGGTTGGCAATTGAGTTTGGTAGGGATGAAATTGCATGAAATTAGGAGTTGAGGAGGAACTTAAGGGTAAAATTAAAAGAAATGAGAAGAATAAGAATTAAATTGAAGTTTGCCAAATCCCAAATTAAAAGAAATGAGAAGAATATGGATTAAATTGAGTTTTGTAGGGTTTAGCCTAGGGGTGATCATTTTCGGTTCGGTTTTGGTTTTTATCAAAAAAAAGTAACCAAACCAAATTTTTTTTAAAAAAACCGAGACCGAACCGAAACCGGTTCAAACCGACCAATTTCGGTTCGGTTCGTTTTTTTAGGACAAAACCGGTTCAAACTGGTTTGGCTCGGTTTTTTTGCCGGTTTTTTTTCGGTTCGGTTTTTTTGGTTTTAGGCTTATAAAACCGAAACTGAACCGAACCGGTCGGTTTTTTCAAAATTTTAATCGGTTTTTTTTCACGGTTCGGTTTTTTTGGTTTTTTTTTTCCGGTTTTCTCGGTTTTTTGGTTTTTTTACTCACCCCTAGTTTAGCCTATACGACGTCGTTTAGATACTATACACTTTCTATTTCAGGTAGTTTTGGTTGATCGAGTAGACACTTTCAGGTAGGTGAATGTGGTGTTTCCGACCACTTTCAAGGCTGTAATCACCACCTTTCAACTGAGAAACACCCCTTTCTACAACACCATTTCTATGAAATCAAACATTTACATCCTATTTTCTCTAATGATCTTAGCAAAATCTTGTCCACGATCAGCCACCCCTATGTTTTCAGATTCTATGTTGATCGAGTTGACACTTTCAAATGAATGAATGTGGAGTTACAGACCTCCAGATTGAGCAAGATTAGATCCAACATAAAGATATGTACCCCCTCTACCATGATCATGTGGTCTGAGGCAATGTTGACGTCGGTGTTGCTCTGGCAAAGCCACGAAAGTGGCCAACCTAGTCAGCTTTAACTAAGACACTCATTTGCACAAAATCACCCAACTCTTTCGTGTGTTCACACTTAAAAAATCTAAGAGGGTTCTTATCAAGTATTTAAAACATTTCTCTTAAGATCAAAAGGCTAGAAACACTTCACATTGACCTCAAAGTTTGTTACAAATCCACATAAATCCAAAATCATTGATCCTGTGGTAAAACCAGTCTAGTTTTGGTTTGTTAAAACCCTAACAAACTCATCTAGAAGCTCTGAATCTGTCTATAAAAGGAGAGGTAATCAGAGGAGCAAAAGGGAGGAAGAAAGAGAGGAAAAACAAAGGGGAAAGAAATTTTGGTGAAAGTTGAAGCAATCATATCATGTTCATGATTTCAAGGATTCAGTTTGTTTTTTGTTGGGTCTAGAGAGAAGGAAAAAGAAAGGAAGCATTAGAAATCCATTCTTATTGGAAGATTTCAAGCTTGAAATTTATACCCTTGCAAACCTTGAAAATGGAGTCCATGAGGCCTGTTGGATTGATTTTTGTTGTTTAAATGCAATGTTTTGAATGTGTTGACATGTTGATGATTGATTTAATACATTATATTTGCCTCTGAGTTTGATTTGGAATTTGCCAAATATGTTAGTAAGGTTGATGTTCTTTAGTTCTTGCATGTTTTTGGGTTTCTGAGTTTTATTTGGTGTTAGTTGAAGGTTTAGGAAGACATTTTGAATCCAAACTGTATAAATATATAGGTTGTTTTAGGTTGACAGTTTTGGAGCTTATGTGTTAGTTTTAAGTCTTGTTTTCTTTCAATTCTGGTTTATGTAAGTTTGTATCTCATTATTAGTAAATAATCTAGGGTTTTCAAGCATTAATAACATGTTTTTATAGGTTTTAATCTTAGAGTTTTGGTTTTGAATCAAAACCTATTTTTGATAGAATCATGATTTTTGAGGAATAATCAAATCAAACTGACACTTGATTCTTAATCTATGCTTTATTGTGATTAAAACCTTGTTTTTTATTGCTTGAAATATGGTTTGGTTTGATGTTCACGTTGTTGGGTTTAAGTTTGAGTGTTCTTCATACTTTCTGTGTTTGATCCATTTTTCTTGAGATTTTTTTTTGTTTTTATGTTTTTACTTATGTTGAATTTGTTTTGGGTTTGGGTCTTTATTTTGGTTTGTTTCTGGGTTAACTCGGTCAGGTCAACTTAGTCGGGTCAACCTCAGTCGTGTCAACCCTTGTCGGGTCAGTCCATTCAAGTCAACCCAACTGGGTCAAAACTGGGTCGGTCATTAGGCCCTGTTTGGTTTGTAGTTTTTTTTTGTTTAAGGGTGTGTTTGGCAAACATCTTTTAGGTTTGTTTTGGGTAGTTTTTTTTCCAAGGGAAATAAGATTTTTGCCAAACATGGCCTTACAAAAATGCAAAATAATAATAATAACAACATAATAATAATAATAACAAAACTTTTTGTATGTTGTATACTACCAAGTCTCTCAAAAATATAAAAATCATATTTTCTCCCAAAAAATGTATATGGTGTGTTTTAGTATTATATATATATATATATATATATATATATATATATATTCACTCATTTTGAATTTAATAACCACTTTATTGTATCTTTTGAGAACTTAGCTAATATTTCAATAACCCTTGAAATTTTAATTCATGGAATTAAAGCTTAATATTCTAGTATAAAATGCCGGACCTACAAGTAGGCTAATATTTAAATGTTAGGAATTGACCAGAAAATTCACAGAATTAATTTAAATACTCACCAATTTTAATTGAGAGTATTTTCTTATCGCAATATACGAATTGCGGAAAACCTTTCTATAAGAATTCATTTAGGCACACGAACCCATAATAAATTCAAATGCCAAATTTATTCACACGAATAAATCATCATCCTAAGTCATAAACAGACCACCGGTTAGGAACACATCAAAACCTTTAAACCACATTCAAATCACACAATACAACTTACCTTAGGTAAGAGGTGTTAGGGGTGCTAATACCTTCCATGACCACAACAAGTCCCTTACCCTTTGAATCTCTAATAGACCAATACACCCGGGTTTCCTAGCGACCCTGAACTAAACAACTAGGTGGCGACTTCTTGACCCCCCGACACCGCGCGTCCACGTGCGACAGAATAACGACTCCACTAAATACAATATTGTTTGCAACAATATCAAACTAAGCTTTGTGTTTTATGTGGTTTATTTGTTTTTTATGTGTTTAAATTTTCACATTTGGCTTATCTCATTTTATTTACGCTCTAACATATTTACTCATGCCCATGCATGTATATTGGATACAGATGAATGTCTTCATGCATCACTAGTTTATTTATGATATATCTCTTCGTAATGCACTCACATGGAAACTTCAGGTTAGGTGGGGGAGTAACGGCTTATCCTATGACTTTCAATTAGGGTTTAAGTTCGTGAAACCATCTAACTCTTTGCTAAGTGATTAGATTGGTAGTGATTGGTATACGTTTCATTTCATTACCTATTAAGCCCCCATATTGCCTTCACGTGGGTAATCACTAGGACAACGAGTGACCCCTTTTTTAAAAAGCAAGTAGTAAACCTACCCCATGTCTCATGTAAAAGGACATAAGACCTGCCTATAAGATGTATGTCACTGGAACAAACATTGTTGCATTAAGACATGCTTAACCCTAAGCATCTTGCATTATAGGACTTTAGACTAATAGCATGGCCACTATTAGAGAAATGACTTATGTCGAATACGGGTTGGAATATGAATCCCTACAGCTATTATAAGGGGATTGCCTGAGACTAGATAATAATAAATTACCATCCATCAGAAATGTGAGTTGCTCTAGAAATGACTTAAAAAAGCTCCTCTCACATGTGAAAAGCATCAGCAAAGATGAGTTTTTGAAGAAATATGGGAGGATAGTGAAAATCACAAGGATGTCTGTTTAGAATTCAACCATTAAAGCTTTGATGTATTTTTTGGACCCCGAATATTGGTGCTTCACTTTTGGGAACGTAGACATGTGCCCTACCCTGAAAAAGTATGGTTGACTCACCGAGTTTCCCCAAAATCTATACAAAGTCTACTTCCACTAACAAAGTGCCAACTAAATTGGTTAAGTTGATCAAGGTTCCAGATCTCTATGAGATATTAGAGAAAAGTACTAGTGGCTTAAAGTAAAGATGATCAAAGAAATATTTGAAAGAAGAAAAAATGACTCCAGATTTGTTGAGGAAAGGGATATAATACTCTATTTGAGAATCTTTAGGTTGGTTTTATTTCCAAACTTAACGGGGATAATTAGTTTAAAGGTACATGATTTCATTAAATACACTAGTTTAGAATGGCCGAACACTCATCTCCAGTCCTACTTCAACAAAATAGTCGAGGTAATTCATGATGATAAGATATTGATCTATTTTTTCCAGGATAGTCTCATAGGGTTCGCCCTAAGCTAGTACATGAGACTAGACAATAACAGGATCAAGAAATGGAAAGACTTGGCCGAGGCTTTTTTTAAGTAATACAAATTCAACTTGGATATTACTTCTGACAGAATGAGCCTAATGTCAATGGAGAAAATAAGCCAAGAGTCAGTAAGGGCTTCTATGCAAAGGTGGTGGGACGAGGCCATGCATGTCTAACCCCTTTTAATAGAAATGGAGATGGTGACTTTGTTTGCCAATACCTTCAAATCCCCCTATTATGAGCATTTAATGAGTAGCTCATCTTAGCATTTCTATGATGTTGTACATAATGCTGAAAGAATAGAGCAAGGGATTAAGTCTGGGTGCATAGTCGAACCGGTGGAGAAGAAAGGTTTTGTTGAGAAGAAAAGGGAAAATGATGTGAACAACTTGAAATGAGGGTATAAGAGAAAAAGTAAACTACTATAACCCCCAAACACTTAGCTCTCAGGTTACCAACATTAACTTCACCAAGCCTTATGCCCTAAATCAAACCAGTAAAGCAAATAAGCAAAACAACCACTAAAGACAAAACACAAGAAATACCCTGGAACAATTACCACCTCTACCTATACCTCTGAAAAATTTGTATGCCAAGTTATTAAGTATTGGGCATATAGCTCCTATCCCCGTACCACCAATCTAACCACCATTTCTCGTCCGGTATAAGCTAGATTTGACTTGTGAATACCACGCTGACAATCTTGGCTATAGTATTGAAACTTGTTATACCTTTAAGAAAAGGTTGTTGGAGCTCATCAATGATGGGTAACTTTTAAAGATTTTCCCAACATGAATTCGAATCCATTACCTAACCATGCCACAGGAAACAATGGAGTAGGTATGGTGGAAGTCGGGAGTAAAGACAAGGCGCTGAAGGTATCCATGAAAATATTGTACAACATGCTTGTACAATCAGGATCTTTAAAAAGAAATGATGAGCATCACTTGGAGAAAGGTGACCATTGTGAGTTTCATTAACCAATTCTTCTCTCTGGGTGTTGAGTTTTGCATGGCTTGTTTTTGGGAGCGTGTTCCTCTGTTGTTTATGTCATTGTATTTTTTATTAGGAGCCTGTTCCCTTGTTGCTTCTTGTATATTTGTACATGTATATGAACTTGCTGGCTCTCCAGCATGATTACTTTGATCTTAATTCATACTTACATTTCGATAAAAAAAAAAGGAATGTGTTGAGTTTCGCCAAAAGGTGGCAAGAATACTAACCATGAGAGAGTTAAGGATTAAGACTATGGAGTTTGGCAATGAGGTAAGGATGATGGAAAGTTAAGAGAAACCGTTAGAGGTATGTAGGGTCCATCCAATAGTCAATGGACCACCTAAACTGATCTTGACTAAACCATCTTGCGCAAATAAGGAAAATCATAATGTGACACCTTACAATTATGGCTATACTGCTAATGTCAAAACTCATGCTCCTTTGTTCCAAGCTGAGATCACTAGGCTGACCTGGAGTTGTCGTTACTTCACGCCTGAAGCGCTAAGAAAAACTAAAGGCAAGGAAGTAGTAGATCTTGACAAGGAACTTAAGGTTAACAAACCTGTGACTGAAAAAGAATCAAATAAATTCTTGAAGTTGATAAAGCACAGTGAATACTGCATAGTAGATCAACTAAAGAAAACCTCAGCCAGGATCCCCCTCATATCCTTGATACTCAGCTTTGAACCACACTGAAATGCCTTGTAAAAGGTGTTGAATAAGGCTTATGTGCCTAAAGACATTGACCAAAAAACCATATAACATCTGGTAGGGAGGATTTATACAACCAATTGCCTGTACTTCATAAAGGATGAACTGGATGTTAGGGGAACTAGACACAACAAGCCCCTATATATCACTATCAGGTGTAAAGACTGCCTTATAGGTAAAGTTCTCATAGACAATGGTTTAGCCCTCAATATGTTGCTAAAATATATGCTAAAAGAAATGCATGTTGATGAATTGCACATAAAACCTAGCATATAATGGCGAGATCATATGATGGCTCACCTAAACAGATAATTGGGATTTTGGAAGTGGAACTGTATATGGGGCCACAAGTGTTCTTTGTGACACTATAAATTATGGATATCCACCCTTCCTATAGCATGTTATTGGGAAGACCTTGGATTCATGTAGCTGGGGCAGTAACCTCATCATTACACCAGTACTTGAAGTACATCATGAATGGGATGTTGGTGATTCTCAAGGCTGTAATATAGTTTCCATGAAAAAAAATTATGGTTGTACCATTCATAGAAGTAGGAGATTGCAAAAACAGGGACATTCATGCTTTTGAAATTTTAAACACTAAGTGAGTTCCTGATAGCACAATGCTGAGAGGACCAAGGGTTTCAGAAGCAGTGAAGATGACAACTAAATGCTTCTTGAAACATGGAATTTCATTTCAACACGACCCTAACGCCGGAAAGCCAGAAAGAGTCAATCTTATAAAGGTCAAATGTGTTGATCAAAGATTCGAGCTCAGATATAAGCTTAAAAATGAGGATTACAGATAGTTTACTAGTGTGAGATAAGAAAGAAGAATGACCAGAATTGCGAGAAAAGAGTCGAAAGAGGAAGAGCTGGTAATTCCTCCCATTAGGGTTTCATTACTGAAGGTTGCATATTTAATGCAACCTGATAAAGGACTGGAAAGCCTTGGTCAAGATCTCTCAACTATGAACATAAACACCTTGGAGGAAGATAAGGTCAAAGGGGATGATCAAAAGATAGAGTCTGGAAAGGAAGATGAAGTGCTGCCGCAAATAACCATCTACACTATGGAAGAAGTCTTTGCTAATACCTTCATATGAAAGTTGGCTAAGGGCGAGATTTTCAAAACTAGGTGACCCAGGAAGCTCCATTGGTGTTTAAAATGTAACTTAGTATTGCTAGTCTTAATATGCATTTTGTTCTGCTTTTGTTTGCTTTGTTTTTTTTTCTGGTTGACATTTACGGCTTAGATGTCAATTAGATCTTGCCTTTGTTGTTGAGCCCACCTTTTCTAATTAATAAGATCATTGGATTTTTCAAATTGTTTTTTTCATTTATATTTTTTTCACTTGCACATTTACACTAAACACTTTCCACTTTTAGGAAACCTGAAAGCGGATCTTCTATAACACCATATACACCTTGTAAAAAGAATGAAAAACCAAACTATAACAAATATATAATATCTATGGAAAAAGAAGAAGGGGATGAAAATGATATTAGGGAATTCACAAAATAAATGGAGCAACATGAATAGACTTGGAAGCCCGCTACAAAAGAACTTGAAATCATAAATATAGGTAATGATCAATTTAAGAAGGAACTGAAAATAGAAGCCTCAGCTACTCCCAAAGATAAAGCAGAAATGATCACCCTATTACAGGAGTATACATATGTTTTTTCCTGGTTTGTATATGGATATCGTAGTACATAGAATATCACTGGTAGAAAGATGCAAATTCGTCAAACAAAAGTTAAGAAGGACTCATCTTGACATCCTGATCAAGGTCAAGATATAGATTTAAAAGCAATGGGATGCTGGTTTTTTGAAAGTAGTTAAATATCCACAATAGATATCTAATGTAGTTATCGTACCAAAAAAAGAGGGAAAAATCAGAGTCTGTGTGGATTTTAAGGATTTAAACAATGCTAGCCCCAAAGATGGCTTTCCTTTGCCACATATAAATGTCTTGGTCGACAATGTTGTATATAGTTCTATATATTCCTTCATGGATGGCTTCTCAGGGTATAACCTGATAAAAATGGCTTCAGAAGATAAAGAAAAAAAAACTTTTATCATGCTGTGGGGAACATTCTGTTACAGGTGATGCCATTCGAACTGAAGAATGCAGGGGCCGCTTACTAGAGGATCATAGTGATGTTATTTCATGATATGATGCATAAGAAAATTGAGGTGTATGTAGATTATATGATTGTCAAGCCCATAAAACGAGAGAGTCATGTCTAGATTTTAAGGAAGTTGTTCGAGAGATTAAGGAGGTACAAAATAAGGCTCAACCCTGCAAAATGTTCATTTGGAGTTAAGTTCGGTAAATTGTTATGATTCATGGTGAGTGATAGAGGAATAAAGGTGGATCCTGATAAAGTGAAGACCATTCAATCTATGCCATCTCCTAAGATAGAAAATGAGGTGAGAGGATTCTTAGGGGAATCAAATTGTATTGCCCAGTTCATATCCCAGCTAATAACAACATATGACCCTATCTTCTAGCTATTGAGGAAAAAGAATCATGAGACTTGGAACGAGGAGTGTGTAGAAGCTTTCAATAAAATCAAGTAGTACTTACAAAACCTACATCTGCTTGTTCCTTTAGTATCAGGAAGACCTTTGATACTATATTTGACAGTAAATGAAACAACTATATGATGTGTACTGGGCTAGCATGATGAAACCAGAAAGAAAGAAAATGCCATTTATTACCTAAGTAAGAAATTCATAGAATGTGAGTCTAGATACACGGTGATAAAAAAGTTATATTGTGCGCTAGTGTGGGTAGAAAAAAGATCACGACATTATATGTTGTATCATACTATGTGGTTGATCTCCAAGGTTGATCCTTTGAGATATATATGTGACAAGCCTTATTTATCAAGTAAAATTGCAAGATGGGAAGTTCTGTTAGCAGAAAATAACATAGTGGATATGATGAGAAAGACCATGAAAGGAAGCACAACACCTGACTATTTGGCTAACAATGCCATTAAAGATTATAAGCCATTTGATTTTCCTGATGAAAACATATTGTTAATTGAGGAAGAATAAAAGAAGATAGATTGGTGGACCATGTATTTTGATGGGGCAGTAAATGTACATGGAAATAGAGCTGGCATAGTAATAGTTTCTCCTGATAAGAAGTAGTGTCCGATTTTAGTTAAACTACAGTTTGAATGCACCAACAATACAACTGAGTATAAGGCTTGTATCCTGGGTTTGGAAGCTGCATTAGAGCTTAAAATAAAAAAGATAGATTTATACGGTCATTCAATGCTAATTATTTGTCAAATGAAAGGAGAATAGCAAAACAAGGAAGAAAAGCTGAGACCCTACCAAGAATATCTATCCAAACTAGCAGACGAGTTTAAAGAGATAGAGTTCACCCATTTAATAAGGGAAGGGAACCATTTTACTGATGTTTTGGCTACACTGGTTGTCATGGCCAGAATTGATTTTGGACATAAGTTACAACCGATACACATTGATATCAGAAATTTCCTAGCTCATTATTGCTCAGTTGAAGGAGAGATGGATGGAAACCCTTGGTACTATGATATCAAGAATTTTGTGCAAAACCAGGAATATCTCGTTGGAGCCTCCAAGGCAGATAGGAAAACCTTGAGAAGATTGGCAATGAATTTCTACTTAGATGGAGAGGTTTTGTACAAAAGATCATTTGATGGAACCTTGCAAAGATGTTTGAATGAGGCTAACACTAGAATTGCATTGCAAGAAGTCCATAAAGGGATATGCTCAACTCATGTTAGTGGGCATATGATAGCAAGGAAAATACAAAGGGTTGGTTATTTTTGAATGATATTAGAAAGATACTATATCAACTATGTCAGAAAAATGTCATAAGTATCAGGTATATAGTGATAAGATCAATGCACCTTTGATTACTTTGTTTAATCTAACATTTCCATGGCCATTTGCAATGTGGGGAATTGATGTGATGAGGCCTGTTAACCCGAAAGCCATCAATGAGCATAGATCCATCCTCGTGGCTATTGGCTATTTTATAAAATGGGTAGAAGCCAATTCATATACTCATATAACATAGAAGATGGTGAAAAGGTTTATATAAAATGACTTGATCTGTTGATATGGTCCACCAGGAAAGATAGTGACTGACAATACTTAGAACTTTAATGGTAAGATGATAGTAGAGCTTCGTGCCAAGTGAAAAATCAAACATTCCAATTCCTCACCATACAGACAAAAAATTAACGGCATTGTAAAAGCTGCCAACAAGAATGTCAAGAAGATTATTCAGAAAATGGTGATCACTTACAAAGATTGGCATGGGATGTTGTCATTTTCCCTCCATATATACCACACTATTGTCAGAACTTCAACATAAGCTACCCTGTATTTCTTGGTATATGAAATGAAAGCGGTGATGCCTTTGGAAGTAGAAATCCCCTCATTAAGAATATTGATAAATAAATTCTGAGCTAGAAAAAACAGAGTGGGCCAAAGTGAGAGATGAACAATTAAACCTGATAAGTGAGAAAAAGATAGCTATAATTTGTCATCATCAACATTACCAAAAAATATGGCCAACGCATATGACAAGAAGGTTAGACCTCAAATATTCTAGGAAGGAGATTTAGTACTGAAGAAAATATTGTCTTTACCATGAGAGGATTAGAGCAAATATGCGCCAAACTATAAGGGTCCCTATGTAGTGAAGAAGTCTTTCTCATTAGGCATTTTAAATGAATGGAGAAGATCTAGCTAGACTTGTGAATTCTAATTCTATAAAAAAAGGTATTATGTATAATGTGTTCATTTTCTTCTAAGTCAATAAAAATAAAGTTTGGCCATGAATTCTTCATATAAAGGAACTTTCTTTTCTTTTCTTTTCTTTTTAATCTCTTGATCTCACAACATTTGGAACCTTTTCCTAAAAGAAAGATCTTAAAATAAATTGTCTTGTGCATAAGTATGAGAAATGGGTCATAAAAACGCTTAAGATAAGTTTTTAAGCAATTCTCGATTAAGAGGTGACCAAACAAAACAAACCAAAACCAACTATAAGATAAAGCCCTGTCTCTGAATAACATTTTGAATTGCATGAATAAATGGTTGGTAGCCACTCTATAATCACCCATAAGTTCTTTTAAAAAAAGGACAAGGTTTATCAATACTAACGATGTTTGTTTGTAATGAGAAAAATGTCATCTTTGTTATCCCTTCCCTTGTGATCCATATTTGAACCTAGATAAGTTTTTCTTCACAAAAACCTTGACCAGGATCACTCCTCACATTGAGAGCAAAAGAAAATATAAGCAAAATACCAAAATGCACACATGGATCTATGAAAGTCAGAACCTAATACCAGGGGGCATCATCATAAAAGGAGAATGATAAGAAAGAGGAAACAATATATATATATATATATATATATATATAAGAAAAGAAGGAGAAGAAGAAGTAAAAGAATGGAAAATAAAAGAAAATGATGGTTTGATGACACTTTAAGACTGAAGCAAAGATCCTGAAGTAGGACTCTTCATTAAGAAATAGAGTCTATCCAAACAAAGTCCGTAAGACTATTTCACAAAGAAAAAGAGGTAGAAGAAAAGTGATCTTGAGTTTTTTAACCATGAAACACCTTTTAAGACTAAAAAAGCATCCATTTCTTCCATAGCCCATAACCATAGTTTGTGTTACGTGCCTTTAGATGTCTTTTCTAATCAAATGCATATAACCTGGGTTGATAAATGGTGATCTTATTGTTCACACGACATGATAAATAAGTAGCGACTCACTTTTATCCATGCAAGAAAAATATAAATTCTAGCATTCTACACAGATTTTTCAAGTAAATACTTGAAACCTTTTTTAAAAAAACTAAAGTAGAAAGTCATCTCTTGTAAAAGCCTAACCTAAAGACGACCCATATTCTGAAATACTATAAAACCTTAAAGGAAAATGCTTAAAGAACTGTTTTGATGCATACATTGAAAAATTCAATTCTCATGAACAAAACCAAGTCTTTTAAATATTTGTAGATTTTTTTGTGATGAAACAAAACCAAAAAGCCCTTAAAATGAAAAAGGCAATTAAAACATCAACAAGAACATTATAGAAAGCAGTGTCAAAGCATGTACTCAGTTGGGTAAGAAAGGGCCCAACAAGAAATAAAAGCTGAAGACTTCTTCCCAAGAACATGATGGGTAAGAAAGATAGCACAAGAAACAAATCCTGACTCAAGCATACAATTTCTAACACATTAACAAACTCACACCAAAAAAAGAGTTAATAGGAAATCAAAGAAAGGGTGGGACTTATATATCTAAACCAGGTAAGAATGCATGCATTTAACCCCAAAACATTACACAAGTTTTGTTTTACAGAAAAAATTCTAGAAATCAAACTTACAAAAATCAAAAGACTAATAAAGAAGGAGTCTTTGGAAAGCTTTAGTTGAAGGGGATCATTGAGATTTAAGGTTTCAAGTCAATTGAGTTGAAAAAGAAGACAAATATTTTGGTTCTGGTGAAAGGGGATCGCCAGATTGGGATCTCAGGTTGATCGAGTTAAAGATAAAGATCAAGGTTTTGGTTAAAGGGGGTCTCTAGATTGAGATTTTAGATTGATCGAGTTAAAGGCAACATTTTGGTTCTAGTTAAAGGGAATCGACAGATTGGGATATCAGGTTGATCCAGTTAAAGACAAAGATCAAGGTTCTGGTTAAAAAGGGTCTCTAGATTGAGATTTCAGGTTAACCGAGCTGAAGACAACGTTTCTGGTTTTAGTTAAAGGGGATCATCAGATTGGGATCTTAGGTTGATTGAGCTAAAGACAAAGACCAAGGTTTTGGTTAAATAAGGTCTCTAAATTGAGATTTTAGATTAACCGAGCCGAAGGCAACATTTATGGTCCTGGTTAAAGGGGATCATCGAATTGGGATCTCAGGTTGACCAACCTAAAAACAAATACCAAGGTTTTGGTTAAAAGGGGTCTCTAGATTGAGATTTCAGGTTCACTGAGATGAATATAATATTTTTTGTTCTGGTTAAAAGGGATCGCCAAATTAGGATTTCAGGTTAATCAAGCTAAAGATAAAGACCAAGGTTCTGGTTAAAAGGGGTCACTAGATTGAGAATTCAAGTTGACCGAGCTGAAGGTAACATTTTGGTTCTGGTTAAAGGGAATGGCTGCAAGGATAAAGTTTCAGGTCATCCAAACTAAAAGCTTTGAGATGATTAGTTATGGAAGAACCTTTTATTCATCTTTACAAACATACTATGCAAAACGCTTAAAAAGTCTTTCCTCTATAAGTATTGTAAAGAGGGAGCATTTGTTGTTACCTATTTTTTGGGGTCCCACATAAATAAAAAAATTCAACAAAAGGGGAAAAAAAAATATAAAAAAATAACAAAATATTTGAAGAAAAACAATATATATATATATATATATCTGTTTTGAAGAACATATCGGAACTCCTAGGAAATTACCAAAGACTGTTTGATGAGGGTTACAATATACAAAATTGGAAAATTTGACCCTGTTAACAAAGAGAATTTAATTTTTGAGGGGAAAAATTCAAAATTATATGTTTAAAGACTCAATTGTATTTTTTCAAGGTTTAATTGAATTTATTGAGGGCTTAATTGCAAGAAACATTAGTTCTTGAAGTCAATTTAGGCTTTAATTAGAAGAAATTAAAGTCTGGGGGTCAAATTGCAAATTTTAAGAGTTAATTTGGTCAAATCAGGGGGGTAATTGTGTAAATATTAAAGTTTGATGAGCAATTAGGGACTTGATTGAAGAACTTCAAAACAAGCACTAACTTGTAAGAAGCGCGAGACTTCAGGGTTTGAAATCGTTGAAATTAGGGACCAAATTGAAGAAAATTGAATGTTTGATGGTTAATTGGGAACCAATTAATCAAATAAAAAACCAAGGACCAAATTGTAAAAGGGGCTCAAATTCAGGGCTGGTAATTTAGTTTTGTAGGGGTGAAATTGCATGAAAATAGGAGTTGAGAAGGAACTTATAGGTAAAATCAAAAGAAATGAGAAGAATAGGGATTAAATTAAAGTTTGGCAAATTCCAAATTTAAAAACCTTAATTTGTAGGGTTTAACCTATATGACGTCGTTCAGCTACTGTGCACCTTCTTTTTCGGTAGTTTTGGTTGATCGAGGAGACACTTTCGACCACTTCTGAGGTTGTAACTACCACCATTCAACTAAGAAACATCTCTTCTACAACCCTATCTCCATGAAATCAAACGTTTACATTTCATTTTCTCCAATGATGTTAGCAACATCTTGTCCACGATCAGCCACCCCTGCGATTTCAGATTCTATGTTAATCGGGTTAACACTTTCAAATGAATAAATATGGAGCTATAGACCTTCAAATTGAGCAAGATTGGATACAACATTAAGTTATGCATCCCCTTTACCATGATCAGGTGGTCTCAGGCAACGTTGATGTCGGTGTTGCTCCGGCGAAGCCACGAAAGTAGCCAACACAATTAGCCTTAACTAAGACACCTATTTGCATAAAACCACCCAACTCTTTTGTGTTACCACACTTAAAAACTCCAAGAGGGTTCTCGTCAAAGGTTTAAAACCTTTCTCTCAAGATCAAAAGGCTAGAAACACTTCACCTTGACCACTAAGTTCGTTACAAAACCACTTAAATCCAAAACCATTGATCCTATGGTAAAACCAGCCTAGTTTTGGTTTATTAAAAACCTAACAAAACTCATGTAGAAGATCTGAACCCCCTATAAAAGGAGAGGTAATCAAAGGAGCAAAAGAAAGGAAGAAAGAGAGGAAAAGTAAAGGGGAAATAAATTTTTGTGAAAGTTTAAGCAATCCTATCAAGTTCGTGATTTCAAGGATTCAATTTGTTTTTTCTAGGTTTGTAGAGATGGAATAAGGAAGGCAGCATTAGAAATCCATTCTTTTTGGAAGATTTCAAGCTTGGAAGGTATACCTTTGCAAACCTTGAAAGTGTAATCCATGAGACCTGCTGGATTAATTTTTGTTGTTTAAATGCAATGTTTTGAATGTGTTCACATGTTGATGATTGCTTTAAGTTGTTATGTTTGCATTTGAGTTTGCTTTAAAATTTGCCAAAAGTGTTAGCAAGGTTGATGTTCTTCTATTCTTGCATGTTTCTGGTTTTTCAGTTTTATTTGGTTCTGGTTAAAGGTTTAGGAAGACATTTTGAATCCAAATTGCATAAATATATAGGTTGTTTTAGGTTGATAGTTTTGGAGCTTGGAATTTTTTGCATGTTTATGATAATTTGTTGTTTTTATTATTATTTTTTTATTCAAGTATGTTTGGTTATGATAATGTGGGTTGCTGAGGCAAAAAGAGTCTAGTTTTGAGGCTTAAAACGTGTTTTCTGGGTTTAGCAGCATGCTGGTTTTTCTGGGCAAAACTAGGTTTATGTTCTTCGTGTTCATCCGAAGAACATTGTCTTAGGTACTAGTTTTAAGTCTCGTTTTATTTCGATTCTAGTTTCTGTAAGTTTGTATATCATTATTAGTAAATAATCTAGGGTTTTCAAGCATCGATAACATATTTTTATGGGTTTTAATTTTAGGGTTTCAGTGTCGAACTAAAACCCATTTTTGACAGAATTATGAGGTTTGAGGAATAATCAAAGCAAACTGACATTTGATTCTTGATCTATGCTTGATTGCGATGAAAACCTTGTTTTTTATTGCTTGAAATCTGGTCTGGTTTGATGTTCACGTTGCTGGGTTTAAGTTTGAGTGTTCTTCACTTTCTGTGTTTAATCCATTTTTGTTGAGAAATTTTTAGTTTTTATGTTTTTACTTCTGTTGAATCTGTTTTGGGTCTTTATTTTGGTTTGTTTTCGAGTTAACTTGGTCGGGTCAACCCCAATCGGGTCAACCCCTTGTCAGGGCAGTCCATTCAGGTCAAACCAGCTAGGTCCAAACCAGGTCAATCATTAGACCCTGTTTGGTTTGTTGTTTTTTGTTAAGGTTGTTTTGGTTTAAGGGTGTGTTTGGCAAACACCCTTTAGGCTTGTTTTGGATATTTTTTATTTCAAGAAAAATTAAGTTTTTTTTTGCCAAACATGGCCTTAAAAAAATACAAAAACAAAAAAAATCTTTTTGCATGTTGCATATGGCCAAGTCTCTCAAAAAATACAAAAATCATATTTTCTCCCAAAAAATATATGTGATGTGTGTGTATTTGCATTCATTTTGGATTTAATAATCATTTTATTAAATCCGTGAGAACTTGACCAATTAGTTTCAGGTCATGATGATAGTGCTTGCATTTTTTTTTTTTGCATTAAAAAATAACTTTTTGATTCAATTCACAACAGAGTCCATGTAAAATCAGCTACTTTAAATACTAAAATATAAAAATTAAAGTATAAATTCTCATTGAGGAATTAAAAAAATAAAAAATAAAACATCGCACAACTAAAAATGCAGTTAAAGATGAATATGATCCCTAGCATTTTTTGTTCGGTTTGGTTTTGGCTTAACCAGTTTAAACCGACCAATTCGGTTCGGTTC
>Ga0307510_10001606_pt1 | contig 25001 bp, 22 predicted proteins | sample 12_EM_MG_FD_207224 | JGI IMG/M metagenome (GOLD analysis project Ga0307510, IMG submission 207224) | Populus trichocarpa ectomycorrhiza microbial communities from riparian zone in the Pacific Northwest, United States - 12_EM | ecosystem: Host-associated > Plants > Roots > Unclassified | place... | reverse complement strand
GGTGTGACCGACCGGATCACCGGCCTCGGCAGCTTGAAGTATATCAATTCACCCGAAATAAGACAACGGATAAAAGCCGGCTCCGTAAAAGAGGTAGGACTGGACAACGACATCAAAGAAGAGCTGCTTGTCGCAATGCACCCCGGTGTATTGATGACCATGAGCAATCCCGATGCCGCCACAGGTAAGAATAAAACCCTGGCAGAAGCCGGCATACCCCTGATCCCTGTCGCAGAATGGCTGGAGACGACACCTCTCGGTCGAGCCGAATGGGTCAAGCTGGTGGCAGCTCTCGTCAACCGGGAAGACCTCGTCAATGCAAAATTCGACAGCGTGGAGCAGGAATATAAAAAGCTCGCCGCTATTGGCGCCGGCGCTGCGACCCACCCTTCGGTCATCATCGGCATGCCCTATAAAGGTTCGTGGTTTATGCCGGCCGGAGAAAGTTATATGGTTCAGCTTCTCAATGATGCAGGCGCAACATATCACTGGAAAGACTCCAAAGGTACCGGCAGCCTTTCGTTGAATTTTGAGACAGTGGCGCCCGAAGCCCTGAAAGCCGACTACTGGCTCAATCTGGGGACGGTGGATTCAAAGGCGGACATAGTTGCCAGGGATGCACGTTTTACCCGGTTCGCCCCTTTCCGGGCAAGCACGATCTATAACAATACCCTGCGGACCAATGACATCGGGTCCAACGATTATTGGGAGTCGGGTACAGCCAATCCTCAGCTGATCCTGGCAGACCTCATCCGCATCATGCACCCCGGCCTCCTGCCAAACGATTCTTTGTATTATTATAAACAAATGAAATAGATACATGCCCGTCATCTCGCCCAAGGTTCGACTGGCAGGTTTGCTCCTGCTCCTGCTACTGGCTTTCCTGCTGGATATTTCGGTAGGATCGGTGAAGATACCTTTGAGAGATGTGTTCCGCATTCTCTTCTCCTCTTCGTCGTCGTCCATGGACGATACCTGGAGATTCATCGTAGAAAAGATAAGAGTTCCAAAGGCTTGTACTGCCGTGCTGGCCGGATGCGGTTTGTCCGTCAGCGGCCTGCAGATGCAGACGCTCTTCCGCAATCCACTGGCAGACCCTGCCGTACTGGGTATTACAGCCGGCGCCAGCCTGGGCGTGGCCATGGTCATGCTGACTGGCGGCAGCATTGCTACACTGTTTGCTATCCGCGAGTTGGGTGTCTCCGGCAGTCTGCTTATCACCGTGGCGGCCTGCCTGGGTGCGGGTGTGGTCATGGTATTGGTGTTGCTGCTGTCCGGGCGGCTAAGGGATAATGTGCTCATGCTGATCATCGGTATCATGATCGGCAGCATTACTACTTCCATTATCAGCATCTGGCAATATTTCAGCTCGCCCGAAGAAGTGAAGGATTATTTGTTGTGGCTCTTTGGTTCATTGGGCGGCGTAACGGGAGGACAGCTGCTGATCCTGGGCACCGTCACTATCCTGGGACTGATTATAGCCTGGCTTTCTTCCAAGATGCTGGACGCGCTGTTACTCGGTGAGAACTATGCCCGGAGCATGGGGCTCAACCCGCAACGGGCAAGACTGATCATCATCTGTAGCAGCAGCCTGCTGGCAGGCAGCATCACGGCTTTCTGCGGACCGATAGGATTTGTCGGCATAGCAGTTCCACATATCACCCGTCAGCTGTTTCGCACTTCCAGTCATCGCATCCTCGTGCCCGCCTGCTGTCTTATCGGTACATTGCTGTTGCTTTTATGCGACGTGCTTTCTCAGCTGCCGGGCAACCAGACAGTACTACCCATCAATATCATCACAGCGCTGATCGGTGCCCCGATAGTCATTACACTTCTGCTCCGTCAAAAGAATACAAACGTCTTCTAATGCCTGATCCATCACCCCTCTTACAAACCAGGAATCTGCAGACGGGTTATCGGTCCGGCGGAAAAAAGACGATTACGACCAAAGGCCCTCTCACGCTGGAAGTACGCGCAGGACAGCTGATCTGCCTGCTCGGTCCGAATGGGGCAGGGAAGTCGACCTTGCTACGAACGCTGGCAGGGTTGCATGCTCCACTGGAAGGCAGCGTCGAATCGAACGGCGCCGACCTGCGGCAGTTGACGCCTACACAAAGAGCCAGAACAGTCAGCCTCGTGCTGACAGAAAGGGTCGGTATACATCAACTGACCGTCTACTCGCTGGTAGCCCTGGGACGATATCCTTATTCCGGCTGGATGGGTGGTCTTGGCGAAACGGACAAACACGCTATTGAATGGGCTATTGAAGCGGCAGGCATCCAGTCTCTGAGAGATAGGAAGCTGTCTACATTAAGCGATGGAGAGAGCCAGAAGGTCATGCTTGCCCGTGCACTCGCACAGGATACCCCGGTACTGATGCTGGATGAACCCACCGCCCACCTCGACCTTCCAAGCCGCATCAGGCTGATGCGACTCCTGCATAAACTGGCCCATCAGACAAAGAAAGGTATCCTGCTTTCAACGCACGAGCTGGAGCTGGCCCTCCAGGTCGCAGACGAAGTATGGCTGTTGCAAAATACAGAGACCCTGCACAGAGGGGCACCGGAAGACCTCGTGCTGAATGGCGCCTTTGAAGAAGCTTTCGCCCATGAAGATATTCGCTTCGACAAACAGACGGGCACTTTTAGTATCCAACATGAGAACCGAAAACCAGTCTTGTTTGCCGGAGAAGGGCCGTCTTCATGGTGGACGCTTCGCGCGCTACGCAGGAATGGTTTTTTTGTTGTCGAAGCAGCAACGGTCGAAGCAGAGCGCACGCCTCTCATTCGCCTTATAGAAAAAGAAGGACGACCATACTGGCACCTGAGATCCGGCACCAACGATCTTCAGGAATTCGATTCCATCGCCGCCCTCCTCGCCGTACTTGACCAACGGCCCGTTTAAAAGGACATACCAAGAATTTCTTTCGCATTCAGTTCCACTGCTCTACATTTGCGTTGAATTTGGTTGACGCCATCGTCATTAAAAAGGGAAGCCGGTGTAAATCCGGCGCTATCCCCGTAGCTGTAATTGTCGTTAAAAATGGCCGGTAACTCTTCAAGCCACTGTCCGCTAAATGCGGATGGGAAGGTGAGCCGGACCAGACATAAGCCAGAAGACCTGCCAGGTTCAATCCACAATATTATTCACGGCTTTCGGGTGAAAAGCCTTAAACACAACTGTAATGAGCAAAAGACATTCATTTCTTTTTTTGCTGCTGGCAGGCAGTCCGGCAGTTTTTGCACAAACCGTAAAAGACAGCACAGCCAAACAGCTGGATCAGGTAGTAGTAACAGCGACAAAGTCCCCCAAGAAACTCAGCGAGACCGGAAAGGTTGTAACAGTCATCTCCCGCGAAGAGATAGAACACAGCGCGGGGAAAGATCTGTCCCAGATCCTCAACGAACAGACGGGCGTCATCGTGAACGGATCAACCAGCAACCCGGGTAAGGACAAGACCATCTACCTGCGCGGCGCCTCCGACAAATACACGCTGATCCTCCTGGATGGAGTACCGCTTAATGATCCATCCCAGGTAGGCGGACAGTATGATATACGCCTCATACCCGTAACCCAGGTAGAAAGGGTGGAAATATTAAAAGGCAGCCAGTCCACGCTGTATGGATCGAATGCAGTGGCCGGTGTGATCAACATCATTACCCGCAAAGGAAATTCTGAAGAGACGACAGGACATGGTACCGTTTCTTATGGCACTTATCATACGCTGAAAGGTGCTGCCGACTTCGAACGGAAGGGAAAGCTTTTCGACTACGACCTGAATTACCAGTATGTCAATACAGATGGCATCGCAGAAGCAAAAGATACTACTGGAAAGGCCAATTTCCCAAAGAACGGATACAACCTGCAATCCTTCCAGGCCAATGTAGGTGTTCATCCAACGGACAACCTGACCATCGCCCCCTATTTCCGTTATTCGGAGTTTAAGGGTTCCATTTCCGCAGGTGCATTTCAAGGTGGCAACGATCCTTACACGGGATCACTGGTTAATACCGGCCTCACCGGAAATCTGAAGTACGGTATGGGCACTGTATACGCCAATTTTGGCTATGATTATACACAGCGCTTTTATGGCGGGCAGTATGCATCCACATACCAGGGCCGGTTTTATCATGGCGAAGCCTTCGTGAACCATCGTTTTTCCGACATGCTCCAATTGCTGGCGGGCTTTAATTATCAGTCATACAGCATCGTAAAACCGGATACGGTCAATACCATCATCAGCCCTTATGCTTCGGTATTCTTTAAAACAAAGGATGGTCTCAACATCGAGCTGGGAGGAAGGTTTAACCACGATAACAAATACGGAGACAATTTCACTTATAGCTTCAACCCTTCTTATCTCGTCAATCGTACAGTAAAATTATTCGCGAATATTTCTTCCGGCTTCCGGCCACCTTCTGTCAACGAACTGTTCGGGCCTTATGGCGCCAACCCGGCGCTGAAACCGGAGAAGTCCTACACCGAAGAGGCAGGAGTACAGGTATTCCTTCTGGATGAAAAGCTATCCTTGCTCGGCGACTACTTCGATCGTACCGTGAAGAACGTTATCTTTTATACCACCGATCCTGTCACCTATGCCAGCCTGTATATCAACAGGGACAAACAGCATGATCATGGCGTAGAAGGAGAGATAAAATATACGCCGACAAAAGAGCTGACATTAAAAGCAGGCTATACTTACGTCAACGGTCAGGTGACGCAAAAGCTAAGCGGCAAGGATACTACTTTCCACAACCTTACACGGGTGCCAAAGAACAATTTCCAGTTCTATGCCGGCTACAAGCTGACAAAGGATTTCTTTATCAGCTCTTCCTTACAGGTCACAGGGAAGCGGCAGGATCTGTATTTTGATCCGAATACATATGCACAGTCCAATGTGGAGCTAAGCAGCTATGCCTTGTGGAATGCCTACGCCGAATACCAGCTGTACAAGGATAATTTTAAATTATTTGTGGACCTGAAGAACATCACCAATAAGAAGAATTATTACGAGGTCTATGGTTACAGCGTACAGGGGACAAATGTTACCGTAGGTCTCACCGTTAAATTATGACAACACTGACTTTTATCACCGGGGGCGCCCGCAGCGGGAAAAGCAGATATGCACAGGAGCTGGCTTTACAGCGGAGCCCACGGCCGGTATACGTGGCTACAGCCCGGGTTTGGGATGCTGACTTTATGGAAAGGATCGGGCAGCACCGAAAGCAGCGGGGTCCACAATGGATTTCCCTCGAAGAAGAAAAGGAGCTCAGCAGCCTGCCGCTGGCAGGAAAGGTGGTCGTTATCGACTGCATTACGCTTTGGATCACCAACTTTTTTTCGGATACCCATTATAATGTTGAAGCCTGCCTCCAGGCTTGTAAGCTGGAGCTGGATAAGCTGTTACAGCAGGATGCCGATCTCATTGTCATCAGCAATGAGATCGGCATGGGCCTGCATGCTGATACAGAGGCCGGCCGGAAATTCACCGATCTGCATGGCTGGGTCAACCAATATATTGCGGCCAGGGCGAATCGGGTTATCTTTATGATCAGCGGGGTCCCGCTGACTGTCAAATAAAACGAGCTCATGCAAACAGGTACACAGGTGGATCTACCGCAAAAGCTGCAACACCAGATCGACAATAAGACGAAACCTCTGGGCGCGCTGGGGCGGCTGGAAGAAATAGCCCTGCAAACAGGCATTATCCAGGGGACCATGCATCCGCAGCTGAACCGGCCGCACATCGTCGTCTTTGCCGGAGACCATGGAATTGCGGCTACAGGCCTGGTCAATCCTTATCCACAGTCTGTCACCGCACAGATGGTACTCAACTTTATTACCGGAGGCGCTGCCATCAACGTATTTTGCCGGCAACATAACATCGGGCTGACCGTGGTGGATGCCGGTGTCAACTTTGATTTTGATGATAGCCTGTTCCCTGGAAAATTATTGTCCCGAAAGATAGGACATGGCACCCGCAATTACCTGGAAGGAGAGGCCATGAACGCCGAAGATGTAACAAAGGCCATGGAAGAAGGAAAGAGAATAGTGGAAGACCTGTCTGCCCGGGGTTGCAATTGCATTGGTTTTGGAGAGATGGGCATCGGGAATACTTCTTCTGCATCGCTGATCATGAGCTTTATTACCGGGATCCCGGTGGAAGAATGTGCCGGCCGGGGAACGGGTGTAAATGACGAGCAGCTGGAAACAAAAAAAAGCACGTTGCGCGAGGCTTTTCGTCGCCATCTGCCAGCCATAGCCGCCACACCGGAGGCACAGACCATCCTACGGCATGTAGGCGGATTCGAGATTGCCATGATGACGGGGGCCTACCTGAAAGCCGCTGAATTGAAGATGGTTATTATCGTGGACGGATTTATCACGACTTCGGCTTTGTTGCTGGCCCGGCTTTTAAACCATCATATCCTGGATAATTGTTTCTTTTCACATACCAGCGGGGAAAGCGGGCATGCAAGGATGCTGGAATACCTGGAAGCCGAACCGTTGCTGAACCTGGGCTTGCGTTTGGGTGAAGGGACCGGTGCAGCCATGGCATATCCCCTGCTCCAGTCTGCCGTGTTATTCCTCCGGGAGATGGCTTCGTTTGATTCGGCGGGAGTCAGCAGGGCTGAATAGGAGAGAGATGACGCAATAGATGGGATCACTCAGCCGTGCAAGCCAATCCAATAGTGCTGATACACATGATAAAAACCGAATGGAAAATATTTTTGACTGCCGTGCAGTTCATGACCCGTCTTCGGGTGCCGGTGACGATCGTCCATGATCCGGTCTATTTACAGCAGGCGCCACGGTATTTTCCGGTTATAGGATGGATAGTCGGCGCATTGAGCGCATTGGCCTTCCTGGTGTTCTCCCGTTATGTCTCTACCGATGCGGGAATCCTGGCATCGATGATCACCGGCTTAATGGTTACAGGCGCTTTTCATGAAGATGGCTTTGCCGATGTCTGCGACGGAATGGGCGGCGGCTGGACACGCGAGAAGATCCTGCAGATCATGAAGGACAGCCGCATCGGAGCCTTCGGAGCCATCGGGCTGATAGCCATCCTTGCCAGCAAGTTTGTTTTATTAAAAGAGCTCTCTCCTTTTACACCCAGTCTTGTACATCCTGTTTCCTCGCCTTTTTATAATTATCGCTATTTTATTCTGGCTGTCATTACAGCGCATAGTGTCAGCAGGCTGATGCCTGTACTGGTGATGCAGGTTGCAGATTATGCCTCCGATCCGGACCAGAGCAAATCCAAAGATATTACAAGCCGCCGCCTGTCCGCAGGTGGGCTGACAGTGACTATCCTGCTGGCCCTGGCACCTTATGCCTTTCTGCCCTGGCCTTTTCTGCTGACCATCCTTCCTGCCCTATACGCCACCTATGAGCTGAACCGGTACTTCCGACGATGGATCGGGGGATATACAGGGGACTGCCTTGGCGCCATTCAACAGGTGACCGAGTTGGTTATTTACCTGGGATTTGTCATCGTTTGGCGGTACTGAACCGGACGGAGTCCAGTTCGCCTATAACCGAGGCGTCGCTCCTGTGGAGCGACAACGAAGGTTACGGCCGTAGGCCCGTGGGCAGACATTAGTCGTATCGGGACAAAAAAATTATTTTTGGATTGATTTTTTGTCCCGATTACTTTTAAGGTGTGATTCACGACATTTATCTTATACGACATACGACCCCGGCCGTGGCTAAGGGTATCTGTTATGGACAGACGGACCTGGATATCACAGAAAGCTTCGCCGCCGAGGCTAGCATTATCCGCCAGCACCTGCCGGATGACATCGGTTTGGTTTACAGCAGCCCACTGCAACGCTGCGCCCGGCTGGCCCGTCATTTATTCCCTGCACATTCGCTTTCTTTAGAGGATAACCTGATGGAGGTCTTTTGTGGAGATTGGGAAATGCGGCACTGGGATGAGTTGCCAAAGGAAGAAATTGAGCCCTGGATGGCAGACTTTGTAAACATACGCATTCCCGGCGGGGAGAGCTATACAGACCTTCATGACCGGGTGAACCGTTGCTGGTCGGCCATCACGGAGCAGGCAAAGGAAAGCTCAGTGGCTGTTGTCGCTCACGGTGGTGTCATCCGGAGTATCCTCTCCGGTATTACGGGCACACCTCTGATCAACAGCTTCAAGGCGTTTTCTTTGTATTATGGCTGTGTGATCCGGGTGTATCAGGAGGAAGGGCTTCTAAAGCACGAGACCCTTTCAAACCTGGCGCCGGTGGAGACGGAACAACATAAACCGAAGAGCTTTTACTAATATCCCTAACTATGCATTTCGAACTGAATCAATTACTCACGGTGACCTTTACCTTATTTGCGGTGATCGACATCATCGGAAGTATCCCTCTGCTACACGCCCTGAAGAAAAAGATTGGCGGCCTGCATGAGGCAAAAGCTACGCTTATCTCCGGCGCCCTGATGGTATTGTTTCTTTTTGTTGGCGAACGATTCCTGAATATCCTGGGTGTCGATCAGCGAAGTTTTGCCGTAGGAGGTTCTATCGTGATCTTTATCCTGGGTCTGGAAATGGTCCTCGGGATCGAGCTTTTTAAAAGCGAACCCGACGCCAAAGCCACCGTGGTCGTTCCGATCGCTTTCCCACTGATAGCCGGCTCCGGCACCCTGACCACGATCATGTCACTCAAAGCTAACTTCGACACCATGACCGTTCTACTGGGTATTTTTTTGAATTTGATCTTCATTTTCATCGTGCTCAAATCCCTCGACTTTATCGAAAAGATCCTTGGGCCGGCCGGGATGATCGCCATCCGAAAGTTTTTTGGGGTCATCCTCCTGGCTATTGCGGTCAAAATATTCAGCACTAACCTGCGGGGATTGCTGAAATAGTTCGTAGTTTTGCCATCCTTTCGGATTAGGTTGTCTTCCCTCAATATTCCGGGATTTCCCCCATCTTTCCGCAAAAGGACCGGTCCTGTAGTACAATGGATAGTATAAGGGTCTCCGAAGCCCTGGATTCCAGTTCGATTCTGGACGGGACCACGTCAAAACCTCATAATTAATTGATTATGAGGTTTTTTGATTACGCCTGAATTGGCAATTCTCGACCATCATAAGAACCCAGATAAAATGCCAGAAATTTTAGTATATTTGATTATATGAATACTATAACCTTACAAATACCTGATACATTCGAGTTAAATCCGAAAGATACGGTAAGGTTCCTTGCAGCCAAACTATATGAGTCAGGGAAACTATCGCTTGGACAAGCAGCGGAGTTGGCTAACTTATCAAAGTCAACATTTGCCGAAATATTGGCTGATTATGGGGTTTCTATTATCAATTACACTTTTGAAGACGTGGTTTCCGATGCTGCAAACATATAGTGCTGTCATTGCCGATGCAAGTTGTTTCATTCTTCTGGATAAAATAGATAGCTTATCGCTTTTACAAAAACTCTTTACTACTGTCACTACATCACCCGAAATAGCAATAGAGTTCGGGAAGCCATTGCCTGAATGGGTGCTTATAAAATCGGTGCAGGATAAAAATTTTCAGAACGCCCTCTTTTTGGAAGTAGACCTGGGGGGAATAAACACCCATTGATTGCAAATTTCAGCCGTAGCCCTAATTGAGCACTTCCTTCAACTTATTCTCTAATTCATCCCCGCGAAGACTCTGTGCAATGATCTTCCCCGTTGGATCGATGAGGACATTGAAAGGTATCCCATTGAACTTAAACGTCTCAACAGCCTTGCTGCTCCAGAATTTCAAATCGCTGATATGTGTCCAATCCAGTTTGTCAGCATGGATAGCCTCCTGCCAGGGTCCTTTCTCCTTGTCAAGAGAGACACCAAGGATAGCGAAGTTCCGGCCCTTGAATTCATTATAAGCCTTTACCACATTGGGATTCTCAGCCCGGCATGGACCACACCAGCTGGCCCAAAAATCAACCAGCAGGAATTTGCCTTTGAAAGAGGCGAGGGAAACCGAACGCCCATTGACATCCGGTAAAGAGAAATCCGGGGCTTGTTTGCCAACCCAGCTATTGTCCTTATCCGCACGATCCTGTTCGGCCATCTGCGCCAGCTGCTGATCATAGTTCTGTTTTAATCCCAGCAACACCGGATTGCTTGGATATTTCTCCAGCATGTGACTAAGATTGACCTCGAATTCCTGCTGGGAAAGGCTGCGGGAAGACCAGCTCAAAGCAAGGGCGCAGATAGTAGGGTTGTTATTGGTATTGATAAACTGTTTGAGATAGGTATTGAGGTCCTGGATCGCATTGTTCTTTACGGCAGTGGCAGCCAGCACGAGACTGTCGGATGCATTTGCCTGTTTGAGACTGTCGAGGTCAGCCATCGTCTTTTCCACTTCGAAATTCTTTTTTCCAAAGATGGTGATAAGGTCTTTTAGCTGAGCACTGGCCTCAGAGCCGCTGACCTGGTAGAAATCATCCTTTTTGCCAAGGTCCACATTGACCCTTATGTCGGATCCGTCATTGATAAGTGGAACAGCAATAACGTTGTTGCCGAACATCAATTCGAAGATCTGCTGTGACTTGCTGGCGCCCGTAAGGGTAAAGCTTCCTTTGCCGGCTGGCAGCTTCGCAGAGTCAAGGATCACCGGCGGCTGTTCCTTGCCGTAAGCTACTTCCAACAGGTATACTTTCGACACGGGCCCCTCGGCAGGAGATATCTTATCAGCATTGACGAAGGTACCGGCTACAGAGAAGGTTCCTTTCTTTTTTGGCTGGCACGATACTCCCAGGAAGATGCAAGCCCCGAGGGCAATCCATAAAGATCTTTTAATCATATACTTAATTTTTCGGTGGACGGTCTTATCCCTCCGCCTAATTTTCCAGTTTTTCCAGTAATAATTGATTTGTCAGCTTTGGATCTGCTTTTCCACGGGACAGCTTTTTTACTTCCCCGACAAAAAGCCCGATAAGCCCCTTCTTTCCTTTTTTGTATTCCGAAACTTTCTCGGGCATTCCGGCAAGGGCCTGCTCTATCCAGGCTGTTATTTCTGTTGTATCCGAACTTTGGATAAGGTTGAGGGCAACGGCAATATCCAATGGCTGACGGGTGGGGTCTTTTATCAGCTCGGGAAAGATCCGTTCAGCCGCGATAGAAAAGCTAAGCCGCCCTTCTTCCACCAGCAACATCAGCTTTGACAGGGCAAGCGGTGAGACCGGGAAATCTTTCCCATCCAAACCTTGCTCTTTGAGACTGGATTTGACGGGTCCCAGCAGCCAGTTAGCAGCCGCTTTATAGTTGGATGTAAATCCTATCAGCGTCTCGAAATAATTTACCGTGTCCTTATCGTCACAGATGACACGGGCATCATAGTCGGGCAGCAGTAATTCTTTTGTATACTTTTCAACCAGCTCTTCAGGCAGCGGCGGAATAGAAGCCCGGATGGTTTCCAAAAATTCATCTGTTACCTGGAAAGGAGGCAGGTCCGGATCGGTAAAGTAGCGATAGTCGTTGGCTTCTTCTTTTGTCCGGAGTGGGAAGGTAGTACCATTCGTAGCGTCAAAACTCCGGGTCTGTTGTTGGATCGGGAGATTATTTTCCACCAGTTCGATCAGACGCCGCGCTTCAAAGTCAATAGCCCTCCGGACATTCCGGATCGAATTGAGGTTCTTGACCTCGACTTTTGTCCCAAGGGCGGTCTCTCCCTTCAAACGTACGGAGACGTTGGCGTCACAGCGCATGCTTCCTTCTTCCATATTGCCATCGCAGATCTCCAGATAGCGAAGGATCTTGCGAATTTCGGTCAGATAGACGGAGGCTTCTTCGGCGCTGCGGATATCCGGTTCGGTGACGATCTCGATGAGAGGCACACCCGCCCGGTTGAGGTCTATCGAAGTATATCCAGGCTCTACATCATGCAGACTTTTGCCGGCATCTTCTTCCAGGTGGATCCGGTTCAGCAAAACATTCCTCTCTCCGGCACTGGTGCGGACATTCACCCACCCACCCTTACAGATGGGAGTAGTATGCTGAGAGGTCTGGTATCCTTTGGGAAGGTCGGGGTAGAAATAGTTCTTGCGGGCGAAGTAGTTGTTCCTTTCGATCTCGCTGTGACAGGCAAGACCCATTTTGATGGCAAATTCCACCGCCTTTTTATTGAGCCGGGGCAGGGAGCCAGGATGACCCAGCGTGATAGGGCTGACATGCGTATTGGGTTCTCCGCCGAATGCAGCGCTGTCGCCGCAAAACAATTTTGTGCTGGTCAGCAGCTGGGCATGGACTTCCAGTCCCACTACTATTTCGTATGCGTCGTAATTGATGTCCGGCATCCAGCAAAAGTACCAAAAAAGCGCCGTCCCGCTATCGCAGGACGGCGCTAAAATCATTTAATTATCTAGAGATCGGCAGTCCGCAGCTTTCTCGGCGTTTTTATTTCAAGGTCCATAGGCTTACCATCCCGGAGCAGATTGATATGCACGCTGGGCTTGGCTTTACTGGCCTGGGCCGATTCGACCAGCGCAGAGGCGCTGTTCACTTCCTTACCGTCAAACCGGGTGATGACATCGCCTTCTTTGACACCCGCTTTGGCAGCAGCAGATTCATCATCCACCTCCAGCACTTTTACCCCTTTCCCATCTTCGGTGTCCTGGGCATGGATACCCAGCCTTCCCCGCCCTTTAAAGCCTTCGAAACCGGGGAAGTCCTTTATTGGCGGCATCATTTTCTTAAATTCAAAACCCTGCATATCGGGCATGTTGTACTGGAAGTCCTTTACGATTTTATGAGCCTTACCCAGGACAACCGTGACTTGCTGCTTCTTCTTATCCCGATAAAAGGTGATCGATACCTTATCCTGGGGTTTGTACTTATGAATGGCTTCGGACAGCTCTTCGGGATTGTCGACGCTGATCTCATCCACTTTGACAATGATATCTCCTTTCTTCAGACCGGCTTTCCCAGCGGCACTGCTGTCAGAAACATCCTTGATCAATGCCCCATCCCCTTCAGGTGCTTTTTCGGAGCTAACTCCGAGGAAGGCCTGGTTGGCCGCTCTTCCTTTTTTACCCTCATAGTTCCAGACTCCGCCGCCGTTGCGGAAAGGAGATGGCGCCCCATAAATACGCAATTCGCGGTCGGCGTCACGCTCACCCGGCTCACCAGGTTCAGGAGGCATCATCGGAGCAACAAGATCCCCGTCCGGACCAGCAAACGAGAAGGTCCGTCCATCCATGATCCTGATCTTTCTTTTACGCACAGAAATGTCGTCGTCCTGGTAATCGGAGGCCGGTTTGCCGTCGATCAGGACCTCGCCATTCTTTATTTCAATGGTCACTTTGACGTCCTTATCGCTTTTTCGTTTGATTATGATCTCATCATAACCACGTAAGTGATTGACAGCGGTATCTTTACCGATTTTCTCGGGCGCGGTCTGCGAGAAACCGGATGACTGGAACAGCAGGACCAGGGCTGCCAGTCCAGATAGCTTGATTAATCGGGGTAACAGCTTCGCCGGAGCCGCTTCACCATGTTCGTAGGCCCTCGTCTGCAAACAGGGCGCCGCCCCATTAAGGTGTTTGTTCATAACTGCTGGGTTGAATTATTGAATATTTTGTTCTACGTCTAATTTCGTAGATCAAATATAGGGGATTTTCCGAAATACGAAAGTTTTCGGAAATGTTAAAAATCCCTATTTTTTCAACGGTTCCAACAGCTGTTCAAGCCCATTGATCTTTATCTCATACATGGTCGCCAGCAGCATCCCCAGTTTTCCTTTTGGAAAACCTTCGCGCTGAAACCACTCCAGGTAAGACACGGGAAGATTGCAAAGGAGAGTGCCCTTATATTTTCCAAAAGGCATTGGCATAGACACCAATGCCTTCAGAAGATCGGAATCCGGTTGTTGAGGAAAGTCTTCCATTTATTTTGTCAACGGTAGCTTTTCTGTGCCGGCTCAGCAATGATGCCGGCGTCAGTCATTTATTTAGCCAATAGCGCTTTAACCTGTTGGATCACCTGCGGAAGATTACCAGCTTCCTGTCCGCCGGCTGTAGCCAGTGTTTTCTGACCGCCGCCACCGCCTTTGATGAGAGGGGCAACCTGCTCTTTGATAATAGCCGGAGCCTGTAGATTGCGCGAGGCTACCAGCTGATCATCGACCAGCACCGCTACCGAGGCCTTGCCTTCCACATTAGCGGCCAGCACGACCAGAAAGGGTGGTGTTCCAGGAAGGGCAGCCAGCCCGGCTTTCAGGTCAAAGGTCAATTTCTTCAGCGCATCGGCGCTGCCAACTTCCACGATCTCGCCAATAAAAGATACGCCATTCACCGGCTCGATCTTTTGCAGCAGTAGCTGCTTCATCTCACCCAGTTGACGCGCTTCGGCCCTTTCCAGTTTCTTCTTCAGCTCGGCATTCTCTGTGACGAGGGCTTCGACAGCCCGGGGTAGTTCCCTGGGATTCTTCAGGGCTTCGCGGATATGATGGATCTCGGACAATGCCGTAATGATATAGACTTCTGCAGCTGTCCCGCTGATGGCTTCGATACGACGAACCCCGGCAGCGACAGCACTTTCATGACGGATCTTAAAGAAACCCAGCTCGCCGGTGGAGCCTACATGGGTGCCCCCGCAAAGCTCGACCGAATAAGTCGGGTCGATGATGACCACCCGGACAGTATCTCCATATTTTTCCCCGAACAAGGCCATAGCCCCGGATTTCATAGCCTCATCCCTGGACATCAGCTTGGTGATGACAGGTATATTTTCTCTGATCTTTTCGTTGACAAGCTTTTCGACCGCCGCAATTTCTTCTTCCGTCATCTTCGCGAAGTGTGAGAAGTCGAACCGAAGCTGCTCTTCATTGACCAGCGATCCTTTCTGAGCCACATGCGTGCCCAATACCTTGCGCAGGGCGGCATGGAGCAGGTGAGTGGCTGAGTGGTGGACCTCGGCGGCCTTCCTTCTGTGTGCATCGACCTTTGCTATAACATGTCCCTTCAGATTGACAGGGAGCTTTTCCGCAAAATGGATGATGAGGTCGTTCTCCTTTTTTGTGTCCAGGACCTTAATGGATTCCTGACCAAAGACCAGGGTACCGGTGTCGCCTATCTGCCCGCCGCTTTCGGCATAAAAGGGAGTAGCTTCCAGCACTATCTGCCAGGACTCTTTTCCTTTTGCCTTTATTTTCCGGTATTTGGCGACGCTGGTATTACTTTCCAGCATTTCATACCCTACAAATTCGATAAGGGGATTATCGATAAGAACGACCCAGTCTTCGGTGTCGATGGCGGTCGCGGCACGGGACCGATCTTTTTGCTGTTTCATTTCGGCGTCGAAGGCTGCCTTGTCGATAGATAGCCCGTTCTCAGCGCCTATCAGCGCAGTAAGGTCCTCTGGAAAACCATAGGTATCATACAACTCAAAGGCCGCAACTCCGGAAATGATCTTTGAGTCAGCTTTACGGGAAGAGGAGACAATCTCGTCTATTCTCTTCAATCCTTTATCCAGCGTCCGTAAAAAGGCTTCTTCTTCCTCTTTTATAACTTTAGCGATAAAACTTTCCTGTTGATGCAGTTCCGGGAAAACATCCCTGAATTGCTCTCCCAATACAGGTACCAGCTGAAACAGCAAGGGTTGTTTGTATTCCAGGTAGGAATAATAATAGCGAACAGCCCTGCGAAGGATCCGGCGGATAACATAGCCGGCTTCCGTATTGGAAGGTAGCTGGCCATCGGCGATAGTAAAACAAATGGCGCGGATGTGATCGGCAAGAACCCTGAAAGCGATGTCCTGCTTACTATCCCCGGCGGTATATTTCTTTTTGACGATGGATCCAACGGTCGCAATGGTGCCGGTGAACAGGTCCGTATCGTAATTGGAAGTTTTTTGCTGCAGCACGCGGACCAGCCTTTCCAGACCCATACCCGTATCTACGTGCCGGGCAGGAAGGAGTTCGAGACTACGGTCTTTTAGCCGGTTGAACTGCATAAACACATTATTCCAGATCTCGATGACTTGCGGATGGTCATTGTTTACCAGCGTGGCTCCGTCTAAAGCAGCGCGTTCCTTATCCGGGCGGCAATCCACATGGATTTCCGTACAGGGGCCACAGGGACCCGTATCCCCCATTTCCCAGAAGTTATCTTTCTTTTTTCCCAGTAATATTCTTTCGGGAGCGATCCATTTTGTCCATTCTTCGTAAGCCTCGGTATCACGGGGAAGCTTATCCTCGCTGTCGCCTTCGAATACGGTGACATACAACCGGTCCTTGGGAATGCCATAGACTTCTGTAAGCAATTCCCAGCTCCAGGCGATAGCCTCTGTTTTAAAATAACCGGCCTTTGGATCGGCAGAGTCGCCAAAACTCCAGTTGCCCAGCATTTCGAACATGGTATGATGATAGGTGTCTACCCCGACCTCTTCCAGATCGTTGTGCTTTCCACTGACACGGAGGCATTTTTGAGTATCGGCCGCCCGTGGCCAGGGTGCTTTCCCATTGCCCAGAAAATAATCTTTGAATTGATTCATCCCCGCATTCGTGAACTTCAGAGTCGGGTCATTCTTTATCACAATAGGGGCTGAGGGCACAATGGTATGTCCCTTCGATACAAAAAATTCGAGGAATTTCTTTCTTATTTCGGCACTTGTCATCATAAAACGGAACAATCTTTGGTTGATATTTGGTCCGCACCAATTATATTTGTGCGCCCAGCTTCAATAATATACGACGGCGTTTTGGTCAGGGCCGACGTTAGCGATAATATTGAGCGGTGCAAAGGTACACCAAATCAGGCTGTTTTACCGTTCTTACCCTGTCGAATAGTCTGCATTGCCGGATGAAGAAGATCAAATACTACTATAACACGAACACTCTCCGCTATGAAAAGCTGGAGACTCCGCTGCGGGTGACCCTGCTGCGCGTGTTGGGCTTCCTGTCTGCGGCCGTCGTGACCGCCCTGATCCTGGTTTCCATCGCCTACAAATACTTCCCTTCAGCCAATGAAAAACGGCTGATGCAGCGCAATGAAGCCCTGCAGGATAATTATTATACCCTTAACGACAAGGTGAAAAAGCTGCAGGAGCAAATGGGCGAGCTGGAAAAAAGAGACAACAATGTCTACCGGGCCATCTTCGAAGCCGCCCCCATTCCGGACAGCGCCAGGGCCAAAGCTGCCCAGCAAGAGCAGGAAATGAAGCTGGTGCAGGGTATGGACCAGGAAAATCTCTACACTTCCGTTGCCTCCACCCTCAGTCAACTGGAGGCCAGAATAGCCAACCAGTCAAAGTCCTATATCCAGATAGACGGGTTTATAAAAAATAAAGAGCAGCTGCTGGCCTGTACTCCAGCCATTCAGCCTGTCAGCAATAAAGACCTCAGCCGCATCGCCTCCGGCTTTGGCTACCGGATCGACCCCGTTTATAAAACGACCAAGTTCCACGCCGGACTCGATTTCGCCGCCCCCCAGGGAACCCCCATCTATGCTACGGCCAATGGGACCGTTGAAGTCGCGGGCAATACAGGCAACGGTTACGGCAACCACGTCGTGATCAACCATGGCTATGGCTATGGTACCCTTTACGGACATATGTTCCGCGTGAAAGTGAAGTCCGGTGAAAAGGTCAAGAGGGGAGAGATCATCGGCTGGGTAGGAAGTACGGGTAAAAGTACCGGCCCTCACTGCCACTATGAAGTGCATCGTAATGGTGATCCTGTGGATCCTGTCTTTTATTTCTACAACGATATTACGCCGGAACAGTATGACCGTCTGCTGAAACTGGCGGCTTCCAGCAACCAAAGTTTTGACTAAACCTGCGTATCTTCACCGATGGACCACAGATCCGTTGGCCAGGGCGCAAATAATAGATCAAAGAGCCGTCCTTAGTACCGTAAGTACCCGAGTAAACCGAGCGAGAAGAGGCAAGGGACGCCGCCCCTCGAAGCTCTGAGCGGAACGACGCTCGCCGCCACAGTCCCCGAACAGGAACGATTTTTGAGCCGAAACCCGAAAATGAGCAATAGACTAACCCAAATAGCGCTAGATTTTGGTCCGGAGCATACGGCTCCTGCCCCACCTCTTGGTGTGGAGACCGAATCAGCCAGCCAGCCGCCGCTGAGGCAGTATATAGAGGCTGCAGGTGTAGTCGTGCGTTTCAAGTCCTATAAAAATTCTCATAAGCCACAACCAGCCATCCCACAATCGGATAAAGAGCCAGCTCCCGAAAAAATAGTAGCCCCGCCTGTTGTGAAATTGCCGGCTGCCGAACCCGAAAACCAATTGCAGATCTTTGGCAACAGCGACCTTTTTGCAGCAGAGCCAAAGCCAGCGACTACCGCAGCTACAAAGCCGGAACAGGCCAGTAAGTCCCAACCAATCATCGCGGAGGCCCCAACACCTGCTGAAGCAGCCCCTGAGCCACAACCAACCATCGCTGAGTCTGCAACACCTGAGCCAGCGACGATCACCGCATCCGTCCCACCAACGGAGCCTCAACTCGTCACAGAGCTCCAACCCGTCACGGAGCTCCAACCTGATACTAAGTCACAATCCATCGCAGAGCCAGAGCCGTTGCCACAGCCCACTGTCGAGCCCACATCACTCGCAGAGCCACAACCCATCGTAGATCCCGTGCCTGAGCCCACCATCGGCTCCACACCACCCACGGAGCCGCAACCAGCCATCACTGAGTTTGCCACACCTGCTGAGCCGCAACAAATCGCTGATCCTGCCCCGGAACCCCTGCCCCGGATAGAGCAACGCCGCACCGCAACACCAAAGCCGGCTGCCACAAAAGCTCCGTCCAAACGCGGCCGCAAATCTTTAAAACAAGTCGCCGCAGAAGCGGACCTGATCGAAGTCCCTACCGACGAGGTCCTGTTCAGCAAACAATATTATACGATGGGAGAGGTCTCGGAAATGTTCCGGGTCAACCAATCCCTTCTTCGCTTCTGGGAAACCGAGTTCGACATCCTCCAGCCACGTAAGAACAAAAAGGGAGACCGCTATTTCCGGCCGGTAGACATCAAAAACCTTCACCTGATCTACCACCTGCTGCGGCAAAAGAAATATACCATCGAAGGAGCCAAAGAATTCCTTAAAAAAAATAAAAAAGCGGACGAGCGGTTTGAAGTTATCCAACGCCTTCAGGAAATTAGGACCTTCCTTCTGGAATGGAAGGCACAATTGTGATCAAATCTTTATCAGATATATGAAACATTTATTCCTTATCGCTATCATTATAGGTGTCGGTATCCTCACAAAAGCCCAATCCGAATACGAAGTATCCACCGACGGCCCTAACAAACTCCTGAAAGGACTCATCAGCCGCGACATGCTGGAGAACGATACGGCTTTTCGCTGGTTTCATCAGAACCAGGCAGGCTATACTCCCAATACCGAAACAGTAAATGTATTAAAGGCCAAAGGACCACAGCTGCAGTTCATGATCTTTGGCGGCACCTGGTGCGAAGACACAAGAGCCCTGCTTCCAAAATTCTACCTGCTGCTGGATGCGGCAGCCATCCCCAATGACCAGGTCTCTGTCATTATGGTCGACCGGCATAAAAAGGCGATCGGACACCTGCCCGAAGACATGCACCTCGTCAGTACACCCACTTTTATCGTGCTAAAAGGAGGAAAGGAAATTGGCCGGGTCGTGGAATATGGGAAGAATGGACAATGGGAAAAAGAGATAGGCGAGATCGTCAGCACTAAGTTTTAGGAGCAGCCGCAGACGGCGCCGCATCACCACCAGCAATCGCAGCCCCAACTCCACCAGCGGTCCCAGCCACACTACCAGCGCCCTCAGCCGCAGCACCACCAACGGCTGCCGCAGCAGACACCCCACCCCCCACATCGCCGGACCCCGGCAATGGCGCCGGCGTCACATTCACAACCCGTACATCCGTACTCGACCCCGCAATGCTCAACCCCATTTTTTCCATCAGCCCCAGCACATCCAGATTGACCTGCTGCTTGATCGAATTGAACTCATCCTGTGTAATAGGCGCGGTAAAATAATCCGCATTGACCAGCAAGGCACTCCCCGTTATATCATTCAGAAAGGCCGTACTATTCTCTACTTTATCTTTTACCAGGATCTTTTTTATTCCGGCTATCAGCTCAGCCAGCTGACCCGAGCTAGTCGACAAGCCCAACTCCAACCGGAGCTCCCCTTTCCGCTGAGTTCTCAGCGTAAGATTATCGACGATGCTATCCACCATTTGCTTATTCGGTACCGTGACATATGTCTTTTGGTCTGTGCGGATACGCGTGCTGCGCAAACCTATCTTTTCGACCGTCCCCGAAATGTTGTTTACTTTCAGAACGTCTCCGGCCTTAAAAGGCTTGTCAAAAAAGATCACAAAAGAAGCGATGAGGTTTTCGATGCTTTCCTTTGCCGCCAGGGCGATGGCCGCACCGGCCAGTCCAAGAGAAGCAAGGATACTCGATACATCGACCTTAAAAGCCGAGTTGAGGATCATAAGGACACCCATGATGCCAAGCACCGCCTTGAGAAAATCCCGGATAAAAAAGATCATCTGATTATCCCTCGCACCACCACCGCTACGCGCTTTGTTCCGCAGGACCAGGGCCACAAAATCCACCAATCTCAGCAACAGCCATATAAAGCTGACTATAATAATGATAAGCGCCAGCGCCTGTACGATGATCTTCGATTTGACCTCATAGATGTCAAAATCCAGCTCTTCCGGAAAATGCAGCTTTTCAATAGAAGACATGGATACAAAGACTACCAGGAAGATCCCGATGGGCCCGACTACCAGGTCGAGAAATGCCGATTTATCAAGACCCGAACCCATCCGTCGGACGAAGCGGAAGAGCAGCCGGGCGATAAGCCGCGAGATCACCCGCTTCAACGCAATGACGAACAGGATCGTGACAATGACCAGGATATAGCTTCTCAGCGGGTTGCTCAGGATAGTCAGGTACCAGAGATCGTGCATAAACGAAAAAGGTTTCGGACAAAGGTATTATAAATGCACCAAGCGGATAGCGTCACAGTAGCGGGGAACCGGTGAGCGAGAGCTGCGGAGCAGCGCCGCAGCGGGGTGGGGCGCCGCCGCAGCGGCAGCAGTCCTATTTGCGCGAGTAGATCTCCAGACCTGCACTTTTCAGTACATATATGATCCCTGGAGTAATGCGGATGTGGCTTGCTCCCTGATAAGCCTCGGGGATGGGCTCTTCTTTCATGTCCAGCGTCCCCAGCTGATACCGGTAGAATTTTTTATCATCCCTGCCCAGCAGATTCTTGTCGACGACGTCAAAATCCTGCCACCCGAACAGATCGATATGCGTCTTCAGCGTACCATAATGATCAAAGACAAAGACGCCCTTTACGACATCATACAAATAGACCAACCCACCCTGATCCTTGACCACAGCAGGGTCTGGCGCCGCATCGAAAAGCTGGCGAAAGTCGGTGCTCTGATCTACGAGAGAGCCATCGTCCGCAATACGTTTGAGCCTGGCGTCAAGCTGATCGTATACCCACACATTATTGTCATAGGCAAGACCTACAGCCTTTGCCTGGAGGATATTCTGTTTTCGCAGATCGATCACATTGATCATATTGAGAAAACGGTCCAGCTCGATGATAGTCGTGAACTCCGCGTAATAGACCAATATCTTTAGCGGATTGGTGGCATCGATCGTTGCGATCTTGCCGTAGCGGCGGACATCGTTGAAGACCGCCAGCGAGTCCCCATTGGGACTCAGCTTTTTCAGCTGGTTGTCCTTTGTCAGCACATAGATATTCCCAAGATTGTCGACAGTGAAGTCAAGGAGGTTGACGGGCCCTACCGTCCGGACCAGCTGAAAAGAGGAAACACCCCCACCCGTAGCTGGCGGGAGCGGACTGGACTGCCCCAATGCCGGCGTCTGTTGCGGCGGAAGCTGCCGGGCCGAATCGGGTCTTATCTGCGCGGAAACCCCGCTCTCCATAAGAAGAGCGAAGCAAAGACCAACGATATGGAGGCTCAGTGTTCTCATCTGCGGACGATCCTGTCAGCCGTTTCGGGAGTATCGCTTAGCAAGGCCAGCGTCCCCCCGTCAAGAACTGCGTATGTATTATAACGTATCCAGTCACCCAGATTGATATACCGGCTGCCGGCTTCATTCAAAGAAAAGTCGATGGGCAGGTGACGATGACCAAAGATCAGATAGTCATAGTGCTGCGACTTCAGTACTTCCCGGGAATAAATGATCAGCCATTCTTTGTCTTCGCCAAGGAACTGCGCATCCGAAACCCCGGTAACAGCCCTGCTGCGACGACTGAGCCAGCCGGCGATGCCGACACCGACGGCAGGCGGCAGGATGCCGAACAACCATTGACAGAGCTTATTACGGAAGATCTTTTTCATGAACTTATATCCATGGTCGCCAGGCCCCAGTCCATCCCCATGGCCGACAAGCAGCTTCTTCCCATTGTATTCAAAAACCTTCGGCTCGTGATAGACCGGTATATTCAGCTCTTCTTCAAAATAGCCGCTCATCCACATATCATGGTTGCCGGTAAAAAAATGAATAGGTATCCCTGAATCTGTTATCTCTGCCATTTTCCCGAGGATACGCGTAAAACCCTTGGGGACGACAGTTCGGTATTCATACCAAAAGTCGAAAAGGTCGCCGACAATAAAGATCACGGCCGCATCCTTGCGGATCTTTTCAAGAAAAACGACAATTCGCCGTTCGCGCTCCAGACTGGTCGCATGATCGGGGGCACCCAGGTGAAAATCGGAAAGGAAGTAGACTTTTTTTCCGGGAGGGATTTGCATGCGCGAAATTATTGACTATCTACGAGAAAAAGATATACCTGTTTTGGTCCATGTACGCCCACTACAAGCGTCTTTTCAATATCGGCCGTACGACTGGGACCCGTTGCAAACGTCATCAGCGAAGGCAGCTGCTGATGGTATTTTTCTTTCAATGCTATCAATCCATCCCGGACATCATAGACCAGCTGATTGGTATAGGCAATGCAAATATGGATGGGAGCATAGACACTCACCGTGCGACCGCTGGGGCTGGCCGAACTAAGGATAATGCTGCCGGTACGGGCAACCAGACCTTCACAGCCGGTGACGGCTGCATCACAGTCCCCCAGCTCGGTAGCAGAGAAGCTGTCAAAAGCATGTGCTTTCAGGACAGTACGGATCTTTTCTTCGCGGCAATATAATTTCTTCCAGCCCTGGCTGCTGACCAGCCCATTCAACTGGGCTACCAGCTCATGGTGGTCGGCGCAGAAAACAAATTTGCCGAGCAGCTTGGTGAACTGTTCGGCGAATTCGATGCCAAGATCCTGGCTGGAAGGTTGGAAAACAGAAGCGTTCCCCTCACTTTGAGGAAAAGGAATAGGCGTTGATTCACTCAACGCCTTCCTTATCTTTTTTAATATGTTTTCTTTTGCGCTAGAGACATTCATGATGACATTCATGAGAACGTTCATTCTATTTTACTTCTTCGGTAGCAGGAGGAATGATCACTGCCGGTGGCACGCCATTGCTCTCGCCATGTTCGGTAACATCCAGTGCCCGCTTTTCTTCATAAGGGCGCTTACCGATGAGCAGCTCCACGTCGCTCTGAAAAAGAACCTCTTTTGTCAACAGGGCTTCTGCCAGCAATACTACCTCCCGGCTCTTCGACGTCAGCAGGTGTTTGGTCGCCTCGTAAGCCTTGTCGATCAGCTTCCTTACCTCTTCATCGATGATCTTGGAAGTCTCTTCCGAATAAGGCTTCGTAAAAGTGTTTTCCGTTTGAGGATCATAAAAGCTGACATTCCCGACCTTATCGTTCATACCGTATACCGTCACCATGGAATAAGCGATCCGGGTGATCTGCTGAAGGTCGTTCTGCGCACCTGTAGAGATCTTTCCGAAGTGAAGCTCTTCGCTGGCCCGGCCTCCCAGTGTCATACAGATCTGGTCAAAAAGCTGGTCCGTATTGTACAGATATTGTTCTTTAGGCGTGTATTGCGCATAGCCGAGAGCAGCAACACCGCGGGGAACGATCGTAACCTTTAATAAAGGATAGGCATGTTCCAGGTACCAGCCGCAGATCGCATGACCGGCCTCGTGGTAAGCAATGATCTTCTTTTCGTCAGGAGAGATGATCTTGTTCTTCTTTTCCAGCCCACCGATGACCCTGTCGACCGCATCCTGGAAATCTTCCATTTCCACATTGTCTTTTCCCTTACGGGCAGCAATGAGGGCGGCTTCATTACAAACATTGGCGATGTCGGCGCCGGCAAAACCAGGCGTCTGTTCGGCCAGCTTATGGATATCCAGCTTGCTGGAGATCTTTATCGGCTTGAGATGTACTTTGAAAATTGCTTCGCGGCCTTTCAGATCCGGCTTGTCGATAGAGATCTGACGGTCAAAACGGCCAGGACGCAACAAGGCAGTATCCAGGACGTCAGGACGGTTGGTCGCAGCCAGTACAATGATACCGCTGTCGCCACCGAAACCATCCATTTCCACCAGCAGCTGATTGAGGGTACTTTCCCTTTCATCATTGCTCATAATGGCATTCTTACCGCGGGCACGGCCAATGGCGTCGATCTCATCGATAAAGATGACACAGGGTGCTTTTTCACGGGCCTGTTTGAACAGGTCACGGACACGGCTGGCGCCTACTCCCACAAACAGCTCGACAAAGTCAGAACCGCTCATAGAAAAGAATGGAACCTGCGCTTCCCCGGCCATGGCTTTTGCCAGCAAGGTCTTACCGGTTCCCGGAGGTCCAACCAGCAGGGCACCCTTGGGAATTTTTCCGCCCAGTGCAGTATACTTCTTTGGATTCTTTAAGAAGTCCACGATCTCCATCACTTCCACCTTTGCTTCATCCAATCCCGCAACATCGTTGAAAGTAATAGTAACCTTGGTTCCCTTATCGAATAAAGTGGCTTTGGATTTACCAATGTTAAAGATCCCTCCGGGTCCGCCGGCGCCGGCCTGGCCACCCATCTTCCGCATGAGCATGACCCATATCAGAACGATGATCAGCAGCGGCAACAGGAAGT
>Ga0307510_10001605_pt1 | contig 25001 bp, 28 predicted proteins | sample 12_EM_MG_FD_207224 | JGI IMG/M metagenome (GOLD analysis project Ga0307510, IMG submission 207224) | Populus trichocarpa ectomycorrhiza microbial communities from riparian zone in the Pacific Northwest, United States - 12_EM | ecosystem: Host-associated > Plants > Roots > Unclassified | place... | reverse complement strand
AAGGGAAAAATGTTTTATTATCTTGTTATATTGTTTTCACTTGGACAAAAACATTATACTTTGCATTTTCCTAGATTATTATTATCTGAAATATCTTAACAGAACACAACTTCTTCTCATCATAAACAGTGTAATAAAATAATTCCAAATAGACTCCATTCTAACTTGATTTTGTAACATGAAGTCTATATAGCAAAATATAACCACCTTAGTTTAATTTTTTCTTATACAAATTGATAGAAAATATTTGCCTTTTGTTATCATATATGTTAACGTTTTCTTAGCATCAAAAGGTAGTTTTCCATCCAGTGATACCCGTGCTCTCTCAGGATCTCTAACCAAATAACCAAGCATCCCGCTTCGCCGCACTCATCCTCTTTCCTCCTCCCGCTCATGTCCCCTCATGCTCTATGTCAGGCTCACCCCGTCGTCAAGTCAAAGTCCCCTCCCATTCAGTCTGTTCCTATCTCATCTATACAATCACAACCCCTTTACGCGGATAGTGGCTTCCGCTTCGGCACAGGAGAGAACACAACGCGTTACCTCCCTTCAGCTTCATGCCTCAGCCTAGGACATCTACTTGGCCGCAACACACCACAATCTCTCACCTGAACCCATACCCTACCTCTTCTTCTGGTCCCCAATGTCATTTTCGATTTACTCCCAATAGATGATGCAACCGCACTCACTCTGGCGGATGGATGTGGCGATGGAGATGGGCTAGGTGACTTGCCCTCCGCGCCAGGCTCGGCTGTAGATATTTTCCCTGGAAAGGACATACGAAAATGGGGAATGGAAACATTGCTTCGCGTCACGATCTGGTAAGTTTCGTATCATTTCAATTTGTAGAGATACTCCTCGCTTTTCGTGGGTTCAATGGTCATCCATACCCATCTCTCTGGACGCCCTATGGGTCCGATTCTCCACCCCCACTTGTGTAGCACTGCTGAGACCGAACCCACCATCACGTTTCTCGGCAAATTTACTTGTTCGCCAAGCTCAGGACTGATAAATTTACGCCCGTGACGCCCGTACCTACTTAGCTCGTTCATTTCTTGGGCCGACACGGAATTCCGTGGAAGATATGCTGAAACGCACTATCGACAAGTTAGAAGCAGAACTGGTCTGGCTAAACTGCATAAACGCATATTGGTCTACCCTATCGGAATCGCCTGCTATACCCCATCAGGCTATGAGCATCCCACCCCGGTTCTTACACACGTTTGATGCTGAATTAGAGGCGAATCGTGTTTCTCAGAACGCCATTGCATTCATAGACCAGAATAGGGAGCGTGCAGCACAAGAACAAAGTGTGTTTTGTGCTGGTATTACAACCACGAAGAATGCACTCGATCATCAGGCTCAGGTTAACAAGGTCTCCGGTCTTCAAACGATGGCTCGGCCTGTACAGGTCATTCCCAGTAACCAGAACCCCCTGGAAAGGCTGCAGCCCACACTGTCTTCCTGGCTCAAGAATATAAACAAACTCTCCGATCTCATTGATAACCTTGAGGAACTCGCACGCGCTGCGCCCTCGGACTGCAGGCCTCAGCTCTACAAACAGATAGCCACGTTACGCATGACCTTCAAGAGTCAACAAGAGCGCTGCATTAATTTTCTGCGGCTCACTGAGGAATATGCTGACCGATACCTACTCGACATCTCTGCCGAGATTCAACAACAGAGTTCCTTCCTTGACATCCTTGAAAGACGGCTGGACAGGGCGAAGACATTATATCGTCAGGCTATTGACCTGCGAAAGTCGTATGAAGCGGGAACCGTGAATGTTATGGAGAATGTTCACAAGACAGGCAAGGCTGCCTCCTCTTCCTTCGAGAGATCTGTTACTGACTCGGTAGATCTCAGTACGATCGCAGCCGCTACATGCAAACTTCGAATTGTTTGATGAGGTAGAGTCTGTGCTCCGTGAGATCGGACATTGTTTCAAAGACTTGGACAAATTCTGGGCTGAGGAGATATGCCGTGCTATGAAAGCGCTCGAGATAAGCTATGTTGACCCTGGTGATGCTTCAAGGCTAATCTCGAGCAAACCATTGAGTCTTGGAAGGTATGGTCCCATGCTTCGCTCCTTGCAGAAAATTCATGTGGCCGTTCAGATGAATGAACAAGGTAGTCATATCCAGAGCACGGTGCACAAGCACAATAACCTTCCAAGTTCCTCGGTCCGTCCATTCGCCCTTCCGCATTTCATTCTGCTATTAACCTTACATAGGGCGCTGACCTTGGGGAAATAGCCTCCTCCCTATCACCTGCTTTGGGCAAGCTCGAAAGTCACTGCAGAAAATCCGGGAACGCGCATCGTAGAATCACCAGGCAAGGGCCTAGTTCGTGTCCTTCAAATCAATTCGGGATTCGCCCAGAATGGCGAGCAGTGCTTTAGCTTCTTCCGTCGCTGTGTCGATTTTGTGGAGATACTTATTGCATCCTCCACCGCTTTCACACCCTATCCCACATTCCCTCGTATAAGGGCCTCAAGCGATCTTCAAGAGCGTGTTGGGACACTCGGAGCAGAAGCAGCAGACCCTTTGGCAGAGGATGCCTCTCGATTTCAAGGTCTGTTCCTGTTTGGGTAAATGGACCGCGACTATTTCCGCTGACGCTGCACTCCACCTGCCCTCTTTCCATGTGCTACTCATTAGGTGCGCGAAAGTTCAACTCAGCATATGCGAAGTGCCTGTCTCTGCAACAGAAGACGACTTTCGGTTTGAATGCCCTGATCGAGAGTGCCTCGTCCATCAGGAAAAACCTCGGTTGTTAATCCGCGTTAACCAGTGTTAATTTAACTTCGCTAACAAAGATTAACAACATTAACAGTATTAACAAAATTAACATACCCCCGGTTAATTTAAATATAATTTGAGGTTAAATTTTGTTAAAGGTTCATTAAAATGTGTTAAGATTTGTTAAGATTGTCATCAAGATTTATTAACTTAAGATTAACCATTAACAACAATAAAATCCATTTATTGCTAGATATTCACTAAACTACTGGATTTTAATTCAAAATGATCAAGGATAGTAAGCTGTACTGGTGAACACAAACATATCACCAATACACACACCGGGACCAGGTAATGAAAGAATGGGGGGGACAGAACAAGGGGGGGTAGAACAACGGGGAACAGGGGGGACAGAACAATATGGGGCAGAACAACAGGGAACAGGGGGACAGAGCAAGTATGATTCATGAGACACGAAAGGAGGCTATATGGCTATGGGTGTTGAGCTGTTTTGAGGCATATCAGTAACAAAGACACAAAATAATTTGAGGTACTTACACCCAGTAAACAAATTGATTTATCAGTTGTTGAAACTGGTCACATATGAACTTATTCAAGTTCGTCGACAACACTATCATAGTTGCCAATGTCCTCCTGCTCTGCATCTTCCTACCAGGTACTGCACAACATGGTGACACTAGATGCAGACAACTTTGTACCTGAACCCAGGCTAGCAATATCATCCTTGCTACCCAGCTCCCCATCACCGTCATCGTCAACTTCTGCAGCATGCAGCAAAAGGATTGGGCGCAGGTCTTAGGCATGAGTCAGAAGCACTTACAGGGGTGTGAGTGCGGTATCAGTTGGATCAAGCGAAACGCACAGAAGCGCACAGCCCTGTGCTGCAATGGCATCAAAGAAGACCGTGTATGATGCAGCAGTTGTCCTAGAGGTTTATTTCTCTTGTGTTAAGACAATTTGGAAAGGAGATGTGGTGTGAGAGGGTGTGAGATGATGTACTCCCTGAGCGTGGTGGCGAGCAGTGCATGTGCACCAAGCGTCCACACCATCGTCAGCATGTAAAAGTGTAGCAGACGTGCAACCTTGTACACATTCAGGCCGCTCTCCTGTGCGCAGACCATCTGCAGCACGCATGCGCACAGCAGACCACATAGCCCCCCGATGGCGGCATCCACAAGCTCGCCAAGCCACTTGTCCTCCGTGTGTGCAGGTGGGTGCACAGCACCAGGCATACGTGTGCCAGCATCAATGCTGAGTAGGGCCTCAAGGAACTCACACTCCACCACGATTGCCCGATGCATCCATACGAGCATGTCGCTGATGTAGTGTTGTAATCAACAAGGTTGATATGGGTGCAGCAATGCGTGAGCGAAGGGAGCGTGAGTGAGTGGGAACTGAGAGCGGACTGTGCAGACAATGATCTCAGTTGGGCACAAAGAGACCACAAACTATGTATATTCACCTGTGCAGACAATGATCTGCATGCTGTAAGTACAGTAATAAACGTGAAGGTAATGTAACAAAGCTCACCTTAGTTGGGCACAAAGAGACCACAAACTGAGGGGCAGCAAGTGAGACTATGAAGGTATAAATGTAATGAAGTGGGTGAGTACAAAATGGGGTCCCAAGCGGATGCAAAATTTGGGGGTATGTACTATAATCGTCCATTCATGCTGTCCATGTCAATTACTAGCATGACATGCACTCTACTCTATTCGATGTCCATGTGGCCTGACCGCCACTTCCGTGACACTCCCCCTCACTTCGCGCGCGGTCCAGGGGATGTGGCGAAGTGCTTCTCTTTGGCAGGAAGCAGGGGCATGGGCATGTCGGCCACTGTGTCGTCTGCGGCGCAGGAACCGGGCGGTTTGACTTCTTGATGACCCAGTGGGTCCAGTGGGTGATATGGATGATCGTGCTTGAATGCGATTGCAGCATGGCTGTCTGAGAACGGAGGAGCAGGGGCCTTGCAGTTAACAGAAGCGCCTGAGACGGGGCTGCGAAGGCGTGATACCTCCTGGCTGCTGTGCGTCGTTGCGTCATGCGCGCTCCTGATGGTGGGTGAGGGTGCGTCCTCTTTTTGCCTCGAAAACGGGGCCATGGTGCTGCCATCGATGGGGAATGTGTGCCCCAACTTGGCGCACTGATATATGGCCATGCTGCCGTTCGCGTCTGTGAGGGTGGTGGCTGGGCGCACCGACAACGTGGCCCAGCTGGATGTGTTGACGGCCTCGTGATGAGGCACATCGCATGTGATGGCACACTCCGCTGCGCTTGCGGGTGCCGGGTCTGTGAGAGGGCGGACCAGATGGTCCACTGGCGATGGGGGAAGGTTGTGATCGGCAAGCTGGTAGCGGGGGAAGGTGGTGTTGGTGTGTGCTGGCTGCAGCGGATGGATGGTGCGTCCTCTGTGGTCTGACTGGTTGGGGTCATCGGTGTTGACGCCACCTGATTGGCTAAGTCCTTGCGCGGTTGTACGTGTCTTGCGTGTGATGGGGCTTTTGGTGGGCTTTTCCCAAGGTGGCTGGTCATGGCTGCGCTTGGCCTCTGCGGGCATGTGAGGGGTGGGTGCGCCTGTGTCTGCATCTGTGGTCTCAGCTGCGAATGTTGACGCTGCGCCATCGGGGTCTGCAAGTGGTGGTGACACACCATTCTCCACCATCGGCACTCCCCCTGAATCTCCTGGGTCTTCTGCGAAGGCCCCAGTGTGGTGTGGGATATGCGCGAGACAAGGGTCATTGGTGCCCAAGTGGGCCAATCTGTCGCTGCCAGGTTGAGGGTCAGGGTTGGAGCTGGTTTTGGCTGCGACGGTGTCGGTGCGTGAGGGTGTGGGTGTAGAAAGCAATAGGGCTAAAATATGAGTTCCGGGCACGCGACGGGCCTCAGAACACATGGGGTAAGCACGGGAACTGATGGTATTGAGGATGGTAAGTTACTCACCTCAGAATGCGTGGGGTAAGCACGGGAACTGAGGGTATAGGAAGGACTGTCTACGGTATATAACAACTGTAAGGCTCGGAGTACCAAATATCTAAGGAACAGCTAATGTACTGTCTGTCAAAACGAGTGCTAAACATTCATGTACTACTGACTATGTCCATGTGGAACTGTCCGGGTAATCTGGTCCGCGTGCCGTTTGCTACACTCCCCCTCATTTCGCAGACAGTCTGGGAACTGCGGCGAAATGCCTCCTAACAAAAATTGAGGGCGCGCAAGGGTTGTATTCAGCGGTTTGTGACCGCGTGTTGAGTTTCTTCTGCCAGTGCACCAGTGCGTGCATGGCGCGGGGATGCGTGTGACAGCATGTGACGCAGGTGTGACGGCCGCCGCATTGCGATGCCATGTTGCAACATTGTTGCCTCTGTATCGCCCAGAACGACGCTGCGCCCTCTCGATGGACCTCGAAACGAAAACAGATGGGCTTCTCGACGACAATAACCCAGGGCAATGGATGGAATGATGGGAGATGGGTCCCAGGTGCGTGGTTGACTGCTCGGGATGGTGCTGCTTGACTGACTCGACTTCTGCACAGCCAGGGTTTTTCTTGTGGGCAACGATGCCCGGTGCGGTGTCTATGGCCTCAATAGGCCTTTTTGAATCAAGGGTTCGCTCCCTTGGCGGCCTCCCTCCCAGATCCCAAAGGGCTAGGGCACCCTTGTTTGGGTGTCGCTCACGCTTTCGTGACAGCGCCTCTACGTTGCGCTCGCCCTTCTGCGGCAGTGCCTCGTGTGGTGGCTTGTTGACTTCACGTCCGCGCCCAGTTTTGTCTTGTGCCCAGGGGACTAGCGCCTCGGGCCTAGTGGTGTTGGCTGTCTCAGCCTCGCCAGCGGGTCCGACGCCAGCAGTTTCTTCGGCCAGGGCTGGTGTAGTGCCCACAACCGGCGACGCTCCCCCTCGTTCGCGCGCGTTGATGCCCGAGGGTTCGACTTCCCTTACGTCCACGTCCACGACCGTGCCAACAAGCCCGAGAGGGTCTGGGCCTTCAAGGATGACAGGTATGTTGCCCAATGCTGACAACGCTCCCCTTGTTTCCTGCAGGTCTTCGGCATGCAGATCGGGCGGCTTCCGAGGTCCGGGACGGGGATGGTCTTCGATGACGCGCCGCTCAGTGGCAGCGCCTTCTCCATGCGACGGATTCTCATGCGCAGGGGTGTCAGGTGGTGGAAAGGGTGAAAATGAAGATGGGAAATTTTGAGGGGGTGATGGGGCAGCATGCAGCTCGCTCCCCACACATGGTAAGTGAAAGTTTTGCTCCCCCTCAAGCTGTGATGCTGACCCGAAATAGATATCCGGATCGACGATGACGGCGCCCAGGTTGGGCCACGGATCTGGGCGCGTATGAGCACCCTCATCGAGGACAGGCCTCTGTACCTTATGCACGCGGACACGGGCCTTCGGAACGACAGATGCTGGCTCCCAAGCGGTGGAGCCCTGCGTTTGCGGGTTGGCGAAGTTGGGAGGACGGCCATGTGCCTCTCCAATGGGCATGTTGCCCTCCAGTGTGTGCGCCGATGTCAGGCCCCTCTGGCCCATCACGCGCTGCGATTCCTTGCCCAGGAGCGGCCCTTCAACTTCGATCGGGGCCTGGATCTGCTGAGGCAGGTGGTGAATGGGAGTTTCTGCGCCCTCATTTGGCGGCGGCAATGTGTTGTGCGGCTGCGGCTCCAAGTCTGCTCCGTGGTCTGGTACTGGGATATCCGGCGTCCCTGTGTTGGCGGCCGGTGAGCGCTGCGTACTAGCAGCCTCCGGGGTGGTGGGTGGTATAGGCGATGGCAAGGTATGTGATCCAGCATTCTCTTGCGTGGAAAGGCAGCTGACCCCAGGATCTTACAGTTCGACGCGAGGACCGACATCCCCCTTGACACTGGCAGCTTTCCTAGCGGCCTCCTCCTCCTCCACCTCGAGCAAGTGATTGTCTTCCTCCTCCATCAAGGCGTCTGGTCCTGTGTCTTCAGGATGCGCAGGCGTGTTCATTTCGGCTTCTTCCCAGGTTGAGTCTGGCTCTGAGTAAGAGACTCCTTCGGGGGCATACACGTTCGGGATATCTTTGTGTCCAAGCTGATGAAGTTCTTGGATCAACTGGTTCCATTGCCCCTTCGCTGTTTGCCGGTCATCGATGCAAAGTACTATCCAGTCTGGGAGCCTGATGGACAGGAGGTATCCTGCTATGGCATCTTCATGCTCCCATGTTTTGATGGCCTTGATTTCATCGACTGTTGGCTGGGCTACATCCCTTGGGACAGGACGTGTGGTTGTTCCATTGAGGTAGCCCCATCGGCGTGTGGCCAGCATGGCCTCTCGGAAATGCGTGGTGAAGGTGGCCAGGTTACTGCCATCTTCCTCAAGATAGGGGACGGTGTCAGGAAGCACAAGTAAGGACATGGCGATGTTGAATGACACGTGGCAGCGGTGATAGCTATAGGGCCAGGGCAGGGCCCATAACCTGTAGAAAGCAATAGGGCTAAAATATGAGTTCCGGGCACGCGACGGGCCTCAGAACGCGTGGGGTAAGCACGGGAACTAATGGTATTGAGGATGGTAAGTTACTCACCTCAGAACATGTGGGGTAAGCACAGGAACTGAGGGTACAGGAAGGACTGTCTACGGTATATAACAACTGTAAGGCTCGGAGTACCAAATATCTAAGGAACAGCTAATGTACTGTCTGTCAAAACAAGTGCTAAACATTCATGTACTACTGACTATGTCCATGTGGAACTGTCCGGGTAATCTGGTCCGCGCGCTGTTTGCTACAGTGGGTGCACACTCCTGGTGGGCATTCGTCGCCGATTCTGCTGGTGTGGGTGAAACATCCAGCTCTGGGGCTGGCTCAGATGGTGAGGGTGTGGCCTTGGAAGACAAGGCAGGCGAAATAGGGGTGTTGGAGGTTGAGGGAGTGCCTGGCGCAGCAGTCTGCTTGCTGCTCACACTTGGCATCCACTTTTCCTCCCCCTCGCGCAGAGCTGCTGATACCGGATGGACGTCCTGCTCATTGGTGATGGTGCCAGGCCCGGGCCAAGGTGCTCGGTGGGCCTGCACATTGGCATTGAAGCCGGGGGTCTGACCCTCGTGCACGCAGATGGCAGGCTCGGAGTCGTTGAGGTATGTATGCTCCGGTGAGCGCATGATGTCGTGGAGGCAGTGCGTGTGGTGCGCAGTGTCCGCGACCTGCACTCCGCACGAGGAGGTGGTCTGGGGGTGTCCGTCTCTGTTCAGGGGTGTGTGCCCCTCGTCATCCAGTGCCTGGTGTGGCACCAGGTCGGTGCTAATGGTGTGCACATGCGGCGCGTTGCGGGGAGCAAGTTGGGACTCACTGTGAGGGGTGTCCTCCTCCTCAGTGTCCTCTTTGACATCGCATTCCTCCCCCTTCTTGACCAGCCGACCCTCTAGTCCGGCCCAGTCAGTGTCGTCTTCATCCTCCATGCCCCAGGTTTCGGCGCGGAAGGCCTCCCATTCATCGACTTTGTCGTCTTGGGCATCCTCCTCCTTGGCCAGTTCGACTCAGAAATTGGCCCAGCCAAGGTGGTCATCATCCTCTGTGCCACATGGTTTGGCGCAGGAGGGGTCCTCGTCGTCATCGACGTCACCCATCAGGGGGTCCAACACTGCACAGTGGATGTGCATGTCCTCTACCTCCATGGTGGTGGCCCAGAAGTCACCATCATCCGAGTCGTCTTCGTATGCAACGTTTGCGGAGCTGATGGGTCTGTTCTCCTGCCTGCTAGTGTTGGGGCTGGTGCTGGTACTTGTCTGTGCAGCCTGACCACTCTGGTTTGCCGCTGCCGCTGTCTCTGCCGCTGTCTCAATGGTGGCACTTGCCCCTGCAGCGCCTTGAGTTGCCGCCCTCAGAGTGACTGGTAGCGGCAAGGGCCTTGTCTAGATGGCCCTCCTTGTTGCCGTTGGCCTTGCTCTGGCCTTGGGACTGGTCCTTCAGTGCGTGGCAGGTCCTTGTGCGGTCGGCCTCCTCAGAGATGACATGGATGATGTCTTTCATCTCCAGTGTGTTGCTGTTGAGGCATGCACTCGTCAGGGTCTGCAAGGTGTAGGTGGAGAGGGCGTCCGGTATGCCATCGAGGACTGTGCACTCAAAGTCCTCGTTGTTGATGGTGACGCCAGCTGCTAGGAGCTCATTGCGGCACATCTTGAGGTTTATCAGGAAGGCCTGGACATCGCCTCCCTTCAGGCACCACATGTCGACAAACGAGCGATGGAGGGCGTTCCTTGCATACGCACTCTTCGCCATGAATTCCTGGGTGATGACATGCCACCGCTCCTTGGCAGTCTTGTACTGCCTCACCTCTAGCATTGTTGCATCTGGGAGCCGCTTGTTCAGCAAGTTCCGTGCGATCTGGTCTTCACGGTCCCAGTTCTTTGCCTCCTGCTTCTCGGTGTCCGTCGGGTTGTCGATGTCTTTGGGGACAGGCCGTGGTTCGGAGCCGTCAAAGTGGCCCCACCGGCAGGCAGTCTCCATGGCATCCTGGAAGTGGGCCTTGAAGATGGCCCAGTTCGCACCTTCAGAATCAAGGTGCGGGACGTCGGCAGACAGCTGTTCAATATGTGGAGTGGAGGATGTAGTGGGTGACATGGCGACTAAGCGTGATGACAAAGACAAGGAAGCAGAGGACAGGGCAGAAGACAATGTGGACGATGCTGACGAAGAAACTGCTTTAGTCTTGGAATGAGTATTCTCACTGGGGCCAGGGCCCATAACCTGTTGTAATCAACAAGGTTGATATGGGTGCAGCAATGTGTGAGCGAAGGGAGCGTGAGTGAGTGGGAACTGAGAGCGGACTGTGCAGACAATGATCTCAGTTGGGCACAAAGAGACCACAAACTATGTATATTCACCTGTGCAGACAATGATCTGCATGCTGTAAGTACGGTAATAAACGCAAAGGTAATGTAACAAAGCTCACCTCAGTTGGGCACAAAGAGACCACAAACTGAGGGGCGGCAAGTGAGACTACGAAGGTATAAATGTAATGAAGTGGGTGAGTACAAAATGGGGTCCCGAGCGGATGCAAAATTCGGGGGTATGTACTATAATCGTCCATTCATGCTATCCATGTCAATTACTAGCATGACATGCACTCTACTCTATTCGATGTCCATGTGGCCTGACTGCCGCTTCCGCAACATGTAGCACAGCGCATCATGGGCATGCAGGTCTATAGGTCGTACGCCTGCACTGCCTGTGCAGCTGCCAGTTGTCAGGGCGCTTGTGAAGGACAAGAGGAGCGCAGCTTGGCATGTTTGTGCAAGCACAGTAAGGGCATTGCTAGACGGCTGGGGTGGGTGAGTAGACTTGATCACCATAGAGTTGGGAGTGGGAAAATGGTGACATACACAAGCAGCTCTGGCCGCAAGTGCAGGTGGCATACTGCTTCACTCAGTTTGTCGGGAACTTCAAGAGCAGCATCGTGCCCCATATCGCAGAACTGGATGCTACACTTGAACTGAGTCGTCTGAAGCAGCTCTTGCATAAAGTGTACAAAGACCAAGGAGACAGAGTACTGAAGCCCGGTAGTTTGGGGATTAAAGGGTATAATTGGTTGTGAGGGAGACATGTTGACAGGACTGAGGTTGGAGGACTGAGAGGACTGTTGTGATTCACCCTTGATGATGCAATAAGATCTGCAGGGGGCATGGATGCTGGGTTATCGACAATGAAGTAAAATGTGCCTGAGTATATTGTGACATTGTCAAGAATTGAGTGGAGGGGATGAAAATAAAGGAGGGCATACCAGTGACATGCTGTATGAGTTTGGTGTGTGGCACATTGTCCCCCTAGCACACAAAGTCATAATTCATGCTCGTTGTTGACCCAAACTCCTCTCCATGACCGAGGCGACCCTCATCAAGACCTCACAGCCACATTGTTTGTTCGCAGCTCTGGTCCTTGCCACGCAAGTACATGTCCAGGTGGCCATATGACCTTCTGTGCAACAAGCGACTTGCCTTGGCTTCCTTGACACCTGCGATGTGACCAGGGTCCCATTCCCACTTACCAAATATTTTGCCTTCCAAGTGGTTGCAGTGACCCTCTAGTCTGTGACCGTCAAATATTGGTGTGGTGTGGGGGGGAAAGGGAGAAATAAAGAAGAGCAAGGTCGATAAGACAGAAGGACAAGCTGGCATTGAATGCAACGGTGAAGACAGTCATGCAAAAGAGGAGGGTTAGCTCATGCCTTGTTGGGGGAGAGGTCCACTCACGCATGGTCAGCACTCACACAATTTAGGAAAAAACGAAGTGTAAGGGGGATGTGGGAAGAGGGAGTTGGAATGTTCAATGAACACGTGTATGACATGAGTTGAAAAAGTGTTGAAAAGTTGAAGCTTGAAGTCGCAACTTAGTGAAACAAACCAAGGCAACTTTTCCATGCTTGGACATTCAATTCCCTCCATTCCTCGCCTGTCATCGTCCATAAGCGCTATTCAGACCTATTTCAGCTCAGGGCCCCTCCCTCAACCTTTCTCATTTCAAGGTTCAAATTCACAAGACAACGCTTTATCTTTTCTTTCTCCTGACTTTGCCATCTCACTAACTGGACATACCTGCCCGGACAGTGGTGGTGCACCCAGGCTTGCCTAGAGAATTGTGCTCTGAAGATCTTCAACTTATGATGCTTGGCCCAATCACGTCCACCCCTTGCTCACTTTCTTTCCCCCAAGCAATAGCGCCAGTGCCAGTGCTGCTCCTCTTCCCACACCTTCCACACCTCACTTCCCCTTCGTCTTTCGCTTGTGCGTGTGTTCTTGCCCCACCGGTGCCTTTCTGGCGCCAGATATTCCTCCCTCCAGCCAGCCCACAAGAGCTTGTAACCGACACCAGAGACACTCTACTGTCTCACAACCATGCTATAGGTACATCTCTCCCTTTTGGTGCCACTTTCAACATGGCACATTACACCCATTCTGCGCCCTTTAGTCATAAAGGTACAGAGCCCAGTGTTGTCACATTGAATCTCTTTCAAGGTGCCAATAGCTCAACACCAGACCTGGCACCACCATCGCTGCTTTCAGAGTTTGTAGCATCTTCAATTCCCTGGCCTTGCATATCTGCGATTGTGGACTTTGGCCCTAGTATTGCTTCAGGTCCAGGATGTGTGGATGTCAGTGATTTCGATTCTTCCAACTACCCGTCCCTGGATTCGGAGGACAATCTAGAGCAGGATGTGGTACCTCCCTTTCCCATGCATCGTACTCTCTCAGAGCTCCCCCTTCCAGATTCCCTACTCCCCTCCATGTCCGCCTTTGTCTCTGCCGCACGGATGCCCACAGCTTTGCAACACGCCATAGATCACTCGAGTCAAGTCTCCTCCACCTCATTCTACACCGTTCCTTGTGCCCAGGACTCCAAGCCACCTTCCTTGCGATCATCCTTGGCCACCACTCTTGGCCGAACAGATGCTCAGGGATCCACCACAAGCCCCATCACGTTGTTACCCCTGCCACTGAAGGTGCACCACAAGATTTCCATATCATAATGGTCAGATGAGACAGTACATTTGCAGCCAACAACTACACCCGATTCCCAAGGACACAAGGTCGGCGATCCCTTCTTCTGTGTAGTTACACATGGAGAGGCATGGGATGGCAGCGCAGGCCCCCCACCACTGTCACCTCCTGCGAGCGATGGCTAGCTTGACAAGGATGAAGATAGGCTGGGGCATGGTGAACCTGCACTGTTACCTCCACCTAAATCTGAGCCCATCCCCAATGCCCCCTTTCATTGCTCACCACGCCTTGGACTGAATACTTGGTGTGAATCCAGCACCCTATTCCATATGTCAGATCTGTGTCAGATCTGTGCATGCTTCCAAAAGGCATCGGGCTCACAATACCCCATCGGGCTGTAGAAATGATGCATGCCAGTAATGGCAATGTTGACAGTTATCAGAATGCTGATCGGGCTGTCAGAGCTCAGGCTCCGATGCTTGTTGACGGTGAGCGAATTCCCCTGGGTTGTGATATACCATCTATTGATACCCTTCCCTCAAGACAACAAAGCATCCACCAACGCTGTCAGAAAAGCCTTCGGCCCCTTCCTTCCTGCTATCACAGCTGTGCTCCAGTCATCTTCCCCCTCCACATCCTACAACTTCTCTCTTGCCAGCCCTGGGCCAAGCACCATATCGCAGTGCTTCTGCGCCAACAATTCACCCATACTCACACAGATTGTCCCCTCCCACCATCTTACTTCCTTACACACCAACTGTCTCCAAGTGCCACCTCCACATAAGCCAGCCTTCCGGCCTCCACGCCACAACACCATCGGCACTGCCCCATGCTCGCCCTGACTTAGAGGCCACACAGCAAGTCACCTGATGATCACTCTGGATGGCAAACTGTCAGAAGAGCTCATGAGCAACATGCAACAACAAGCAGAACAGATCCACAGGGAGCATTTGACAAATCATGTCAAGCAAGTCGATGAAATGCCATGCATGCTCGTGGGCAATTTGATTGGCAAGGGCCATGTCAACTACATGTTGATGTACAACATGCTCACAGGCATTTGTATCATGGTCAGAGAAAATGCACTACCATGTCTAACTTGCCTGGCACTTGTCTTGGATGCATTCTTGGGATTCAGGGTGCTGTGCCATCACCTAGAGGAACCAAGAGAGTGAGTGCTATGTCAACTTTGGTTCCTTTTGCCTGGCCATCCTGGAAGCTATTCCTTTGAAGTATAGAGCACATATTCACAATTGAGGTTGTAGGCACATAGTAGTTGTTTATTATTTGCAATACAGTGCCACACAGTTATGTTCTTTCTTTATCAAATTATCCTTGTGCTTACATTGTTTTTTTTGTCTTAATGACTTGCTAAAAGAGTTAACAACACTTTAACAACTTTAACAACTTGCTAACTGCGTTAACAACTCCTTAACTGGATTAACACTGGTTAACGCAGATTAACAACTGAGGTTTTTCCTGATGTCCTGGATTAGTGTTGCGGCAGCTCAAGCCGATCATTTTGAGAAAATCAGCGATAATAAATTGAATAAAATAGATAAAAATATGAAAATAAAGAGAAGAATAGAATAGGTCAGGAGCCAGGGGGTCACTTAAGACGACTTTGCGATTTGACCAGCCATTTAGGTGTAATCTAACTGGCTACACTTTCAGCTACAAATTCAGCTACAAATGTAGCCAGTTAAATTACGCCTAAATGGCTGGTCAAATCGCAAAGTCGTCTTAAGTGACCCCCTGGCTCCTGACCTATTCTATTCTTCTCTTTATTTTCATATTTTTATCTATTTTATTCAATTTATTATTGCTGATTTCTCAAAATGATCGGCTTGAGCTGCCGCAACACTATCCTGGATCATGACCCCCGATGGCGCCCCCGATGCCCTCCCAGGTGGGGTCAGCGTGAAGTCACTTCATGATGTAGCATGCGTATGGGCAAAAACAAGGTCTTCTATACGCATGGCTTTGGCCACTCTGACGGACGACCCTGCCGAAAATTTACGCTATTACTCCTCTTCTACGACCCCGAAGTGCCCACGTTCCTCGATAATGCGATGGATGCTGGACCTAGCCTACTTTACATGATCTTCCGTAATTATTTGACTATCAGTAGCATCAGTACGTTTGTATCTTTACTCACGGGTGTAAGGTATCTCTTGTTGAAATTTTGAGAAAAAAAGGGGAAAAGTCGTACGAGAAAAGAATGACAGAATGACAGGTGCTCCACACGCGCGCGAGCCGGGCGAGCACGATCCAAATTTGCAACATCCCTCATCCCTCGGAGCCATGCACAGACCTAGGGATTTGGTCACGGTGAAAAGGGGCCCCGGGGTATGCTGTGTGCCAACACTATCAAAAATTAATGGAGGTCAAGTGCTGGTCACCCACGAGCGAGAAGCAGCGTGTAGAAGGGGTATTACCTGGCCATCACCAATAATGAGAACCACGAGAAGACGAGAACACAATACAATACAAGACCACAAACTCAAGGTTCAGCGTGTGCATGTACCCGGATGGCTTCTTTGAAGAATTGAACGCAAACACAGACCAAATCTGGCGTCTTGGCACGGTGACCGACGTTGGGAATCAATCCATCAACGTGCGACATGAATTCGGACAAAATCGTTCACTATATTCTGGATATTCCTGGCTTAATAATTCACAATTTAAGAGGGAATTGCCATATCAGAAGACGTAGGGGGCATGGGGGTCAGGTGCGGGAGAAGCATGTTTGCAAGCGCGGGAATAGAGCGCTGGCAGAAAAGGAAAGATTATTTGAGCCGAATCAGCTGAGTAGAAAGGCGTGCCGTCCGCCAGTAGGGACACGGCGATCGTTGTATGGTAAGAAATTCCACCGGAATCACCGCATCATTTGTGGCCTACGAACCAAAGCAATGCAGTTTGTGGGCATGGTGTGAGGTCTTTGCAGCCTTGATCAACGGATGCGCATCGGATTCCGAAATCAAGAGAGGAAAAAGAGAGAAAGGCAAGAGGGTTGGTCGGAGATATTGCAACTAGGGATCATGACGCGCGGAAATGAGCCATGCTATGATCAACGGGCTGGGTGGAGGGGAAGGAGGGGAGGGAGGCGGCAATGAAGGCTAAGGCTTGGCCAAACTCAACCCGAGGGAGGACAGAAAGCGGGACATGGCGATGAATGAAATTGACTTAAAAGGGGCAACGCCCCCCGCGGGCCACGACCTCGCGACTCTATGAGGTGGGAGGTGTTGCGGGGCTGAAGGTGGGCTGGGTTTACTGTTGGGACATTCAAGGTGGAATTGAGTAAGGGGTTCCCGACACCGACGTAGGGTGTTGGGACGGACAGACGAATGGGGTGAGGGGAGACAAGGATATTAAAGTTAAATAAATAAATACGAGGACAAGAAGAACAATAATAATAATATCTGGTCTAGATTTGCAACTCCGCCATGACTTGCGAAGGAGAGAGCTGTGCCCCCCTGTACAGTACTATCCCCTACCACCGCATCGGCACTCACCACCATTTCGGCATTCCACTAAAATGAATAAATTTTCTTCACACACCTAAGTCATTGCACTATACCTTTGTGTTTGAAGTTGAATGAATGAAAATGATGCAGTAGTTCTTGAGATACTGAAATTTGCCTTTGTCATGCCAACTCATGCAGACTGTCACTCCCAAAACATTTGCCAAAGCAGTGTTTCAAATATGACACATCAGGCACACTTTGGGGTAGTGTTGCTGGAGAGTTGAGTTAAATCTGCCTGGTCTGAGTTGAGTTGCCCAAATTGGCAACTGAGTTGCACCAGGTACAACTTGGTTGCACCAGTGTGGACCATGTGGTTACTGCATTTGGTCCAGAGCCACACTAGACCAAACAACAGCTGCTGAAGCGCTTGGGTCCCATGTTCACAACATTACCCTGTAAAAGGGTTTTCTTGTCTAGCAAGGAAACATGCTTGCTGCATCGCAGCCAGCTTGGTCCAACTACAATTGAGATGCTTCAGGTCTTGAAGCACCTATACCAGTAAGAGCAACTTAGTTTCACTACAGGCTTACTTGCAACAGAGGAAGATCATACAATTGAAGGTCCAGTGACTGAGTCAGCAGTTCTTGAGCTGCTGAAGGCTGGGAAGGAGGCAGAGTTATGCAAGCTTTATACCAATTGGAACATAGCATCAGATTAGTATATATCATTGGGAACTTAGTTGGTCAATTGAACAAAATGCTGCATTGCATCTGTAACAATGGCATATGCACTGAGCTCAGAAACAAGTCACATGATGCTGGGACTGCCTTTATCTGCTGAGGGTGAACCTGCCAATTTTATTGATGTGTCAAGTCCTGTGCAACTGTATAGAACTGCATGATACCAAGTGTTCAGCCACCTGTGTTCATCCTTCAGCCACTGTCAAATGTATCAGTCAGCCTTGCACCTTGTTCTTGCCATCTTGCCCACTCTCCATTCCCATCTGCCCTGATCCCTCTCCACATTGCTGTCCTCAAAATATCACCCAACAACTCAAGAATTGCTACTGTTGCCTTCTGATTCATCAATGCTTGCTGGCCATTGCAACCAAACATGCACCACCTTTGACCTTCGCACACAAGCCAACTTGTTGTGCTTGTCCATGAGAGAGTTGGACACCCATTCAGGATCATGCTAAGGAGGTGATCAAGTAGGAATTGGTTATGACTTATTTTTATCTTGTTAAGGTCCAAGAACCTTAAGACATGACATGTGTAATAATGCAAGAGGCAGCAAAGCATAGTCGCAAGGGGCTGCTAACCCTTAGCACAATATGGGGGGTAAAAGGATGAAGTGGGATTTAACCCAAGGTCTGCATCTGGAAAAACCTAAATGGTAAAACTTGCATCAATGAACCAGATGGTACGGAATGGTGCAAAAAAACCAAAAAACTTGTTTATTTTGTTCATGGTTGGTTCATTCGGAACATCGTTGCCCATTTATATCCTTTACATCTTCCTGTTGACACTATCTTTCTGTGGTGTAATGTAGCTTAATACGATCAACACAATACTCGGTATAGATGCTTATCAGTATAACTATTGACAAAGAAAGAGTTGCAAAGGTCGAGTACATTGCTGCTCATCCAATCCTGTGGAGCAGATGGCCCAAATCTGGGGAAGAGATGAATGCTACGACGTATATTTGCAAGTGGGATAACACTGCAAATCCATCCACCATCTCGGTCTCGAAGGGGAGAAATGTTGTATAGAAGATGATGGCGGTTGGGTGAATCGGCAAATGGTGTATACCACTCGATATAGACCAGATGTTGAGGAACAGATGCATTGCTGCTGAACGTGATATTGTGGACCTTCTCTGGTATTGAGAACACCACTCGCACTCGACCAACGCGGTAGCCTTTGACAGATGTCAGTCAGTTTTGTCATGTAAAGCAGGCAGCTGGGTGCCAAACTTACCTCCAACACCGGTATCTCTACCTGTGCCCTCATTCACCAGCGCTGTGTCAAACCGACCTGGAACAGTATGCCCATGACTATCAATGGTCGATGGCCGGACATGAATCGAGTCTGCGGTCACTAGTGCCCTTGAAACCGGATCCTCACGAAGGTATTTGATGCGATGCCAGACTGGGACAGAGGTAAATGGCATGCGAGTGCTACGAAGCCTTCCCTCCAACTGAGCACGGGTGAGATCAGGTTCATTGGCAAGGGCGATAAAGCGGAGAAGTGCAGGACGGAAGTAGCGGGCACCATAGTCTTTGATGAGTTGGTCGATTGGTACAGAACGTATGGTGGGATGTTTAGCCATGTGAAGGCTTCGGTCAAGCTCAAGGCTGGGAGGCTGCCATTTGACGCGTGGATTGGAGATTGGCGAGCCATTGTGGCGCCACTTGAGATACTGCTCATGACGAAAGATTTTCTCTTTGCGCACCAGCCAATTTACCATTTGGGTGAACTCGTCCTTGTGATTTGTAGCATTGTAGGCATCCTTGGCAAAATCAATGTGAAGACGTTCAGTGTATGCAGTGTCAAAGTTGTCGGTTGTGCCATAGAGTCGGATGAGCATCATGTAGTGCTGCACAAAGTGGAGTTTGGGGATATTGAATGACTCCCTGATACCAAGATCGATGAAAATGTCTTTTGCTTGATGGAAACGTGCCAGAGCGTCCTCCAAGATCTCCAAGGTCTCTTCAGTATGCACTGGGTACTGTGCGAGATACAAGAAATCCAACACAGATCGTACTGCCTGAATAAGGCGCACATTAGAAGCCCCCCCAGGGAGTGGGATGTCGATGACAAGGCCAAGGAGGATGCGGCACATTTGGTCGTGTTCTTGTCCAGTCACGCGAGACAGAGAACTGATTCCCTTCACAAAGTAGCGTATATTGTGATTTGGTGGCATACGATGACACCTTGCATCGATTTCAACAGCTCCATAGGCACTGATAATCCAACCGACGATGTGCTTAACGATCCCTTGATAAAGCTGATGCAGGATGTCAGGTGTGATTGATCGGTAGATGTGCACATAGGGTAATTCTTTCCAGAATGGGTTGACAATCGGTTTGATGCCAGCACCTTTGCATGCTTGGAGAAAGCCAGCGGGGTCTTTGTCGAAGGAATCCAGTGCTTCAAGGACATGCCCCATCTCTCGAAGCCCCACAGGTATGTCGTGACCAGATGCTCCAAGTTGATCATGAGGTACAGGGCATACAGGACATTCCCCAGTAAACGTAGCAGTTGTCAGCACCTGCTCAGGGTAATCACCTGAAAAACATGCAAGGAGGGGATGGTTGCGATGTGTGAAGCCATCTCCTGTTGTCATGAATACCCCAGCTTCTCCTGCATGTCTGAGAGGCGATAGTATTTGTGCCATGCATGCATGATAGAGATTGCACAGCTGACGTCGACGGGAAGCAAAGTTTGGTTCATTCTCCAAGCGTGTAGTGGGTAGATAGCCCAGAAGGACATAGGCACGGCATGATGGCTTGCGACGTATTTCCTTCGGTATATTCCCAATGGTCAAATACACTGGATAGGCTTGTTTATTTCGGAATAAAGTGATGAGGGTCTTATCAGTTGAGATAATAACTGGCACAATGGTTGCACCAGGTTTATCCTTCTCAATTGTCACCTGTGCACCGTGTGAATCTCAGAATACAAGGACAGCATGTGCCTGATGATTCGTCACCTGAGTTGACCACCACCACTTCCCTGTATGCATATCGTGATACATACGGACCTTCTGCCCGTCACTCCCATATGCAAAGTGTTTCTCTGGAACAGTCACCAAGTACCGAGCAAGGTCTGGATCAGCCCATAGTGCCTTTATGCATGCGATCACATCACGATAGAATACGTCGCAGACCTCTGTCCCCATCACCACCTCATGTCGTTGGAAGGCTGGGCGACCTGGTAGCTCCTTATCTATCAGCTTGTTTAGCTCAGCTGCGTTCTTGTAGCTCAGACCAAGCCCCTCAACGACCTTATCAGCATGATCAGTAAGTCCGATCGGAAGTTACTACTCTGGGCTAGGCTCACCCCTTCAATGCGCAGGAGCTCTGTCAGTGAGTTAGAACCTGGGCCTCGCATTTTTGCCCAGCATGCGATCTCCCAATCAAGTCTTGAGGAGAATGGTGCATATGGATTTGTACCCTCTGTGCCGCCAATTGCTCGATGATAATCCTGGTTTCCGTTCTGGTGGACTCTTTTGTACACAGCACCTGCATTCTGGTCGCCAAATTTCACGATCTCAGGGGGCTCAGATAGTGGCCTTTCGAATCCTCCACGCAAACGGAATGTAGCGTGTTCAGCTGGTGTGTACGGTGCGTCCTCAGGCTCTTGTTCAAGGGCATCAGGACACCCTGCTGGTCGCTCTGGCTCCAACTGGTATTCTTCGGCCAGAAATGCCTCCTCCAATGCTGCTTCGTCGTCCTCGTGTGCATCGGTGGGACATTCTGGGTCGTCTCCCATAATGCTATCGTCCATGTCTTGATCGCCTTCACTGTCCACCTCAAAGTTGAATCCCACATAATCCACATAATCGCCAAACAGGTCACCCAAAGGGTCTACAGGGATATGACCTTGATCTTGCTGTCCATCTTCATCGACATTTGTTGTACCTGGCCCAGGGTCTACAGAAATACGACTTTGATCTTGTTGTTCATCTTCATCAACATTCATCGTACGTGGCCCATGAACTGGTATAATGGCAGGGTGACATCGTGGATCTTCACTTTGGCGAAAGTGGTGAGAGAGTCCACTGCGTTTGAATGCTGCCCCACAACCAGGACAGATGACTCGCATCTCAGGTATTTTTTTCGACGTAGAGGTGTGCGTCTGACTGGAGGTTGACACATGGTCTCACTTCGTGTGGAGCCACTGTCTATCGGTGTTTGGATTTTTTTTTCAACCTATTGCCCTAACCATTTCCAGGATATATATCTATCGTTCGATCCCAAGACGCTGCAAAACACATTTTCAACCCCCCCCATCCCCTTTTCATTTTCATCCCCATCCCACTCCTTTGCATCGTCAATCCCCATACCTCTCCTTTGCGTTGTTGCTTTTTCCATCCTTTGTCCCCCTCCCCTCCTTGAATTTCAATCCCCCTCCCCTCCTTTGCGTTTCTAACCCCCCCCCCCCTCTTTTTTTTGTGATCTTTTTCTTTTCCGTTTCTCCATACCCTTACACGCCTTTGTGTTTCTACCCTCTTTTTCTCTCTCTGACTAACCAATACCCTGATACCCAGTTCATCTCATCCACATTCTCTCCAAGTCAAATCCCAAGTGTACGGAAACATGGCCAAACCTTCAAGTCCCACCACACCAGATGAAAGCCGTGAACAACGACGTGGGTCTCATGCTTCTATGCACCCACTTCTATATCTCACACCTTCCATAGCTTCCCGGTCTGCAAAAAGCTTGGCCATGGCAAACGCAAGTATGTATGAGGAAAAAAATCCTTCGTATGTGTCTTGACCATAAACAGAATGGATTGGTGCAGCACGTCAAGGCCGAAAGCGACACAGCTCGACATCTCCACCACGTGGTTCACATTCTGCAAAGAGCAAAAAGAAAACCAAGTGTGAGTGTATCATTTATGCTCGCAATCATACAGATGACTTGACCATATGAAGTGGCCCAAAAACCCAACTCAGCAGCCCCAAACACCGGAGCTAAAAAGATAGGAAAAGGTAGACTTGGCTATTTTCTCTCTCCGGGTCTGTTGCTTGATTAACCACACAGGTTCGGGATCTCAAGCTATTAGCAGAAAGCCCAGACGCATGGCAGCTAGCAATGACGAAGTCCCCCATCAACCAAAAGGTATTGCATTTTATTTACCAAATTGATTTTACTGACTACAAAAACAGTGTCACGCAAGCAACCAGTTGCCATTGTTAGCGACGATGAAGATGAAGAGCTGTCAGAAGCCTCTCCATCAGAGTCAGATGGCCGCCACCACAGGAACCAGGTTCAAGAGACTGATGATGAAGGCATGCATAACAGTTCCAGTGAGGAAGGCCAGAGCGATGAGGGTGACTTCGATGATGGAGCAGAAGGTCTCCAAGAGTTGGATGGTAGATCCCTCATGTCGACGCTGCGTTCTGAGGTGAAACACTTCTCTTGTAATGTATTCCGCTCACTCGCTCACTGTTGTTTCTGTAGCATGCACGCTGGTCTTCAAAGCCTCAAAACCACATTACTCCAGATGTCGAGCTCACAACTGCTTCAGAAGTTGATGGGCGGCCCATTGAGGACGATGAAGACAGTCAGTCAGAAGAAGAGAAGCACCAGAATAAGAAAGTAGCACGTCATCAAGCTTATAAGGTTTGATCATTCCTTGCCCTGTACTTGCTGTATTGATCATATTTGATAGGCTTCTAAGCGTGACCTTGCTCGTCTTGCTGAGGTAAAATAATCCAACCCCCCCCCCCCCAACCTTACACCATGCTAATGATGTTGTGTTGACTCACAAGGTACCACGATTCCCTACAGTTGTACACCCCGGGAAAGCACGCACACCAAAAGTTACCAAGGTACGATACATGGCATAATTACATTACTAACGCTCATACCTTGTATAGTCCTTCACCATAGAAAGTGAAGGGTCATCTGATGATGATGCATCGATCGCTTATGGCCATGATATCAACGAAGGGTGGGACCCCAGTGCCCATCTTATCCCGCCCCAATCAGGGGCTCGTATTATCAGTATCAAAGCTCAGTCTCCAGCACTACAGGCGGTTGTCAAAGCAGCCATTCGTGATGTTACGGGTGATGCTCTCTTCTCGACAACATATCCTAGTCCCATCACAGTTGTCGATTATATCTGTGACACTCTGAGGACCAATGCCAATAGACTCAACTTTTCCGCCCTAAGTGATCGCTTTGCAGAGGATCGCAAGTTTGTGGAAACCATATCACGCGTGGTATGTCGTCCAATATTAATACTTTTGCTATTCCTCATCTTTGATTACAGCTGGCTGTTCGTCTTTCTAACATCCGTTGTGGCTTTAAGAAAGTAGCCGCGGCAGAGGTGAAAGGTTTCTACTCATTGATTGCAGGTGACAGCTGCCGTGACCGTATCAAACACCTAATTTCGAGCACAGAATACATATATCCAGTACATGCGGTTCGTACATATTGTGATTACCTGTCAAGCTGCCAACACTACATTTTATTCCTAGACTGGTCTTCTCTGGCGGACAAAACCATTCCAACACCCTTGCATCATCTCGGTCCTGAAGGAATTCGTTTTCACCTCAACTCGTGGAATGTCGTTAGCTGAGAAGCATAGTCAACGCTTTACATCGAGTATCCAACAGGGTCAACAAGCAACCGAATTGGAGGTGCCGATTGCCATGGTTTGTGCGGCAGCAACTGCGGTAAAGTGCTCACTACCTCAAAGGGTCTGCAGTGGACTGACTGATTGCATAGGTCCAAGCTTCTCTGGACGACTGGTCCGATGGCCGTTTCAAGAAGACCGAGTTCAATGCGGACTTCTATGACGCTGTATACAAAGGCCATGAAGACTTTCTTTTGATGATACAGAAGGACAGTCCGGCTCAATTCCACCGTCTAATGGCCAACATCTACAATGATGTCTCGTAAGTCAATAACCAGACAATGTTAATAGTGTGATAACAATTTTTATAGCCCAAGGCACGCACAGCAAGCTGCCGCGGTGACAAACAATGCAATGGCATTGCTCGACATCGAGGAGATGGAGGTCTAGTAGGTCTAGTAACTGTATCCTGATACCCCCCAACTTTTTCTTCTTGCACACTCCCTTTCCGTCCGAGATGGAGGCCTAGTAGGTCTATAACCATATCCTGATACCCCCCAACTTTTCGTCTTGCACACTCCCTTTCTGTCCGAGATGGAGGCCTAGTAGATCTATAACCATATCCTGATACCCCCCAACTTTTTGTCTTGCATGCCTCCTTTCTGTCCGTTCAATAGACTAGCCTATTTGACACTTTGCTTTGTATCCATATTATCTGTTTAATGCTACATGCGTTATAGTGGTTCTTGACTGGTGTGAGCGTCCAAGATCAATGTCCTCGAAGGGCAATAATCAATGTCAACCTGGCCAGAATGCCGAAAAAACTTGTTACATTTTACCAAAAAATGTAACACCTACGGGGCTACATTGCGGTGCCCATTCAGTTATGCATATTCTCGTTAAGATTGTCCAACATGCACACTTGGTTTGAAAGACATTCATTATAGTACTTTATCGAAAATTGTGCTCATTTATGCAAATTTTACTGTTTGGGTTTTTCCAGA
>Ga0307510_10001603_pt1 | contig 25020 bp, 21 predicted proteins | sample 12_EM_MG_FD_207224 | JGI IMG/M metagenome (GOLD analysis project Ga0307510, IMG submission 207224) | Populus trichocarpa ectomycorrhiza microbial communities from riparian zone in the Pacific Northwest, United States - 12_EM | ecosystem: Host-associated > Plants > Roots > Unclassified | place... | reverse complement strand
TTGGACTTCCAAACAGCAGAATTGAGTCTTGCATTCCCTATAAATGTTTTAGGCCTATGTCTTAACTTTGTAGACATATAAACCAAATTGAAATCCAAGATCTACAGCTCCAGATATGACCCAATGATTGAACAGTGTTCCAGTTTGGACTGAACCAGCATCTCTTTTCTAAGCTTAACCCTCTCTTTGTCTTCTCAATTTCAGTGGTTAAACTCATCAATCAATCCTTTGATTTGTGTGATAGGCTTGCATTTAAGATGAATATTCACCATAAATTTAAGGTATCTTATAGTATCAGACTTGTTATTATAAAACATGCTTTAGTTAAAGAGTTTTGATACTTCAAGTACAAAATGATGATATAAAACCTTGATAAAAATGCACTTTTAAGTTCTAATCAATGCGCAACCCCACGTTGGGTTGGACGCGTCCACACCAAACCTCATATTGGACATGAGCATGTCCACACCCAACCCCACGTTGGACCTGGTCGTGTCCCCGCCTAACCCTACGTTTGGCTGGACGCGACTGTGGCCAACCCCTTGTTGGACCTGGACGCGACCACGACCAACCCCATGTTGGCCTTAACGCGTTCGCGCCTAACTCCATGTTGGACCTGGACGCGTCCACGCCCAACCCTGCGTCGGTTTTCTTGATATAATAATGTGTGTTATAAATATTATTATTTCTCTTATAATTCAAAGTATTCATATCAAAAATATTATTATTTGTGTTATAAATATTATTATTTTTATTATAACTCAAAGTATTGATATCAAAAATATTTTATTATTTGTGATATAATCACCTTGGAATTCTTAATATAATTATTTATGTGATAAATATTATTATTTTTATTATAATTCTAAATATTCATATAAAAAATAGTATTATTTATGTTATAAATATTATTAGTTTTATTATAATTAATATTATTAATAAAATAATTAATATATTTGAAAAACAATATTATTAATATTTAAAAAATATTAGTTTTTGTATTATAAATTTTTATAATATTTTTTATGAAAATAAAAAGTGTGCTCGCCGCGTAGTGCGGGCATCCAACTAGTATAAAGCTAAGCCTATTATTTTGTAAGTGAAAAAAAGAGGAGTAGTTGTATGTTAATTAGAAAAACTATGTAAACACAAAATTAGAGTTAACACTTTAGGCATAACAATCCTTCTCTCATAAATAGGAATTTAGAAGATTTCTCATGAGTGGTTCGTATAGATTATCGTTGGAGGTCGGACAAGTGGACGACATGTGGTTTGCGATAACCTAGCATTTAAGGAATTATTCAAAGTTGAAAAAGATCAGATCTTCAGATCATAAATCCCTAAACAACACTAGATCTATCTAACAGGATCATAGGAACTCCCGAATAATTTTGTTTCATAGTTTCGACTGTGTGTATGATATTCAAGAAATCCAATAGTGGTATCAGAGCTATCATTAAACAATTAGAGTTGTTGATTGCATGTTTTAATTGTTATTGGTGTTAATTTTGAATAAATTTTATGTGCAAAATTATTTTCTCAAAAGAGCTTGGCTGTTATTTGGGTAAAATTTGGCCAGAATGTTTCTAGATTTGGATGGAAATTCACAAAAAAAGGTGGCTGCGGCACCAGATCTGCTAGGGCATGTTGCTGTGTAAGAGGCAGCACCTAGCACCCATGACTGCTACCTCACCAGGTGTAACACTTGGGGTGTTGCTGCGCCACTAACAACGACACCAAATTTGCTGGCACTCACTGCTGGCATGAGAGGCAGCAGCTTACCACCAAACATAGTGCCAACAACCTTGCGATGTTGTGCTCGACCTGGTGCAGCAGGAAAAAAAAAAGAAGGGGCATAATTTATGATTTTATCCCTGCAACCTTTTTAGGGTTTTTTGAAGGGTAGAATTATGATTCTACCCATGCAACTAATATCTAATTACCTATAGGTATTTTAGGGCTGAAATTATGATTTTTAAAGTTACAGTAAATCTCTAAAGACAAGATTAAGCTAAACAATGCACAGACTTTCATACTATACTTAAATTGCATCAAATGGAAGAAGCCAAATTATTCAAACAAAAAATTTAACACCAAAAAGGGTAAAGTTACAAATTTTAGATGAAAATAAGTAGTGAACACTAGAACCAAACCAATCTCAAACTCATGAAAATAAGTAAACATAAATTTTCCAATCACAATATAGGCATATAGGTGTGGGATGCTAACAAATTCCCATAAACATGATTTCACAAACACATAACAAAGAGTTTACCTAGAAAATCTGCACGGAAAAGTAAAATCATAAACCAATAAGGTAAGAAACATATGGATTGCACGCATAAACATAAACAACTCAAGCATACTGATAAAGCCACTTTATATACATCAAATAAAAGATATATTCTTGAATATAATGTGAATAGAATTATAACATGGGAAGGTATACCTAGATGGTTAAGGTAAAGATTCTATTGGACAGGGCTATAAGATTGGACTTTTAGTGGTGTCAATATTGTTTCCTCTAACTATTATTCTCTCAAAGTCTTATTTTTCTTTTACTCTTTTTTATTATCCTGAATTAAAAAATAGAAACCCTAACTTTCTTTTTAAACTTATGGTTTTTCTCTTACTCTAGTTATTGTTTCTCGTAGTAACTTTTCACATTTTCCCTCTCTATGCATGTATGTCCCTCAAACCCTAACTAACCTATTATTTACAGGTGAGAAGGGATAATCTAGACTAGACAACTTGGGAACTACATGCCCTAGGATTTATAAAAAAAATCTCCATCATCTAAGATTGAAGATTAACAAAGGACAATAGATGATGTTGTATAAAGAGCATAAACAAAATCTTACAAGATACATACTAAAAAAATTGTTAAGGGCGAGTGTAGTGTGAATGTTGTTAGCTTATCATAACCTAAAAAACATAACCAAATTCTAAATGACCCTAAAATTTGTTAAATTAACACCTCACTTGGATTGAATGATACCCAAATAAAAAAAAATAATGAAAGGTGGTGCGAATGGGCTTAAAACAACAATATTTAGTGAGGTTAAAATTCATAATCATTCTCAAATTTCAGTGCCTTTTCATTGTTAATCCTCTTGAACTTTCAATTATGCAATTAGAGATAAAATTAAGAACAAGCCAATAAATTCTATCAATTGGGTCCTTAGTCAAAATTAAATTGGCCCCTTAAGTTCTTTGTTTTTTAATATGGTCCCTCAATCTTCAAGTCTCTTCAATTATAATTAAAATTAGTTATAAAATTAAAAATTTATTCAATTAGGCCCTTGATTGAATTAATAGGACCTCCAAAGACATGCCAATTTGACACTTCAATCCTTGATCCTTTAATTTTTTTAATTATAACAAATATTTCTTTAATTGCAGCCTTTAGACTACTCAAATAATTTTAAAAATTTGTCTTGACCAATTTAAAACTGAGAAATTTTGAAAAGCTTCAAAATATATATTTTTCTTTTCTTGAAATATATTTTTGAAATGAATGGCTTAAAAATTATCTTATGGCAAGATCCATGCAAATGAAAGAATCAACATGTGATCCACACAAATAAAAATAAAAAGATTAACTTGAGATCCACAAATGAAAATGAAAGGATTAACTTGAAATCTATTTTATGAAAATAAAAAGATCTACTTAAAAACCATGAAAATAAAATAATCAATTTGGAATTCATTTAATATAAAAAGAATGAATTTAAAGGATCAACTTTGTATACATTAAAATAAAAGGAAAGGATCAACTTGAGATGCATATATCAACAAATCCATCCTTCTTTCTAATAGAAGGGCTCCAGTTTCCTGTAATCGTGTGTGCAATGCTATAAGAATTTGATCCTGGAAAAGAAAACAAGAAAGTTTTCATTCAATTCTAGAACTAACGATGATAGCCTGCTGTAGTCATGCACATAACCAGAAGCTTCTGATAAACCCCCACTTGATTAGATGTGCCTCAAGAGACAATAACAGCAGCTGTCCTTTTATAAACAACATACATCTGAATATCATTGAAACGAAACCCAGCAGTATTACAACTAATATGTGAAAGAATTTCAAGCCACCGGGAGGTAGAAGGGGCGAAAGAATAAAAGCAAGGAATCACCATGTAGTAGTAAGAATATCACCACTCGTCATTGTTTCTCTGAGTTGAACAATTGAAAACTTTTTTCAAGTCGAATAATATTTCATCAAATCAACAGAAAATCATAGTTCAGACATATCAGAAAGCTACTTTTACACAATTCACAAGGTGTTCTCATCTGATCTACTAACAGCTTTCAAATACATACAAGTTAAGAGAAGGATGCAAGTCGGGGGTCATAATTTAAACTACTGCTCCTGCTTGCAAAGATAGTTCCTTCTGATCACCAAAAGCTCCGTGCAGAAACTTATAAACAATTGAAACAAATTCTTCAACTTTTTCTTCGTGTGGCAAATGGCCACAGTTCTTAATTACCTCCAGACAAGAACCAGGTATAGCTTGTGAAAGTCCCTTGGCATTCCAAGATGGAACAATTTTATCATTGTCACCCGTGATGATCAAAACTGGTAGTCCATTATCCATCAACAAAAACACAAGAATCAGCATTTCATTTAACCAGTTAATTACAATAATTAAGGTGGCATAGTAGATGGTATTTTCATGACTCGAAAGAATGATGCTAAACCAAGAATTTTTATGTAGAGAAATTCTCATAGAGAAAAGGTCCTTCGTTGAACCATATATTAAACCTCCATGCCCCCTCCTCATCCCACTAGTCCTAAAAAATTCAGATTAGAGACGGGGTGCCACATTAGTTTGACTATTACAATTACTATGAACCAAAAATAGCACCAATCCACCCAAATGCCTTTCATCTCACTGTCTTCATTTCTCAATCTTTACTTCCTAATAGATATTTTTCAAGATAAGCAGTTTTCCAGAGTTAAACAGCTTTGGAAGGCTGGACGTAAAGTTAGTGCAAGTACCAGGACATGAGATTTCATTAAGTCTTTTTGACATTGATGGCTTTGATTCAGACTCAGCATTTGTGAGTGTTGCTGCAGTGAACTCTGCAAGAGCCTTGTCCCAACCCTTGGCCCTTAAAGGCTGCATTTATAAATAACTTCAAGGTAAGATATACGCAGTTAACAAAAAATGAATAACATCAAATATTTCATTCTAATATTTTCAAAGCTAATAGACACAAGGACAGAGCTACGTTACCTTCGTATAGCCATTTAGAACATGTTCAGTCACTTGATTTGGATCATGCCAAGCAATCCTCACTGCTCCTCTACCAAACTTATCGATTATCATCCTTATCTGAGAATCAAGTAGTGAAATCATTGTTATGGCACTTACATATTGCAGATAGAGCTCATTGTTAAACACGCCTCCCTCCCCCCTACCCCCGCCAAACACACACACACACCCCCCAAAAAAAAGAACAAAGAGAGAAGAAAAGGGACTTTCTAAAATCTGCATTAATAATATGGGCTATGTCATGTAAATGTGTTTGCAGCTCAATTAGCACCCATGTTCCTCTTCCCCAAGAGGTCTTGGGTTCGAAAATCTCCTTTGTAATAAAAAATGTTGGCTATATACTGTTCATAAAAACAAGCATTGGGCATGTGTGAGGAGAACGCTATTTCTAGGGAAATCAGTTTTTTTGTTATAATTGCTACACATCTAAAACAATTTACTCTGCTGGTGTCTACTGAAATTGGTATGATAACACCAGAAACATTTCTGCATACGAGTAGTCTTTAATATTTTAGTTTTAACAGTTCTCAACAATCAATTGAATCAGCAAGATCTAGAAATATTGCAAAGAAAATATTGAGACCATCCACAAAGAAAAATACCAGCATTACACCAAAGGCAGAGCGCAAAATAGCTGACAATGCTTTCTTATATATTGAGTTAAGCATATCTGTCATCCCCTTTGCCATCTGCACTATTGCTTGAGTAATGACTGTAATAAACTTCAATAAAATCTTAAAAATCTTGATAAATGGCTTTGCTAACATATTTGAATTTGATATGTCCCCTTCAGTCGGGTTTTCTCTTCCAACTTTATCTTGTTCCGCAAGCTTTTGAACTGCACGTGGAGCAAGTATTGCTGGGGCAATGAGAATCAGAGCTGCAATGCATTCTGGAGCCTCGAAATATGAATCAATTGCTACAAGAGAACCAGCTGAGTGCCTAGTATATAAAATTTTTAAACTAGTTCAGAGAGGCGCAAGATTTCACAAAAATGACATGGGAGAAGAGAAGGCAATTTGCAGCAAGATATTAATGATGAGGGTAAAAGTATAGACCATTTTTTCTGATTTATCCAAAACTGAAAACCAAAAACAAGAGAATTTCCACAAGAATAGTTTAGTCTATTTTTCTATGGTGCACCTATGCCCCTATTTTCTAGTCCTAGTACCACTTATCCTACCCCATTTACTGGCAAACATTAAACAAAGTTCTGGCGAATAGATATACAAAACTAATTAAAAGGATTATCAAAGCCATAAGAATGAACGATATAATTTCTCCTTGAGCACACAAACAGGATTATCGAAGCAATAATTCACATAACAATAGTAGATGCTGGCCACACACACACACAATTAGTATCATTAATGCTCTCTAATCATCATTTGGCAAAATGTCTCTGATGCATGTGTTTGTCATGAGACCAGAAGATCGCTATCCTCTCCAATCCTCACAAGCCCAGAAATTAAATGTGACAACAAAATCATTGAATCATGAAAAAGCCTGCAGTGAACACACCAATATAACATGAGAAATGAGCATACCCCACAAGAACTATCTTCTCAGCTGCCAGGAAATCAATGAAGTACAAGGTAGCAAGCACTGAAAATGACAAGGAGTATGGATTCAATGGTTTTGCATCGTTGGTACCAGTTGATAAATGCGTGGAAGCATCCACCCTGGATGTCAATCCAAAAGCTGGTCTGTCAAAGGCAAGAACTTTGGAACCAGTGAGCTCAGCCAAAGGCTTCATAGCTCGACTCCATGAGTATACAGAAGCTCCAAAACCATGTAACAAGATCATAGGAAGACCAAGCTTCCAAGAATTATTATGAGCAACTTGAGAAAGAGTGTGGCTTTGAGATGAATTATTTGCCTGTGATTCTGCATCATATACCTTATGGTGTATCTGTACGCCTCTAAACTCACAAAAACAACTATCTGGATCAGCTAAAAGTGAAGGGTCTAATAATTCATCTTGATCTATACCAGCAATTTTCTCTCTTTTCTGCTTTGTTCTAGCATCCAGCCACTGCTCTGGAGATTTAAAACCAAAAAAAATAAAAATTAATAAAACCCTCACAAGTCACAAACTAGCAGAACAAGATCTCAAAAACAAGAGTGAAGTGATGATGTCTACAAAAGTAAGAAACAGAAATTACATGGTGTTAGAACTGGTTACCAGAATATTGGGCACCACCAGAGCCACTGACTGTAGCATGTGGAGATAACTTGACAAATTTTGGAGAAGAAGCAGCATACCCATGTTGCAAATTAGGAAAGCTCACTCTTTGGCCCATAATTCTTGGAACTGAACAACATTTCTGATGGGAAAGAAACACCAACTGCTGCTGCTGAAACACTATCCCATTCATGACTAACCCTTCACCACAGACTAAAGACTTAATATATTTTAATATATTGTATCGATAAAACTAGTTATTTAATATATTAAAAAAAAAAGATTATGAGGTATGCAGAATGCTTTAATATATTTTTTTATATAAAAAATTTAAAGAACAAATAAAAAATAAAAAATAAAATATTGTATTTGATTGTGTTTACTAAATTTATTTATTTAAATAAATAAAAAATAAATTTATACCCTAAAAATCTCATAACGAAACTAATTGAATAAACATAATATTATGCAAGGTTGAACACATCAGCAATATAATTTAAAAATAAATATTTTTTATCTTAAAAAATAAACTTTATTTGTATAAAAAAAAATATATAGATGAATTAAAATAATACCTTGAAAAATAAAATAGAAACAAAACAACTAAAAAAACTTATATTTAAAAAAAAACATGCAAAAATTATGATTTACATTATGAGACCGTAATAAACTCATAGAAAAAATTTGAAAATAATCACAAAACCAATATTAAAAAAAAGTTAATGCAGAACAATAAGATTGTACAAAACTGAATTCCCAACAAATTAAATATCGAAAGATGAAACTAGAAAAAAACATGAATTACACAAAAAGATCCAAAAAATAAAGGTGAGAAAAAACATTAATTAGAGGGATGAAAAATTTCAATTAGAGGGTTTAATTTAATTGAAAAATAGCTTTAATAAAAGAAAAAAAATTGAAAGAATGAGGGTCAAATTGAAAAAATTAAAACAATAAAAAAATTTGGTTGAATGGTGAAATTGAAAGAAAAAACTTCTATAAATGAAAAAGGAACAAAATAAAAAAAGTACTAGAATGGGGGCTGAAATTGAAAAGTAAGAAAAAAAGATGACAATGGTGTACATTACCTATTATGAAAGAGAAAAGAAGGAAAAAAAAATCAAACGACCATTGGTAACAATCCAACCACCGTTAGTTGCAACGCGCCACTTCAAATAAAAGAGAACACGACGACACATCTAGAGAGACGACAGAAATCCAATTACATCTACCAAGTGATGCCACATGCACCGCCTTAATAGCATGAACACCATCCATACGCTGGGATGTGTCGAGCATGCTTTAGATGTGCAAATGCCAAAATAGCTCCCGATCACTTTTGTAACTCAATTTTAACCCACTTATTTTTAATTTAATTTTAAGGAGGGTAAATCTTGAAATTTAAAAGATTAGGGGCTTGAATGCAAAAGTTCAAAACTTCAGGGACCGAATTTGAGAAACTGGCCACCCATGTATCCGGCGCCGTTTTGTCACTCTCCTGCTTCGTCTTCTTCCTCTGAAAACAGAGGAAGCTACCTCCAACGAGGAAAACAATGGCGATCAAACGACCCGGCACTTTGAAGTGCCCACGACTTCCATTACCAACTTCTCAGTCAATTTCTGTGTCCGTCGCCGCCACGACATGCCAACAACGTCAAGGAAACCATCACCAACAGTCCAGCTATGGCAGGACTGTTGGTGTTCCCATTTGCTCAAAACACAAGCTCCTGAAAACTTCATCCTTATCAGGGGAAGATAAGGAGCAAGAAAGGCGCCTATAAAAGCTTAGGTAATTCACAGGGGATGAGGGACCGAGAAAAAAAGAGCAGAAAAGAGGGGAACAAAAAACCGAAAAAAAAAAACCAAAGAAAAGGAGAACCCATAACAAAGAAAAACACAAGAGCAAGGGAAAGAAGAACATTCTCCGGAAGACCATCACTTTCATCTTCGTCTCCGCCTTCGCCTTCGTCATCGCCAGGTAAGGCCTTCCTTTTCCCTTTGTTTCTGCATCTATTGTTGCAAAAGAAGACAACAGGGCGAAGGTAATTTAATTACCTTCGCCCTGTTCAGCGCACGCGTGGTTTGAACAACGCGTGCCTGCTGCCCAGCCTGGTCAGTGGCTTGGGCCAGTGACCAGGTTGGGCCGGCTGAGTCTAACCCAACTCATGCGGGCTAGGCTAGACTCAGTCCAGAAAAAAGAAGTGGGCCGGGTCTGAGCTTTAGGCCCAGTCGGTCCAAAGTGTATTTGCTAAGAGTGTGTTTGACAAAACACACCTTTATGCCTTGACCATAATTTTTATGCTTATTTTAGTTTGATGTTTGGCCAAATAAGCCCCTTTTCGATATTTGAAAATTTCAAAAATATTTGGGGATCTTCGTTGATTTATTTGTGGACCTCTCGCACTTTATTTTATTTTTTTTCTTTGTGCTTGTATTTTTTTTTTAGCTATGTGCTCAATTTATGGACCATTACTGTTGAATGCAAATATGTTGTGCAAGGTTTTTTTTATTTCCATCTGAAAAGGGTTAATAAAAATAAAGGATAAACAAGAAAAATGGCATAGAAAATTTTTTCTTCAAATTCATTTTTTGCAAAAATATTCACTGACGCTAGAGTCAGGAGTATCGTATTTTTTTGGATTTGTGTAATATTTACCAACGCCAGAGTTGGAAATATTCGTAGGAATTGTTCACTGACACCAGAGTCAGGAACATGAAAGGAAGGATAAAAAAGAAAAAAGAGAACAAATTCTTAGCAATTTTAGACAAAAACCAGCAATGCAGTCTGCCTTAGGTAGGACGCTTAAAGGGTGATAGCATCTTCCCTTTTACGTAACCAGTCCCGTACCATAGAATCTATGTTGACCAGTTTAGGGTTCCTAGTGACTATAATACTAGGTGACGACTCATTGAACGAGACCTTTTTTCCCCTAAAAGAACAAGATGCCAGATATCTGTTTTTTTTTTTCAATCGAGAGATCATTTTTAATTGGTCGCCACGATGTCCGGGTGTGACAACCACAACAATTACACAAAATATTTATATAAAAGTACAAAAATACTCCCAAATGCTAATTTTATGTTTTGTCTCTTGCAATACTAAAGATGTAATTGCACTATACATTATCTAGTAGCACAATAATTTTTTGATTCTAGGGAAAATACATATTTTTACAGTTAAAAAGCTTATACAAAGTCAAGAAAGCTTTTGGTCAACAATTCTATATTTTGTTGATTTTGGAGACGAAAAAGTATTTTTACTGTATAAAAAAAATTTGAAAATGATATCAACAGCCCTACCTAGAGAGGCTTAATTTTTTTGGACTAAAGGGCACAAAGATAAATTTACTATAGTCCAACACATTTTACGGTGAATTGGGCTACAGTAAAACATTCATGCCATTTAGTTTTTTAGGTGACTAGTTATTTGACCTATGGATAAGAAAATAATTTTTTCAGGAAAAAAAGAATATAATGGCTTGGTATTTGTAATTTTAGAAAATAAAAATGAATTTGTAGGCTTATGTTTCTTTTATAGCAAACACAAAAAAATTGATAGGTAAAACTGAAAATAAAAAATGAGTCTTAAGTTAATCGGGGTTAACCAATCAAATTAGTGATCTAGGTTTTGAATTCCACTTTATATAACAATTGTTTTTATATATAAAAAAAATCAATTTTCATCTAACCACATGACAACTAGATGCATGAAAATTTTTTTATACCAAACATCAATTTACTTATTTGGAAAAAAAAAAATAGAGGTGATTCAAGGTCCTTAAACAAAACAAAAGCTTTATTGTTTTTGAAAGTATGATAAAAAAGAGAGGGTTTTTTGCCAAATTAAAAAAAAAACGTTTAAAAAACAAAAATACATAATTAATTGATTTTTTAATTTTTAAGGGGATGAAAAGCATCAAATTAAGAAAACAAAAAACAAAAAACAAATACGAATATAAAAACACTATAAACAAAGCTAACAAAAATATTCAATAAAACAAATTGAATGATGGAATTGGAAAGAAAAAATAGAAAGGATAAAAAAAATAAATGGACCAAGAAAAGGAGGCACAATTATGTTGGCTTGGCCAATTTGAGTCAGCATAGTAAACTCGCAACTCGGACTGTGAGGTTGGGCTATCTTCACAAAAAGCAAATTGAAAAAAAAATAAAAGAGCTCAATCTTTAATAAAGTTAATATTGTTGAATGATGGAATTAAAAAAGAAAATTAGTTTTAGAAAAGAAAAATTGATGTCAATTCAAATTAACATCTCATACTTATGACTTGAGTCATGAGACTGGGATCATTGCGCTGGAAAAAATTACAATTCAAAATACAAACTACTGAAATATTGAAAGATGAAATTAAAAAAAATTAATTAAAATAAGGATGGAAAAAAATAATAATTAAAAGAATGAGGACCAAATTCAACATAAAAGAAATTAAATGACGTGGGATGAAATTGAAAAATAAAAGTCAATAAAAAATGATATAAAAAATAGCAATTAAAAGAATAAGGATCAAAATTAATATATAAAATCAAATTAAATTAAGTTTCAAGGGATGAAATTGAAAAGAAAAAAATAGTAATTGAAAAAATAAGAACCAAATCTGATATAAAAATCAAATCAAGTTAAATTTCAAGGAATGAAATTGAAAAGAAAAAAATAACAATTAAAAAAACGAGGACCAGATATGAGATAAAAATCAAATTAAATTAAATTTCAAGGGATGAAATTGAAAAGAAAATAAAAAAAAAAGATTTAACACAATCAAAGATTAGTTAAAATAATGAGAACTACAACTGAAATAAAAATAAAATGGGAGGACACATATCAATTTTTGCTTGGCTAGCGCGCTTTCCAAGTCCATTAAACAGAAAAGATGGGGGAAACTCGGTCGTTGTCGAACCATCAAGAAAAACAATACATGAGCCACCTTAATAGAAGCACCATCACGTGATAGTGCTGATGACACAACAATCATACAATTTTGGATGTCGAAGAAGGAAGCACGTGCTACTTTAATACGATGGCCCTCCTCATGTGTAGGCATGTGTTCTTCAGATAACTGCAACTCATTTTTTATATATATCCTAAAAGGGCCAAACTAACCTTTATTTACATTGTATATAATGAAAAAACAAGGGTAAAAGGTCCAAAAAGCCCTTAGATGGTAGTTTAAAATTTGTTGGTTATAAGGGTATGGAAGTAATTACATTGTGCAATGAAAAATGAAATGACAAAAAAGCCTTTTTATGAAAGGTTTTTTTCTTTCTTTTAAGGATATTATAGTATTTTCACAATTAATATTTTGTGTGAAAAGACTAATTTGACCCACTCAATCAACAATGATCAATATATCCTTGTAAAAAGACAACTTTATCCTAGAACCAAGGATAATGGTTTTTTAGTGCAGGGATAAATTGTTAATTAATTATAACAATCTACAATAATACAGGGCCACCATAACCCAAATTGTTTTATGAATAATTATAAAAAAATAAAAGGCATCAGTAAAGCCTTAGACACATCTCGTTGTTCATTGGAAAAATAAAATTATGATTTTACCCTTGACAAAAAAAACTGATGAAGCTTGCAATTAGGGGTAGAATTGTCTTTTCTAGAGGATACATTGCTCATTGCAAAAATATTGGGGAAAAATTGATCGGGACACCTTTTTTATTATAGTAAAATGACTATTTTACTCTTTAAAGTAAAAGCATTTTAAGCTTTCGGTGAGGGGCTCTTTACTTTTTTTAAAAAAAATTACACTTTTAAGTTACGATCATACTCGTAGGAGTAAAAACAATGAACATGCATAAAGGGGCTTTTTTATCTTTTCTATTTTTTAACAGTTAAATGATGAAATTACCTTTAGAATTCAAAAAAATAAGGTTGATTTCAAGGGTGTTTTAGTCTTTTTATTCTATTTTATTTTGTTGTTTTTAGATTTGGTTAGGGGTTGTTTGATAATGTTTAGTAATTAAATAGTATAAAAAAAATGTTCATGCGTGACGGCCCTACATTATTTTGGTGGCACGTGCTGAGCTATCTGGTTACGTTGGAAGCGGCAAGTAGTCCTCTTTCCAGATGAGGTTCGATTAAGCTGCAGTGAAGTTTTTTTTTTGCTCTCTCTTTTCTTTCTCATTTCCTTGAAATTCATGCCAACCCTTTCAAAAAACAATTGTGTCATCCGGTTTTTATTTTTCTTTCAATGCTTTTTTAAGTTTAGTTTTTTTTTTCAAATTCATCCTTGAACATTTTACTCCATTTGATATTTTTATCTAATTTGGTTCCTCTACTTTTGATTGCTCTATTTTTGTGTTTTATATTTTCTTAATTATTATAGTTTTGCAATTTTGTCCCTTAACATTTTATTGCATTCATTTTTTAATCCAATTTTGGTCATCGTTCTTTTGATTGCTATATTCTTATCTTTTTCTTGACTTATCTTTTTTTTTTTACTTTTTCCCTCAACATTTAATTTCATTTGATGTTTTGTCTAATTTTGGTCCTCATTCTCTCGATAATTGTTTTTATCCTTTTCGTAGTTTATTTTTTTTTCAATTTAACCCCTAATTATTTTCTTTCATTTTGTTTTTATACCATATGTAGTCTGCATTGTTTGGATTTTAAACTGTTTTACGATTGAATATTTTACTTTGTTATTTTTTTGTGATTGCCTTCCAACAAGGCAATCCTAATCTCATAACCGGGCCCGATTTAAGTTCAGCCTTTTTTTTAGGGTCCTTTATTAAAAATTGATTTTTTTTTTCAAAGTCATCATTTGATATTTATTTATTAGGCCATTAGCTTCATCGTTTGTTCCATTTTTTTTTCTTGAGTTATCTCAATTTCATATTTCAGGTAACAGATTAGTCAAGTTAATCATGGTTGACTCAAATTTTATTTTCTCAAGGTTTTTTTTATGAAATTATTTTTACAATTTCATCATTTGGCATTAAATATTGATTATTGAGCTATCTAATTTTTTCACTTTTATTTCTGTTAGGTTATCCTGAATGCGGGTTAGTCAAGTTAGCTCGAGTTAGCTTGCATTTTCTTTCTCAATATTTTTTTTATTTAACTTTCATCTTTTTTGTTATGTCCTTATTTTGGAAGTCTAATTTTTTTATCCTAATTTCATGTCGCAAGTGGCAGGTTAGTCGAGTTAACCTGTGTTGACTCAGATTTTTTTTCTTCAATTTTTTTATGACTTTTTTCAATTTCATCATTTTGCATTAAATTATTTTTCCTTGAGTTTTTTTTAGTTTTTTTTTCATTTTTCTTTCTGTTGGTTATTCTAGGGACGAGTTAGTCAAGTTAACTCAAATTACCTTGCATTTTCTTTCTCAATGTTTTTTTATTTAACGTTGGTCTTTTTTTCATAGGTCCTTCTTTTGGAAGTCTATTTTATTATCTCAATCTCATATCACAAACGAGTGACGGGTTAGTCGAGTTAACCCGGGCTGAATTAAATTATTTTCCCTTGAACTTTGTTATTTTTTCACTTTCTTTTTGTTTGGTAATTTCAAGAGTGGGCTTGTAAAGTTAATCCGGGTTAGCTGGGTTTTTTTATATGTTTTTTTTTATTAAACTTTGTTCTTTTTCACTAGGTCCTTCTTTTAAAATTTTTATTTTTTTATCCCGATCTCATATCGCAGGTAGTGGGTTCATGAAGTTAACCAGAGTTGACTTAGGTTTTCTTCTTTGACATTATATTTTTTGATTTTTTTTTGTTTTCATCTTTGACATTAGGTTATTAAGTCTTGAGCTTTATAATTTCTTTTCGCTTTCCTTTATGCGGGTTGTTTCAGTCTCATATTTCGGGTCGTGTTTTAGTAAATTTAACCCTGGTTGTCTTGAATTATCTTCGTCTGAGTTAAAGTGTGCTTTTAGATAAGGAAAATTGATATTAGAGAAAGGTGTGGAGGAGAAATTGATTCAACTTGTTTTGGCTTTTGATTCTTCATTCTTTATGGGTAAGAAACATCTCCATGATGATTCGTTATGTTGTTTTTTATGTTTGTTCTTGGATTGAGTAGAATTAGTATTATGTGAAAGTGTGTTCTTGATGTTGTGGTGGTTTGAATGCATGGATTTATGTTCATTATGTGTTTGATGATGTGATAAATGTTTGTTCTAGTCATTAATTAGGTTAGTTAGTAAGAAACAAACCTCCTTCCTCTTGGTAATGAGAATTTCGGCCAAGGGTGAAATTTTTGTGGTGATTGGGTTGTTAAATTAATGACAAGCAAATTATGTTTTAGTTATGTTAATTGATTAATTGGTGATTGAAAAATGTGTAATTATTAAAAGAATAAAAAAATAGAGTGAATGGTAATTTAAATTCCATGAGTGGAATATGGATTGTGTTTTAAATGTCAATTTTATTTTTAGGACCCTCGCAGTAATAGAGTAGATCCTATTTGAATATTAGATGATTTTTGTATATTTATGTTGATTAATATGTATTATGGGATGAATGAATGATGTAAATGATGTTGAATAAATCCTTTTGGTTGTAGAACGAAATTTTTATATGTAATTAATGTGAATGTCATAGTTAAGAATTTCTTTGTGCTAAATTAAGTAATTGCATTCTATAATGTTTGTTCATATGATTAGCAATGTTAGAAAAAAAAATTACCCTAAATTTTCATATTTAACTGAGAAATTGCCTGAATAAAATAACAAGGATATTACATCTTAAGTGTTGAGATGCCTTTACAACGTTTTTCTTTTATGAGTATTTAGGCCATGACAAATGCTATTATATTTTTTCTAATTAGAAATGAATTAAAAACTCTTTGTCTTATGACAATGTTGTTTTTCGTGTGCTTTTTCAAATACTCATGACATGTGCTTTGATTTTTATTTTAGGGTGTTTTCCCTAACAAAGATTATGCAAGATTTACTTTGTCTTTTTTAAAATGATAGATTTTTTCAATGTCATGTTAAATAACAAAGTTCATGTAACTCTCATGATTTGTATTAGTCTTTGAAGAAAGGTATAATGATGATTGGTTTAGGAGATGACCCATTTTGCATCGGGTTTAAAAAGGATCAAATACTTGTTTGAATTCTTGTGTTCAGATTTTCTAAATGTGAACAAAAATGAATAGTTAATCACTTCATCATGACTCTCATAAATGTTTCCTTATGTTTTGAGAGCGTTATTTATCAGTTTTGCCTGCTTGTTTGGTTATAATGGACTTTTCAAGTCACATAATGAAGGGCGAGTTTCATGGATACCAAAAAAAAAAAGGAATTCACAGGCTTGAATGGTGTTTGAGGGTTTTTATGGATCTAGGATCACTTTCACTCCTTTATAGTCCTTTAACCTTTTTTTTTTCTATTCTTCCAGCATTTGCTAAGCTATTAAAGACCTTCGCTTTTAAAAGTTGAGACAATGGATCATTTCATGTTTTTCTTTTCGCTCTAAACCTTTGATCAAACACCTAATCGATTTTCATTTCCGAAATCTCTTTATTTACTCATATCAAACTTTCTATAAGAATCAAGATATTAATGCCCTTTTCATATTTCATTTGTAAGCTCTTCAACTATTTTCCTTTTCTTTGTTTGTCGAAACTACATGAGAAACTTTTACTTATGTTTCTTTTCAAGATTTGTCATTTAGCAAAGCCCATTTTTTTCTTTTTTTTGGCTTGTTGGGATTGCAGCTTAAATCAAGATCCCGTGGATTTCGTATACTAGTATTCTGCATTTGTTTTTTGGTTTTTCTGACCACTTTCTCATTGTTAGTGGATGTTCACAAATACCTTTATTCTCATCATTTTCTAATACTAGCTCCTAGTATAGGGTGTGATCTTAGCTAGGGTTATCTTACAAAGAAAACAAACCCTCAACTTCAGCTCAAATTGGGATTGTAAAGGACATATTCATCTATAGGGGATATCAAAAATGGTTTTTTTTTCTACAAAGTCAAATCTTGGCTGAAAATAAGCAGGAATATGTCCACTATATAGAGTGTAGTGCGAGGGTTGGCTTCTCGGCGAAGGAATTTGGTGTCCAGAATGAGACGAGTCTCTCTTGGCCTTATTGTCTACTTGATTTGGGAGGAGAGAAATAATGGAGTTTTTGAAGATAAATGCAAGCTTATTGATGCTGTTTTTCACAGATTTCAAGTTCTCTTATATATGATCCTGTATTTTCATGAAGCCAATCATTTTCTGCTCCCGGTTGGTTGATGTTGTGTCTTGCTGCTGTGTCTTTTTGCGGTGCTGTTGATGTATTTGGCCAAGGAGCTCAAGGGAGGTTATGCTTTGGTGGTTAGGTGTGTATTCAGTTGGATCTTTGAGGTTTTATTTGCTGCTGCTGCTACTGCTGCTGCTGTTGTCCCTTTGCTCTCCTAGAATTTGTTTTTTCTTTTGCTAATGTTCCTTTTAGACGGGTGCCTTCTGCTGGTTTGTTCTCTGCTGGCTGTTTGTCCTCTGTTGTGCTGATCATGTTTCAAGTGGTCCATCCTTTGCTATGCTGCAATTGTTGCTGGCCTGTGCTGGAAATGTTCCTCGCTTTGTTTTTGTTGTTGTTCTCTCTTTGTGTATGGTGAATGTTATGTTCCTTTTACTACTTGCTCAGAAGCAGTCCTGGCCTTCCACTATGCGCGTCTTGTGTTTGGCTACTGCTCAGCAATGTTATTTTGCCTTGCCTTTTGCTTTTTGGTTAGGTTGGGCACCTTATCACTGATTAGGTTCCCCATTTAACCAATGTCAGCTCCTCTCTTTTATTTGTTAGCTCTTTTTAGATGGGCTTGATGTAAATGTTTTGTCAGGGAGCTTGTTCCCTTTTGTATATCCTTGTATATGAACTTGCTGGTTCTCCAGCCGTGTATATTTTTTTATCTTTTATATATACTTACATTTTGATTAAAAAAAATGGTTTTTCTCATTTCAAGCAAGGTTGGTCAGTATTGATAGATTTTGACCTCATTAACGTAGTGATTTGCATGGAATTGTTTTACGAGTTCATGATTCATGAAAACTTCATCGTCTTTATTTCATGTAACTTTTTGCATAACAGACTTTGATGATTGAGTCATCCATTTGGGTTTCTAGGTATTTTCACCATCTCCTAGGGAGTTGCTAGGTGAATCATTGCTCTTGACACATCATTGATTTTTTCTTAGAATCGTTAACCAAAGTCAAATCTTGAAATTCTTTATTTAAAAGAAAATGATTTTTTTTAAAGGTTTTTTTTGTTGAGCCCTTTAAAATTATTTGCAAAATACACGATGTAACAAGAATGAATAACAAACTTTACTGATTTAAAAAAGATGAGTACACTACGCATATTATTTCTTTATAGAATCAAAATTCATAGGCATAGGCAAGTCGTCTCCATCAATTCTTGTCAATAACAGAGCTCCCCTAGAGAATGCTTCATTCACTACGTATGGGCCTTCATAGTTTGATGCCATCTTGTTTTGATTTTTGCCGGGTGAAGGTAAGAACTTTCTCAATACTAAATCTCCTTCTCAAATACCCTGGATTTGATCTTCTTGTCATATGCTTTAGCCATTATTTGTTGATACAACTGGTGATGACATATTACAACTAACCTTTTTTCACTGACCAGATTTAACTCTTCGTATCTCATATTGACCCAATCATCTTCCTTAAGTTTCGATTCCATCAATATCCTTAGAGATGACATTGCTTCTTCTAGTGATATTATTGCTTCCATCCTATAAATGAAGAAATAAGGTGTAGCTCCTGTAGACATTTTTATTGCGGTGCGATATTCATACAGAGCAAATGGGAGCATTTCATACCAGTCTTTGTACATGACTATCATTTTCTACATAATCTACTTGATATTCTTGTTGGCAGCTTCTATAGCACCGTTCATCTTTGACATGTATGGAGATGAATTTGAGTGCTTGATTTTCCATTCTGTGCAAAGATCTATTATCATTCTTCCATTGAAGTTCTGAGCATTATCAATCATTATCTTTTCAGGTGCTCCATATCAACATATTAAATCTCGTTCAATGAACCTCTTCACTACCTTCTGGGTAACATGAGTATATGAACTGGCTTCTACCTATTTTGTAAAGTAGTCAATAGCCACTAGGATAAACCGATGTTCGTTGTTTGCTTTTAGATTGATAGGCCCAATTACATCGATTTCCCATATTGTAAATGGCCAGGGAGATGTCAAATTGAATAAAGGAGGTGAAGACGTATTTATCTTATCACTGTACATCTGATATTTGCAACATTTTTAGACATATTCTATGCAATCCCTTTCCATGGTCTTCCATAAATACCCTGGCCTCTATATTTTTCTAGTTGTCATATGCCACTAGCATGAGTTGCACAAATCCTTTTGTGAACTTCTTGGAGCACATTTTTTGCTTCTATCTCATCCAAACATTTCAACAATGTTCCATCAGACAACCTCTTATTAACACTTCTGCATAGAGGTAATAGTCCATGGCTAACCTTTGCAGGGTTTTCATATCTGTATTGGATGCCCCCGAGGGATACTTTCAGTGTTGGATAAACTATTTGATATCATAATACCATGAATTCCCATCCACTTCTCCTTCGACTAAGCAGCAGTGGGCCAGAGAATTCCTAACTTTAATACTTATGGGTTGTACTATGTTCCTACAATCGATTTTAACCATGAAAGCTAAAGTGGCCAGAGCATCAACAAATTGATTTTTGTCTCTTCCTATATGAGTGAATTTTATCTCATTAAATTATTTTGCTAGTTCGGAAAAATATTCTTGATATGACCTCATCTTCTTATTTTTTGTCTGCTATTCTCCTTTCACTTGGGAGATTATCAGCATTAAGTCTTCATAAACATCAAGTTTCTTTATCTTCAACTCTAATGCACTTATAATTCGAGGATTCAAGCTTCATATCCAATTATATTATTGGTGCATTCAAACTGCAGTTTGATCAAAATAGGGCATTGCTTTCTCTTAGGAGAAATTAACACTGCTTTTACCCCATTATCATATACATTTACTACTCTGTCAAAATACATTGTCTATTAGTATAGTTTTTTTTTTTTTTTTACTACCAGCACATCTTTATTTAGGAAATTAAAATTCAAAAGCTCATAATCTTTAATTGTATTGTTTGCTAAATGATCAATGATAACACTTCCTTTTACTTTTTCTTGTCATATACACTATGTCATACTCAGCCAATAACACCTGCCATTTTGCTATTCTACTTGATAAGTAAGGCTTTTCAAAGATATATCTGAGAGGATCCAATTTTGAAATTAGCTATCTAGTGTAATAGAACATGTACCATCGAAGTCATTTTGTAGCCTATACAAGTGCACAACAAAGCTTCTCTACCATTATTTATCTGAACTTGTAATCTGTGAACTTCTTACTCAGATAGTAGATCGCTCTCTCTTTTCTACCAGACTCATCAAGTTGCCCGAGTTCACATCCCATTGCTTTTTCAGTTGTTATCAGATATAGAATCAACAATTTTCCAAGTACTAGAGGCACTAACAAATGTGGATTTTGCAAATACTGCTTGATTTTCTCGAAAGTTTATAGGCATTCCTCATTCCATACCCCAGGATGTTTCTTTCGAAGGAGTTTAAAGATTGGCTCATAAGTTGCTGTCATTTGAGATATAAATTAAGCAATGTAATTCAAACAACCCAAGTTACTTATTTTTTTGTTTTAGAAGCTGACATTGCCTGGATTGCTTTTACTTTATTGGGGTCGACTTCAATACCTTGGCTACTCACACAAATCCTAGTAGCTTTTTGGATTTTACCTCGAATGAACATTTTATGAGGTTCAACTTTAATTGATACTTTCTCAACCTTTCAAACAACTATCTTAGATTTTGAAAATGGTCTTTTCCCTATTTGGATTTTGCAATCATGTCGTCCACTTACACTTTAATTTCTTTATGCATTATGTCCTTAAACAAAGTTACCATTGCCCTTTTGATGCGAACCCTAGTAGAATTTAATGGAATTTACGAACCCAAGATCTATCCAATCCAAGTTTGCTAAACATAGGATGAGCTTATCACATTGAAAGACCTGCTCCAAGACAACAAGAGTATAAACCAACACAATCAGAACTCCTACACCTGGAGACGAGCAAAAAGAGTATAAATTCACAACAAATATTGGTCAATTCTTTGAAGAGTTGAAAGTTCAATCAAGAACCTAGATTGACAACCAAAGGTCGACAAAAATCAGAATATTATTAGGCAAAAAAGTGTGCTGAAAATTATTCTCAAGAGTATTTATACCACAAGCCAAAAACCCTAGTTTCCCTAATGGGTCACATATAAACCCAATTTAAATAATAATGAACCTAAGCTAAAACTAGCCCAAACTAATTGAAATAAATAAAATAAACAAGTCTGAAACCTAAACAAGTGTTTCCTCACAAAATTAAAAAAAGTTTAATAGCCTAACTAATTTAATCAGACAAGTTCGGTTATTTTTGCATTCTGTTTGGCAGCAGCAAAACCCAACTTCAAACGGATGGTTCTCTCTCGTCTTAAAGAATTAGAATGTGTGCCATATACCATTGGAAAGGTATGAAAGTCTAGTTTCCATTCTAACTGGAATCACCTCAAAATTAGACTTATAGCGAAAGGTCAAACTGTCCAAATCTAGTCTTCTTCTCCCAATCCTTGTGTAATGGTTTTTTTAGTTCCACCAACAAGCCCCTCTTGAAAATGAATAAGATTAATCACGACTTGCTCCTCATTATTTAATATCCTATTGAAGTCCACCTTAGCCCACATATCTTGAAGAAGTCCATTGAAAGTCTCTTTGAACCTCTTAGCTCTAAGCCTTGTAACTGGACCAACCGGAACCTCCAATGGATCCTTTGATGTTTGGATCACATCACCTTCGATAAGTGGCCTTAGTGTTTTTTAGTCCAAATGGCATCACCTTATAGCAAAAGGTTCCCCACAAGATAATTAAGGTTGTCTTCTCTTTATCTTTGTTGGCCATTTTAATTTGGTTGTACCAGAGAAACCATCTATGAAGGAGTACGTTGAGCTTTGCGCCAAATTATCAATTAGAACATCGATGTGTGGCAAAAAAAAGTTGTCTTTCGTGCTTGGTTTATTTAAATCCTTATAGTCTACACATACTTTGATTTTGTAGCATTTCTTAAAAACTACTACTATGTTTGATACTTATTGTGGGTATTTAACAACATAAAAAAAAAAAAAACTAGCATTTCATTGCCTTTCTATCTTGGCTTTCACCTTAAGCACCATATTTAGATGAGTTCTTCATATTTTCTGCTTCTCTGGTATACTTTATTCATTTAATGGCACCTTATGTTCTACAATATTAGTATCTAAACCAAACATATTTATGTAGGACTAAGCAAACACATCGACATACTCGCATAATAGCGAGATCAAATTTTCCCTTTTGCTAGTAGTGATTAGAGTCCTTATTTTTAATTCTCTTTCATCCTACCTTGTACTGACATTAATTGTCCCTAACTCTTCTTTTACCAGCTTCCAAGCTCTCTCTGATTGTTCTACTAGCTTAGGGAATTCTTTTATATCTTCCTCTTTCCATTCATTTTTTTCCAATCAAAAGTTGGCCATTCATTCTTAGTGTAATGTGCTTATGATTTTGTGGATGATCCACTTTCAAATTTTCTAAAAACAAAAGGTACTTTGTTAGGAAAACAAAGAACAATCGGACACCAATCTAGCCAAATCACAATTCACAATTGCCAAGTCCTAATCCTTTTCCCTCTTTGTGCAATCAAAATTAGGATCAACTGATAAGAGAATTTTTAGCATGTATATTTTCCATTATTCATGCTTGATTTTTAAATATTTTGGATATGTTGCACAAGAAAATTAGAATTTTGAATCTCTTTTTGAACTATTGACCTCGTGGGAAATTAATTTGTTTTTAGATATTAGGTTACTGAACAGGCAGAGCCCGACAGTGAAACTGAACAGTGATTCATTATGTGCTGCAAAAGAAGCTATACAATTTAGTTCCAGATGTTTGTCACCATTTTCAAAAAGATGAGATGAAGGTCTACAAAACATATGAAGGGCATATAACTCAGTTTTGTTGTTTCGAAGCCCAAAAAGCGAGTTGAAAAACAAGGATTGAACCAGCCCGAAATTCCTGCACTGCAAAGACTGTTTCGGTTTATGGCCCTTATATCAACGCTCAGAGGTCCAACAATTGCAAGATCAGTGTCGTTAGAAAGAAAATGTGATTCTCTACAATTTCTCCAGAAATAGAGATCTTTGAATTCGCACTTTTCCTACCTCAAATCTGGCCCGCAATGTCTGGGTAACAAGGAATTCAATGCAGAAAAGGAAACTTTCCTCATTACTGCAGGGGTAGAACAACCACAATATAAAAGAAGAAAAACAGAGTGGAGACACTTCAAGATCAATTAAGGGATCTTTCTTAATAATTTGTCATAGAGTATATGAAATTTGTTTGTCGAAATAATTTATTGATGCTCGAGAGAGATTAATATTTACATTAGGAAAACCTGATTATCAACATTAGGAGTAATTAATTTAATTGAGAAAGTTCACATAGGCATAGTTACGGTAAGTCATAAATCCTAGAACCAGTACAATTGAATTCATTAATATTTAATCATTTGGTTGTTTGTTTTTTAATCATTAATTTTTGTTTCATAAACTATCTCATTCGATTCCTCAAATAGATCATAATTTAAAAGACTTTGGTAATTAGTAGTAATTTTTACAAATCCTCGTGGGATGATACTCTACTAATCACTTTATTACTTACGATTCGTGCACTTGCGAAATTAACCAATAAGTTTTTGGCGCCGTTGCCGGGGATTTTAGATAAAATTACTAATAATATCAATATAAATTAAATTTGATCTAATTTGATTGCCTTTTGTCTTCAGCTCTTTAGGTGTGTTGTCTAGTGCATGAGAAGCAACAAAAACCAGCCGTTGCTACCTTATAATCCTGAGATTGAGAGAACTGCAATGGGATTAAGAAAGAAAACACGAGAGACTCAAAATAGTTCAGGCATCATGGCAGACAATGAAAATCATGAGCAAGACACACGGGCATTGAGAGATTTTGCTCTCCCACAGGTGACAGGAATCCGTTCTGTTATCAGGAAACCAAGGATTGAGGCCAATAATTTTGAGATCAAACCAACAATACTGCAGATGATTCAGACCTCAATTCAGTTTTATGGGTTGCCAAGTGATGATCCTAACGCCCATATTGCAAGTTTCTTGGAAATTTGCGACACATTTAGGCATAATGGCGTTACTGATGATGCCATTCATCTCAGACTGTTTCCATTTTCTCTGCGAGATAGAGCGAAGAACTGGTTAAACTCCATGCCTGCAGATTCAGTTATCAGCTGGGAAGATTTAGCTCAGAAATTCCTTGCTAAATTTTTTCCACCAGCCAAGACAGCAAAAATGCGCATTGAGATAGCTAACTTCGCCCAACTTGAGAGTGAACCATTGTATGAGGCATGAGAGAGATACAAGGATTTGCTCAGGCGATGCCCCCACCATGGACT
>Ga0307510_10001602_pt1 | contig 25029 bp, 36 predicted proteins | sample 12_EM_MG_FD_207224 | JGI IMG/M metagenome (GOLD analysis project Ga0307510, IMG submission 207224) | Populus trichocarpa ectomycorrhiza microbial communities from riparian zone in the Pacific Northwest, United States - 12_EM | ecosystem: Host-associated > Plants > Roots > Unclassified | place... | reverse complement strand
GTCGAGGGTCTCATGCGACATGGTGAGGGACGTACATTCCTGATATTTAGCGAGTTCAAGGCCCATGTATAGCAGGTGAGTCACGGTGTCCCGGTACACAAAATGACATTGTTGTGATGGCTTACTACGAATAAAACCAGCAACCTGGGTTGAGTCAGCCAACAGGAGGGCTTACGTACGTTTCACCTTTTGTTGACATTCAGGCTATTGAGCGGGGGACGCCCGGAGGTTCATTCGCTTTCAAATCCTAATGGACATGTTGTTGTAATTGTACTGTATTGCTTTCGTTGTCAGTGGCGGTGGCGTCGGATGAGGTGATCTACGTGGCAGTTCAGGCGTGTTAGACGCATGGAAGTTCCAACCATCACGTCAATGAGGATACTCCCACACAAGGATCGCAGAAAGGTGTGGGCCTGTCCATTTAGGCCGAGCGGGCGGAGATACGAGGAGCACAGTATGCTGGCAATACAGTACGGGGATTGGTGGGCGAGTTGCACGATAACGTATCCGTAATATTTCAAATTCCAAGGTAGCAATGGATACATCCGGCATTTAATAAGTGTCCGAGCTTCGGGCACCGCGAACCTTTTTGTTGGCGCTCAGGCGTATCGACGACGAGGACCTAATGGGGCACTGGCAAGGTCCACTGGATGGGTATATCCGACTATGGTAGTACTCTCCGAGTTTTGATTTCTTAAATAATACTGTAGTCCCCTGGAAGCATGTTAACAATAGCAAGCGATCGGGAATTTGATGAACGAACAAATTCGCACATCGCCAACTCCGCTGCCAGACGCCAGTCAGTAACTTCCCGTCTGTGCTTAAATCCACGGAGGTAACTTTAATTTTACATCAACAACGGAGGTTCGTACGCGGCCAGTCCACTCACCTACGTTCAGATGACCTTGGAAATAAATTTGGGTTTCACCGGTGCGGAGATCCCATATTCTCACAGTACCATTGTGGTTGCGGGATAGAGACACCGCTCGAGGATCTGGCCTTCCTGCACAGCTGCGCACGCAAGGACATAGTCATATTCCACGTTTGGATGTCACGCATAGCGTTGTGCTGTAGAAACCTTATGGTCCTCCAACGTGCGAAGACAGGTGATGTCTGGGGAGCTAAGATCCCAACGTTTCAGAGTGCGGTCAAGGCTTGCGGTGACAGGACCTTTGCCCTAAAGGGTGAAACGAGCGCCACTGGCATCGACGGCCCGTGCGTGGGTGTTCCACTCTGCTGTGACGGTACCTTCACCTTGTGGGTCCCATACACGCACGGTGCCATCTAGGGCACTGGCAGCGACGTGACAACCATCGGGAGACACAGCCAACGCGTAATGTCGATATCTGAGTGGCTTGCATCAGCTTGCGCGGAAAGAGTGCGGCTGGGACAGATTCTGCGCAAGTGGCGCTAGAATGCGAGGAGACGTCCCAGACAAGGAGGGTGCGGTCACCTGACGCGGAGATCAAGGTGTGGCGATCTGGAGCGAATTCGAGGGCATAGACCTCCTGGTGATGACCTGAAAGGGTGTGTATCAGGAGGGAAGTGCGAACGTCCTAGATCTGCACGGATCTTTTTGCACTGTCGTGACAAAGGACAGAGGTGGAGCGCGCGCGAAATAGCCCGTCCCCAGATCGCCATCAGAACTGAACGCAACGGTGCGAATGTAATTTCGCGCCGGGGCCTGTATGTCCACATTGTCGTGGGCAATGGGCAAATTATACACGCGCTGGGGTCGAGGAAAGTTGTGGGTAACGGGCAACTGCAACTGCGGGGTCGTTCAGAGGGGAGAGAGAGCACATGTCCTGACGTCTTGTAGTTACGTCATAGAGGCACACCATGTCGTCGTCCCGCGGCAAGACGCGTGCCATCTGGTGGAAAGCAAAGGTTACAAACGACCCTGAATGGAAAGCGTCGGAGGAGGATGAAGAGGATGTGTCGACTTGTCGCGTGCAAATTTGCATGAGAGGGGCTAGGTACATGAAGCGATAAACATTTGGGTTAAATTTAGCAGGGCAGTCATGATTTCGTTTGAGAAATTGAGGTGGTACCGTCTCTGGGTCGAGGTTGAGGTGTCGAGGGTGTTCGGTGGGACGTGGCGATTGACGAAAAAGGAGAAGCCGGCGGGAAGACGAAAAGGGTGTGGGAAAAAAAGGATGCGAGTGGCCATCCGAGCGAGGCAAGGGCAGACAACCTCAGCCTCAGCCTTGCCTTAAACCCGCCCCCGTAACGTCTCTCGGCGCTCTACTTTGCACTCTCTTCTCTTCCTCCCTCTCACCTTCCCACCATGTCCTCCACCATCTACGCCGTATGTACCCCTCATCTACCTTTCCATACGTCCCTCTAATCCCCCTTCCTTGTCTCTTATACAGCACAGGAACCTCCAACCTACCGTCCCGCCCGCTCAGGGCCCCTCCCAACAACCTTCACACACTCGCCTCTCCGAATGTTTCGATATCATCAGATCCGAGTTCGATGTCCTTTCACAGGACATCGTTCACCTTCGTAACCAGCGGGATGAGTTTGACACCAAAGGTTCGTCCTCTAATACATTCCCAACTATCCCTCTAACTCACAACATTCTCATGTATTTTATCTAGTTGCCAGCCAAGTCAACGAACTTAACATCATCCGTCAAAGCCTTTATGATCTTGAGGCTCAACATGGAAAAATACGCCAACAATACGAAGAGGAAATATCTCGTCTCAGGGCAGAACTCATGGCGGCCCGTCAGGGCGCAAGCGGCGTCCCCCCCAATCTCGGCGTCAACGTTGGTCCCGGCGCCTCCGGTATTCCTACGCCCACCGCCGGTCCCGCTCTACCATATTCAGACCACTTCATGGGAAGGCCCCGTGACCCTGCCTTTGACCGCGACCGCGATCGCGACCGTGACCGTGACCGTGAACGGGACCGTGAGCGTGAAAGAAACATTCTTGAACGAGAGAGGGAGCGCGACAAAGAGCGTGAACGCGAGGCCAAGGAGCGTGAGCGTGATCGCGAAAGGGAGCGAGATCGTGAACAACGCGAGTCCAAGAGGATCAAACCGGATAGAATCAAGAGCGATCGGCCTGGTGGGCGTTCACCTTAATACTTTAGTAGTTTCCTGATAGTAATCTCGTATCTCTTAGAACACTTCAGTCCGTCCATAGGACCTTCCGGGGGTCCCTCCCATCCTCCTCCGAATAGCATTTTGACCGGTGGCCCCGGCTTACCGCCGCCTCCCTCCACCACGACGCCCTTCACCGGCGCTGGTGGTGTTTCTGGACCCGGAACTGCACCAACATCTGTGTCAGCCAATGAACCACTCCCTCAGAGCTCCTCTGTGGACAGTTCCCTTGCACCGATAAGCGAGAATAGCAGCTTTTTGGATGAACTCGACCCACTCAGTGTTCCTCCCGAGCTTAAAAAAGAAGGAAGTGATTGGTTTGCCATTTTCAACCCCAAGATCAAACGCGCACTCGACGTAAACCTTGTACACACGCTTCATCACGAGAGGTACGAAGGCTAGGCTTCCTTCGAGCTTCTCAGTATCGCTGACGTCGGCACCACGTGGCAATAGTGTGGTCTGCTGCGTAAAGTTCTCCGCGGATGGGAAATATCTTGCAACCGGATGCAACCGTGCTGCGCAAATTTTTGATGCGAAGACGGGAGCTAAGACATGGTGTGTTCATCGAGCCTAAGGTGCCTAATACATCATTAACTTCAAAACAGTGTCCTCGTCGATGATAAGGCGAACAAGTACGGCGACTTATACATTCGCAGCGTGTGCTTTAGCCCTGATGGAAAATACCTTGCTACCGGCGCCGAGGACCGGCAGATCCGCGTGAGTTATCTCGATACCGCCCCTCGTCTATATCCCCCTTTATTTACACCATCTTTCCCTCCGGAACGTAGATTTGGGATATTGCAAAACGCCGTATCCGAAACGTCTTTGATGGGCACACTCAGGAGATATACTCACTCGACTTTTCACGCGACGGGCGCTTGATTATCTCTGGTTCTGGTGATCGCACAACACGCATTTGGGATATGCAAGACGGCAGCAACAAACTACTCGCAGACCGCGACACTGAGACCGCCGATTCAGGTGTGACAAGTGTTGCGATCTCACCCGATGGACGTCTCGTTGCGGCAGGTTCACTCGACAACACCGTACGCATCTGGGACGTGGCAACTGGACACCTCATAGAACGCCTCAGAGGGCATAAGGACAGTGTCTACAGCGTGGCCTTCACACCCAATGGCGAGGGCATTGTGAGTGGAAGTTTGGACAAGACGCTCAAGTATTGGGATGTTGGAAAATTACTTGCAAATGCACCGAAACGCGATCCACGTACAGGACTTCTTCCTATCGATCGACCGGGCAGTAGTTCAGTCGTTAAGAAGGAAGGTGACAAGGCATCCACTGCGTGCACGATGAATTTCCTTGGGCACAAGGTATGACTAGCTTCCCTTTGCTTTCCATGGTTCAATCGATAACATAATGCGCAATCAAGGATTATGTCCTTAGCGTCGCAGTGTCGCACGATGGCCAGTGGGTCGTGTCTGGCTCGAAGGATCGTGGTGTCCAGTTCTGGGATTCTCGTTCGGCGATTGTTCAATTCATGCTCCAGGGCCACAAAAATTCAGGTAATTTTTATTTTTATGATTCACTTCATAGGACTCACTGGTTGAACAGTCATCTCCATTGATCTGAGCCCATCCGCGAGCTTGCTTGCTACCGGAAGCGGAGACTGGGCTGCCCGAATATGTACGTGTATGATTTTGATATATGATCGTGTACGCTTACCAATGAGTTGCATTAGGGAGCTACAACACTGTCTGATATCTTTTTCGTCTCGCTTGTAATACTTGTTTGCACAAACAATGTCTTCGCTCTCATTTTTTTCCCTTGACACGATATATCGGTCGTTTCTTGCTTCCTCTACCTGCGATATCCTTCGGCCAGAGTTGTTTGCGATAGGTGTCAGGATGCACCTAGAAGGGTGGGGAAATGGGAGCCTCTGAATGTATATAATCTGTCAGCTATCGAACATGTCCACGTCTATGTGACATTTTCATCTTGTAATGAATGACAGATGTCATCACCCCAATCTTAAGTTGCTAGTTTTACCCTCAACTTCAGAAATACCTCCTCATGTCAGTTACGGCTATAAAGGCCGAATAACAATGCCTATACAGTATTGTTGCTATTGCACAGCAAAATGACCGATACGAACCGCTCCGGAAATGAGAACCTGCTCCATATTGTGCCAAGATTTCAATCTCGTAATAGCATAGGTCTAAGTTGACTACATGTACAGCAACTGGACATCAAGCTGATAGCACAGTACATACAGCTGCCATTGCTCCAGTGGCATTCCCATCTGTCGTCGAGGGCGATGACCACGACCTTCGTTGCTGTCGGTGGGAAGTCTCTTTTATAATTCCGGGGTCGATCGACAAGACGCCCGCACGATGCGCTCGGCGGGGACTGTACTCGGGCCACGGTCTTATGGGAGTACATCGAAACTGACATGGGCCGAGGTCTGGCTCATGTCAAATGAGGAGAAAATTGCAGGGTTTTCTGTTCGAGGTGGTGGATGGAAGGAAAGGCTGTGATGGTCACTGCATACGTAGCACTACTGTGCATTTCCGTCAATAAAATTCGGAATGACATCGAACAGGGAGGGACCCTAGGGTACGTACAGTTCGAACGCCACGGCGTGCCAAAGCTGTACAATAGACGGCACCGTTTGCAAACATACGGGGGCCCTACATGTCCTCGACACTCCATTCGTGACTCTGCATCCCGGTTCGTCGGCGCTCGTTTTGTTTCTGGAAGTACTTCTTCTCGAACCCGTTTCCTCGATCTATTTATGATACGTGTCTAGTGAGTGATGTGCGAACACGGGGGAGAATCTCATCAACTCACCGACGCCATCCCACCTATATCCAGGCTTGATTCCGAACCGGTTCGGGGGAGGCGGTGGACCAGAGTATTCAGGTTTCCGAGGGCCCTTTGTTCTCTTTTTCTAAATGAGTGCGAGTATCAGCACAAAAAGAAGGCGAGAGACGAGAGAGAGGGAGAGGGAGCAGCACGCACCTCCATAAACGCAGCAGCAGGATCGTTCCATCGGTCTTGATCCTTCTGCGCCCGGTTCAGCTCTTCGTCGTTCGCATACCTCGTAAACCCGTTCAGGCGTATGCGTTCCTCTTCCCGCTTTCGCTTCTCCGCATCCTCCCGCTGCACCAGACCCTTGCCCCACTCCATCTTCTGCGCCTCGCGCTCCTCCCGCTCGCGCTTCTTGCGCGCCGCCTCGGCCTTCTCCATCTTCATATCGATCTTCCTCCCCGAAGCATCGCGATACACCGTCTCCTGCGCCGCAGCTAAGGCCTCGGGGTCTTCGTCGTCCTCGTCGTCCTTTCGCCTGGGGAGCTGCCCACGCAAGTCCTTCGTGAGCAAGCCTCCGCGGAAGGCGGTAGGAGCCGGAGGAGGAGGAGCCTCCTCTTCGGTCATTGAGACTACGACCGGTTGCTCGTCCGGCGCGAGCGGGGGCGTAGACTCCCGCAGGGTCGTCCAGCCCGATCCGCCCGCATCGCCGTCGGCGCCGCCAGGCTCCACGCGGCGCTTCTTGAACGCACGGTCGGACGCGACGACCGCATCTGCCGCGTCGTCGCCATCCTCGATGGCCGTCGGAGGTGCCGCATCGCCCCAACCTGCATCGTCATCCACGATCATGGCACTTGCACCTCCTGACGTGGGTCCGGCGTCGTTGGGCTTGCTCTTCTTTTTCTTTTTTGGGGCCGCGCGGGATAGGATGGCATCGGCTTTGGGGCCGGACATGTACTTTTGGGCTAGATAGGCTTGCATTGAGGACATGGTGATAGATAGGTTTGGCGGTTGAGTTGGAGTCGCGCAGGGACCTGTCACGTGTATCCGTATGCCAAGGCAGCGGTGGCATTTGCCCCCAGTGAGCCTCAACCATAAGCCTCAACCATCCAACGTCGTTTTGTCAACAACCCAACTATGCATGGTGAGTAATCCTTGTCCTCAATACCATGTAAAAAAATGCAAAAGGGTTTACACATCACTCGTAGGTCTTGTGTCGTACGACGGTGACGACTCGCAGAGTGATTCCGAAACAACTAACGACCTCAAGCCGAGGGTCACAGCGGTGTCCGAGAACGACAATGTGAGAGTCACTATTTCTGGCCTTGCTGTCGCCGTTTCCCTTTGGCTGGCTGTTCCCCCCATTTGCGTCAGGATTCCGCGCTAAAGTCGGGCAATGACGCACCCACAGAAGGTATGTCCAACCCTATCCAGTTCACGTTGCCGGATGTAACTCGACGAGACCTCCAGCCCGACGGCCTACTGCCAATTCCAAGTCTCAAATAATCATCCGTCGCCCCGTCCACTCCAAGCCCCATCTCCGGTCAAGGTCAACCGAGGATGTGGAACCATCATCGTCATCAACTACGCAAGCCGAGCCGTCAAGCTCTTCAACGTCATCCGACGACAGGTCAAGCGATCAACCTTCGAACGAACTGACGAAAATCCGTGACCTTCTTCGGCCACCCCCCATCCCTGGTGTTCCTGATTGGGGAATACCCGCAGCATCCACAGAACCCTGCAACCCAGCTATTGAAGTACTACTAGATCCATCTCTATCTCCTTCGTGTTTCTCACGTGCGCCCCTTAGGCCAAGCTTACAGAGTTTCACACTTTGAAACGAGACCAAGATCAACCGAAGCACTTCAACGATTCGCTCATGTCCAACCGCTCGTTCCGTAATCCACATCTCTATGCCAAACTTGTCGAGTTCGTCGACATCGACGAACGGACGACGAACTTCCCAAAAGATATTTGGGACCCTCACGACATTCAGGAAGATTGGTTCGCTGACAGAATCGGTCCGTTTACTCTTTTCGGTCTCATTTGGATTTCTGTCTCAATCTCTTTGCGTTAACCCATGCTGCGGACGCTCTATAACCCGTCCCTCTGTGCGTCCTGGAACACTCCCCGATGTGCTCGGCCTGGACAACTTTTTTGGTTAAAACCGGACATGTCTTACTGTTTGTCTTTTTTTACCACCGGATGGACCAAAGCTGCACAACAAAAAGCTAGGTCAGAGCAGCAAGAATCAGCACAGGCCTCAAACAAGCGTGCGCGAATTGAGTTTTCCTCTTCAGCGACCTCCGTTCCGCAACGGGGCTCGGGAATGCATTCAGACGTGAATAATCCCTACCTTCAACACCACGCGCGTCCAGTCCCAACCGCACCACCTCGGAAGAGCCGCTTCGGGGCACAATATGGCGTGGGTGGTATTGAGCACATCAGTCGGGGAGGCGGTAGCGGGGGGATGTTTTGATGCGTTTTGTGCATTGTTTATAACCTGTTCTTAGTGTTGTATTCGTTTTGCTTTGCTTTGCATAACATAACAACGTGGTCCTCCTGACTTGTCGTGACGTTGCCGTCAACCGAGCGCTTATTCGATCACCTTAACCATGCGCTCATAGCCGCAGCAATGCAACTTTACACATTTTCCATCGCCCTCATCGTCTTCTTCGTACACTTTGCCCTCGTCACTGAGGCTGTGAATGCCGAAGCGGCAGATAAAGCCGCCGTGCATGACTTTTTCAATCGCAATGTCCCCGCTGGAGCATCCGAGTCTTCACACACGAATAACTGGGCAGTTCTCGTCTGCGCATCACGGTATTGGTTCAATTACCGCGTACGTATCATTGGTCTACTACACGCATCTTTTTGCCTAAAGTCTTTGGATAGCATATGGCGAATGCGTTGGGAATGTGCGCGATGCTCTCTCTCTTAAATGTCCGTTCCAAACAGTATGCCCATGACGGCACAACAATGCAGGTATCGAACTGTGAAACGCCTCGGCATACCCGACTCGAACATCATCCTCATGCTCGCCGACGACGCAGCCTGCAATTCGCGCAACCACTTCCCGGGGTGTGTGTTCGCGAATCGCGGCCACGCGCTCGATCTCTACAGCGAGAACATCGAAGTCGACTATCGTGGATACGAAGTCACTGTGGAGAATTTCCTGCGGCTGCTGACCGGTGAGTGCTCTACTTTTCTCTCTCTTCACTTGTCCCCTTCCTGATGGCGATGAAAATCGTGCGTTTCACCGTTCTTTTTCTCGGCCGCGTTGCACGAATAATTAAGGTCGCGTTGAGCCCTCCATGCCGCGGTCCAAGCGCCTGCTCACGGACGATCGGTCGAACATCTTTGTCTACATGACAGGCCACGGCGGCGATGAATTCCTGAAATTCCAGGATAGCGAAGAAATCAGCGCCTTTGACATTGCGGATGCGTTTGAACAAATGTGGCAAAAGAAGAGGTACGTAGCCACTCTCCGTCCTCGCTCGTATATGAGATCATGAACTCACTGACGAGTTCCATCGGAAAAGGTACAATGAAATCTTCTTTATGATTGACACATGCCAAGCGAACACCTTGTACTCCAAGTTCTACTCCCCCAATATCCTCGCTACTGGTTCTTCACGTATCCGCGAGAACTCTTACTCGGTAAGTCCATCGACACTTCTGCATCACGCCCAATTTAATGCCGATGATCCGCATTAGCATGAGAACGACGATGACGTTGGCGTCTCTGTCATTGACAGCTACACGCATTTTGTTCTAGAGTACCTAGAAGGCATCAACAAGACCAGCACAACAAGCATGAAAGATTTGGTGCGTGTTTTGGGCCGTTTTAGTCCGTGTCGCCTGTTGACGGTAATACCCCAGTTCGACAAGTATGACCCTGAAGTTATTCGTTCCCATCCAGGTGTCCGCTCTGATCTCTTCCACCGACCTCTGGAGCGAACCCTTATCACAGACTTTTTTGGTGGCGTGGCTCACGCGGAAGTCATGGACACAGATCCAACACGGACGCCATCTTCTCCCTTGGTTCAGCCTTTAGGTCAAGTTGACTCGATAAATAAGGATGAGCATTCGCTAGTCGAGGTTCCGCCAGATCCCATAGATGGCAAAGACGATTATCGGGTTAGATTACTCAGGGCGTGGGGATCTGTTGGTATAATAGGGCTACTTGTCGCTCGGGCCATACACAACACCAAACGATAGAGAACATGACCGTGTTAACTATATATTCTGTTAGACACAAAAAAGTACGAGATGATCGATGAGAACACGAGGAAGCATGATACAATATTGAACGGTGTATAACCAGAATTTTGGGGCATGAACAATTGGTGAGGTACGATGTATCTGCCAAAACATCCCGTTTGTACAAGCATACACCTCGGAGGGATTACGCGGGGTGTGCTTTAGAAGCCCCGTCCCCGCCCTCTACCACGCCCACGTCCACCACGACCGCGGTCAACACCACCGCGGCCACCACGTCCTCGACCACGAGCATCGTCCTTCTTGCGATTTTTGGGTTTGGGCGCGTCATCCACGAGAAGGGTATCGAGTTGAAGCGAGTCCGGGAGAATAAAGTAGCGGATGTTGTTGCCGCGGATGGACAACGAGTCCAGAGAAACTGGATCACGGTTTCGCGTCGTCATCTTGACCGTTTTCAAGTGCGTGTTCATCTGCATGTCGACGCCTGGAGGAGCCACGGGCCACAAACGAAAAAAAGGAGGTTGAGCGACGCAGACCGCGGCCCGATGGCAAGCTTGCAACGCACCTGTGATCGTCCCATGTACTATTGATCCGTTTTTCATCTCGATAGTCACGGTTTCGTTGTTTAATTTCATTAAAAACCTGGAAACAGCAGGGGGATGTTAACTTTCTGTGGAACCCAAATGTAGTAGGGCAGGATGATGGAAACACGGCAGTCTCTTGGGGCTCGCTATATGGTGACGTCCATTGATTACTAGACACAATCACTCACCGAACGAGCTTCATGTTTGAGGGAGCTTATGTGGGTTTACAGGGAAATACAGGGATTGAGATCTGTGCGACGAGCAGAACACGCGCGAACGGAGTTCGAAATCGAAATCGAAAGAGTAATCAAACCGAACCCCTACTGTAACTTTTACTCTGCTTCAGTTATTTAGTCGTCATTTCCCGTCCTTCTTGTACCCGTCGTGACCTGTTCACCAGAGTCGGGCGAAGCCACTGCCGAAGGTCAGAATAGCGTCCCCTGGCTAATATAACATTGAGCTTTCTCAAAGCCGTAGGGTATTTTTAATCCATTTTTGTGCGCTTCGGGGAGCGGAGCCCCATGTAGCACTTCTAGGTAGGGAGTACAGGCTGACAGTGTAAATTATGTACATGTGTCCTAACTCTGCGGTATTCTACCCCCATAGCACTATGGCCATCGTTTGGTAACGCGTACCGCTTAGCGTTTGGCGAGTGCGAAGCATTACAGGCCGTCGCATCTTCTCTCGGTGTGTTGTATCATAGTTTTGTGTTGAAATCGCACGCACTTGGTTATTCCGAAAGATGTTCACTGTAGCGATGCGATGGCCTGTCTGCACTTCATGATGAGATATGGCCATGATTCACGCAGAATAACGATGCAACGAGCAGTAGTTACCTTGGGGCATACATGACCACGGCTGCAGAGGATGCTGAAAGTTACGGTTGGGGAAATAAAGAGATATAGAGGTGGGGGCGTGGTGAAGGTGGGTGGAACTCAAGAATAGGGTGATAATGGTTGCAATTGAGAGGAGAGTTGGCGTGTGCCAGTGCGTGGCGATGGCGCCAAAAGATGAGCCTGACGGAGAGGAAAGTTTCATCCAGGACATGCGCAGAAAGTAGGGGTGGGGCGCTCGGAGCAGGGCTCGCTGCCATCAACTCCAATCCGAATCTGAATCGGATTCAGACTCGGACTCAGATTCGGATTCCACGACCAATCGTACAGGACGGCCAGAAACCTGCCGAGCACTGATGAAAGGCATAAGTCCGTCGCCATAATCACCTCTTCCGAATATTCTAAGTTCGTTCAGCTCTGGCAGCAGCTCTGGAGGCAGTTCCACGTCATCTATTAATAGCGAACGGGAGAGCTCTCCAACGAGGCCATTGTCCACCACAAGATTCTTGATATTGCGAAACGCCTTAAGAAGTTCGTGCCATTGTGTGCGGTCGACCTCGTTGTGCCACTCAGACGACAGGAAGTGCCCATAATAGTCGAGAGTGAGATGCCACACATCGACGAATACTGAGCTTAATGCATTAAAGAGCTGTGCTGTGGTCGCAACCTGCCAGTCAAGGTGTTTGCAACGGACTACCATCATAAAGGCATAGGCCCTGTCCCCCTCGCGAGGATACACAGTCACGACAACTGCCTTCTCGTGGAAAGTGAACTTGGCACTTCCAAACTTGAGGTTCTCCGCTGCGCTCATAAACTCCAGGAGGCGCGGGACAGTGTAGGTAAGTTGGTTGAAGAACAAGATTTGGAGCTTGTCGAGAACAGGTGTGTTTAACCGGGAAAGAAGGGCTTCTAAGTAAATGCTAACACCTTGGAACCCAAACCAGCGAAGGTTCGGAAGAGTGACGAGTGCCATGGTAGGGGTTTGCAGTAGAGACCTCTCGACATGATTAGAAACAGGGGAGTGAAAGCTAATCCCTAATGTCTCTAGTTGGGGCATGAGTGAGAGCCGCTGGAGTAAAGCGGAGGGGCGGAAATAGGTGGATAATAGGATGTTGTTGAGGGATAAAGTGACAAGGCCCACGATGTGCGAAAGCCATGGAGATCCGATTGGACAGGCAATGTTCAGGACGAGGTGGCGTAGTTGGGGTGCTTGAAATGTTTGGGGAAGCCGCAAATTCGTCTCGTGCTTGGTATTCGGTGCGAGATAAAGGTATTCCAACATTGGAAAATGGTCATCTATGGCCACGATGAGCCTCTGCAAATTTGGGATGGGCATCCGAAGGCGGATACGGCGCACTCGATCGCGATGCTGGAGTGCAAGCAAGATGCCCTCTTCATCTTTAACAGTCACTTCGTGATATCGGACACCGTGATCGATGACGAGAGGCAGCGGGGGCGAATGCGCGAGCATGTCTGCTATGGGCGTTCCGTTGGTGCAAACGAGGCAGAGACCCAGGTAAGATGGTGACGTTAAAATGAGGTACCGCCACCTTCGGCAAACCTGCGCAAGCTTGTACCACCAACGTTCGCGATCCCACTCTCCTCCCTGTAAGATACGGACAGTGTCAACCTCGTCCTCGTCTAGTATGACCGGTCGACAATGATAGAATATGTTGATAAGCACATCATCGTCGAGCCTTTGAATGGGCGTAACATATGGCGTGTTGCCACTGGCGCTGCCTTCAGTCACAAGGTGATAATAAAAGTAGTGAGACGGAAGCACACCTCCAGCATTGACGGAGCGCCATGTTGGGGTTCGAACACATGACCGGAATGACGCTGAGTCGCGATCGGCGCCTAGTTGGATTCACCGGGCCGCTGATATGGACAAAGACAACGATGAGAAGAACGCTTATGAGGTCGTCGGCGCTGGCTCTGATGCAACAGAGGCGGACATCAAGAGGGCATTTCGCCAACGTTCGCTGAAGACCCATCCAGATAGAGTGCGTGTGGTGTTACGTTACCTTTTTTGCCTTTGTCCGCTTACCACTTACATTCCCCTGAGTTTAGAACCCCCACCTCAAAGATGCAGGTTCGTGTTTACCTTTCCACCCAATCGACCCCAGATCGAATCTGATCATGCGCTCTCATCGTATATAGCACGTCTATTTCATGAACTCACGCAGGCTTATGAACTTCTGCTTGACCCCCTGCGGAGGATGGCCCTGGACGCCAAGCTCCGCATCCAAGAGGCTCGCAAGCAACGCTATGCCAACTTTGACAAGAAACGGAAGGCCATGCTTGAGGAGCTAGAGGAGGCGGAAAGAGCAGATAGGGAAGCCAAGTCTGCCGAGGCGACCAAAAAGCAGCGGTATGCTCAAGAAGCCGAACATATCCGCGACGCCGGTCGACGGCTGGTGGAGGAGCGCCAGGCGGAACTGCGACGACAGCAGGAAGAGGCTGAACGTGCGGAAAAGAGCGCGCAGGAGGAGCTCGAGCCACCACCGCTCGGTGTGTATCTCACACAGTCGTTGTCGACTATGTACGCAGGCTTACGTCGCGCACCTTCCCAGGTGAACACGATACCACCGTCCGCCTCAAGTACCCACTGGCCAAATATCCGCATCTAACGACGACGGACGCGTTGCACACATTCATGGCCAGCACGTTCGGTCCTGTCGATAAGGACTCCGTCGTGCTCTCCATGAAACCGCCCAAAAAAGCGCCGCAAAAGCCACCCAAATACGCCACCGCGGCCGTTCCGTTCAAGACGATAGCGGACGCCCACGCGGCGGTGTGCGCGTCCCGGCGCGCGGATCGCGGGCTGGACGAATTCGAGATCGGCTGGATGGGCGGGTCCGAACCGGCGGTCTGGAGCTGGGCGGAGCGGATGCTCAGGGCGAAAGAGAAGCGCGAAGCGCAAGCGTCCCCAGCGCCCGAAGTGGACAGGACGAGGGATGCGGGAGTAGACGTGCAAGGCGGTTCCACCCAGGATAATTCTGGTGTCCGCTCAAACCCCGTCTCTGGTCCCCAGTTTTCATCATTTCCATCATCATTTGTGCGTATTCATGTCTCTTTCCTTTGGTTGCGTTGCCTAATGTGACCACTTTTACAGTCTGGCCTTGCGCCTTCCGCTTCGTCTGCACCTCAAGTCTCCGCTCCTGGCCTGGATTTCGAGTCTGCTGTTCTCATGCGGATGCGGCAAGCCGAGAGAGAACGTTTAGAGCGCGAGATTCGAGAGCAAGAGGCCAATGAGACGTGACACTGTCTTCATGGCATTAACTCTGTAGCCGTAGCTATACCTCCACAAAATCTATCTTGTATTTCTTTGTTGCACTTCCCCCCTGAATTGCCCTGAGATGGTCTTAGTCGAGTATTAATGGCCTACGTCCTCTAGAGACATTTTTGAGGACAGCAACGTAAAGGATTGCGACCACTTATTACTTGGAATAGTAATTCACCAACCAACCAAACGTATGTACCCGTGCTTAGCATATACAAACTGAGTCCACGGAGAAATTAATGACAAAATACACCATAGTAGAACGACACAGTAAGCATCGCGCCCTCGCACTCAGTTAGTATCATATTCCTATACCGTGCAGACGGCGAAATCGATCAGATTTTGTGTCCCCATCTTTTGTTTCATGCGCTCAAACATTATACCTGTGCCTGCGTACAATAAATCACTGTTGGGAAATACTGTTGTGTTGGAAACCAGACGTACTGTATTGTTCCATAAGTTAGACAGTATAGCGGTTTTGTTGTACTACCGCACACTCACCAGCGTGGCAGTGAAGTGTCATTATACCTCCTGCGGAAAAAATACCTACCAAAAAACATGAACCCGGGGGCGTGCACCGGTTCACACAGTTACCGTAGGTGGTGGGTGGGGAATATAACTGGTGGTGCAGTTAAAGAAACCAAGTGACAGGGAACGGAGATGGCCAGGGGGACTCGGAAGTGGCGTTCATGAAGTGTTGATAGTGGGTTGGATCTGCCAGTCGAAGTGTCCGCAACGGGCCACCATAATCACTGGCAAACCATAGGTCCTGGCTCCCCCTCGAAGATACGGCGTCAAACGACTGCCTACCCAGTGCCCATTGAAATCGAAACTTACGCTGCCAAATCTAAGGTTATCTGCTGTGCTCATGAATAAATAGTGACAGATGAGGGAAAAGGAAGGGAGAATGACTCCGATGCTGGAGGCAAGCGATAGGTCCTCTTCAGCTTTTGTGGTCACCTTGCGACATCGATCCACGTCGGCGAGCTTGGTGATAAGTGGGAAGGGAGGTGAATGTACCAGCATGATTTCCCACTGGCGTGCCCTAGGTGCAGACGAGAGAGAGTTTCAAGTAAGACGGCGACGCAGGTATGAGGCGCCGCCATCTTGGCCAGACACGTGCTGATGTGCGAGCTTGTACCACTACAGGCAATGTTCTTTTTTCGAGGTCCCATTCTCCGCCCTGCTGTCAACGTCAGCCTCTTCTTGGTCTAGCACGACCGATCAACAAAAATAAATAAACACGTTGATAAGGGAATCATTGTCGAGCATATGGACAGGGGTGTCATATGACCTATTATCAGTGTCCCGTAATGGATTTAGGCACAAGGTGATAAACATAGCAGGAACAAGAGCCGAGGAGCGTACCTCCAGCGCTGAGCGAGCGCCATCGTGATGGGGCCGATCTGACTTGTGTGAATAACGCAATGTCCCAGATACGTATCATGTGCTACAGTCGCACGGGGCGCTCGGCTCAGGACCCCCGAGTTGGACAGTGGCCTGACAAGAAGAGCACTCGTAATGGTGGCGTTGGTTCAGATGCAAGCATGGCATCCCACCGGCATTTCCCGAAGACCTGTCCAGATGGTAAGCACTCTCCTTTCAGTTCATCTCACCCTACTCCTCTCATTGCTTATATTCCTTCGCGCTTTCAACCCCGTATTACTGTAGATGTTGCGACTATATGCCCACGTTTCTACTTCACTTTTGCACGGAAAAGTGATGTAGTAGTGTCCGACATGGAAATCTAATCACGCGCCTTGATAAATATCACGTCCTTTTCATGAAATCGCCCGTGCTTATGAGCTTACCGGAAGCTCGACCTTCTGCGGGGCGTAGCCGAACAGATCCGTGATGCCGTCTGCAGAAGAATGATGACGGAGGAGCCGTTCTGGGCGGAACTGCTGTGGCAGTTGAGCAGAGCTGAATGTGCGGAGAACGAGTGCGCAGGACGAGATTGGGTCAGCGCCGCTGCCGCTGTCGACGTCGACGACATTTTACACTACTCACGAGCTTATTACCGGTACAACCGAATTTTTGAGTTTTCTCAAGTGAACGGTAGCGGTTATATCACAGTTCCGGATCAAGTGCCCACCGTGACGGGCCAAATATCCACATGATTCTCTGTGAGTTAATGCTCCCCAAATAGGCGGCGCACAGCCACTCAAATTCGCGACGGCGGCCGGCCACTCCTATGCGATGGCGGACGCGTAGCGGTACGCACGCTATCTCAATTCCCTTGCGGGAGCGGTCATGAGACGATCTCGCTCATGGGCTATCAAGCCCAGAGGCAGGCCGGGTTTCGCCCTGTTTTGGTTTGCCGAATATCCTGATTGAATTGATGGTCTGGCCTTCCTTCTGCCCATATAACCGAGCGTCAACTCTCCGCTTCTGTCGTCGATTTTAGGTTTTCTGTATTCATATGGATGCAGCAAGCTGAGAGGGAGCGCTTAGAGTTCGGAGATTCGAGGGCTGGAGACCTGTGAAACGTGGCATCAATGTGAACGTCTCCTCGCCTCCGTGACTACATGTGGTCCGGAGTAGCTCTGCGACCTATCGCTAAAACACCCACAGATTTTATTCCCTGGGTCTCACTGAATCTTCAGGGGAGGACTTTGGTCGAGTAAGATGACCCACGTCTTTACGAGTCATCATTTGAGAGGGGCAACTGAGATACAAGATCGCAACAAGTCAGTACATAGTGTTACACAGAACAGACATGATTCTCCAAGGCGAAAAAGACGAGTACACTACGGAACCGTATGTATATGTGCTTGGTAGATGAAGACTTGGTCCATGCAAACGGAAGGTGATTTAGAGAGGCAACTGAAAGACACGATGTGAGAGCAATTATGGATGAGCGTTGGGCCCTCGTACTCAGCTAGTATTATCCCCTCTTTTTTTTTCTAAAAAAAAAAACTCCTTCACAACAGGTACTACCGCACCACCCGGACTGTGGTCACAGCTCGGCAGAGTTGCTCATGCGTTTCAGGGTCGAGACCGTAACATTGCGCAATCTTGAGATACCGGATTGGCGAAACGCTCGCACCGCCCGTAGTGCGCGCCCACGCCACCTGAAGCAGTTCATGCCCGGATATATCGCGGGAGTTCTGCACACAGAGGGCCTGCAGCCGCGGGAGTAGCCACTGACCTCCCATGCCGCCCTCACTGATATCCGGCGTGGCGGAAAGCACTTCAAATAGACGCGGGCCAAGCACACCACTCGGTGGGCTCGACAGCCCGAGCGCTGTGAGGTGCGGGAGCTGATGTAAGGCACGGATAAACGGAACAAGACCGACACCGTCGAGATTGCATGAACGAAGGTCAAGTTGGCGGAGGACGGGGAATCGCGTTGCACTGTCCATGGACATGCGTACGAGCCACTGGGTATTTTCGTCGTTCGAGGAGTCCATCTGTACAGATAGACGGCGCAAGGCGGGAAAGCGTCCCGACTCGAGGAAGAGGGCGAGGTTATTAGACTCGACGTAATGGAAGGAGAGTAATTTGAGGTTTTGGAAAATTGGGGGGACGGGTGATGATCGGAAGACAAAATCGGAGCCATCGAGGAGGAAGAGGGCTGATTGGATGCGGAGTTCTTCTATTGTAGGTGTGGAGTTGAGAACGTCAAGGAATTCCTTGAAGGAAATGCCTATGCGGGTAGAAGAGGCATACCGCTGCTCGCGGATGAGGTAAAGGCAACGAAGTGATGGGAGTTGTGTCCGTATGCAAATGAGTGGTGCGTGCTCGAGGGTGATCGTTGATAAACGGGGACAAGGTTGTGTGAGGAGGACGAATGGTGTCTGTTCTTCAGATTCGGACGGATCAAAGCGAAGATATAGCTCTTCGAGGGATGGCCCTAGTTTCTGCGACATATTTCGTACGATTTCCATGCTTGGCCAGTCCGTGGCGGACATTCGAAAGTTGAAACAACGGTGGAGATGTGGATCGAGCTCTGTCATGATCTGGGAGAGTTCATCTGCGACGTCCAGATATCGACAATCTATGTCCAGGAGAAATTTGCAATCTTGTGAACGCTCCAGATGTACTTTGAGCTTGCGAAGGAACGAGCCAGAACGAGAGTAGTTCAAGAGGCGAATGTAGGACCATAAGGACGGCGTTGTTAGGACTATTGAGCGCCAAAGATGAGAGACGAGTGAAATGGCAGGTAAAAGGTCGTTAGATTCGTGGACGCCAAGTTCGAATATACGGGAAAGAAGTTCGGGCGGTACGCGGTTAATGAGTGCATTACGAGCGAGTATGTGTAACTTTCGAGTCTGGAGGGCCTCCAGCTGAGATTGCAGGGTGTGTATATTTTCTTCTATCTCCGTGACTTCTTGGAGTGATGGTCGTGGGTCACTACGAGGGTCAAGTGAAGAGACGGAAAGGAAGGAGAGGGAGACAGACGTACGCGAATGAGGCATCGACGGAATCTTCCGAGTCCTCCAGGGGGTCAACAACAATGACAGGCATGGCGTGGGAGACCGAGTCTTCCCAAGTTGCGAGGTCATCGAACGAAGAGACGCGACTGAGCATTTTGCGGGTTGATGGGATATGGGAATAATGAAGAACGAAGCAGCGAGGAGTGACGTCGTCGGGAAGTTCGTGGGACAGGATGGTCGGACACCAACTGGTCCGATGGAGTTGAAGGGACTAAAATTGAGCGGATATTGTCGAGCGAGGGAAGTGAAGCTGTGTCCGCAGCTGTTGCAGTGTCCGCGTACTCGCACTCGCACTCGCACTCGCCAATGGTGTATCCGGGCGTTTGACTTGGCACGGCCACGCTCGCTCGGTCCGGATCATGCCGCCAACTTGTTTTGGGGCAATGTTTATTTACTTATGCCGAGTCAGTGGGAAAATTATCTTGTTCAATTTACACGACATGACTCGCTTTCCCCTTTGGTCCGCGATGTACGTCGTGGAAGTGACCGTGCAAAAGCGGGGTTGTTTTGCCTGCAGGCATCACGGCGTGGAGAGTGGGAAGACAAATTCATCATGTCATCATTGGGTCGAGAACCGCTGACAAACTGTGTGAGGTTCTAACAAGTCACATAGCCCTGGTTGTATATCTCGGGCGCATCAAGGCGACAATCCAAAGCCGAGTCCCCTTATCCCCTATAACCACAACGTACGTTGACAGTACATCGGCGTTCACAGGCCATCCGTGAATCCCAACAATAAAATACGTAACCTTTGGACTTTACGCCGATTGCTGTTCTAGAAGCTGACGATGTGTATATCTTGGTTCATGACTAAGGAGGATTCAAATATGACTTGACTCGGATGTGTCCATGCCATTGTGTCACGATTCAGTTCCAGGACTGTTGAAGAAACATGCCGATTCTCCGCATTCCTTTCATCGGATCACTGCTCCTTTATCGCAAACCTAGAAAAGAATTGGCTCGACCGCTCGCTGTACTATTCACCTGACAGACATCAGCGAGTAGTGCCTGGAGTTTCCCAATAATAGTGCGTCTCACGTTGCGGCGTCGACACGCCAAACCGTTATGCATCGAAAGTAGGAACACAGAATGACGAATGTGCTTCCAGTCGTCCCTGGAGCGAGGTCGCTGGCGATGAGATGGTGTCCAGTCTTTTGTTTTTCACTTGGCCAGTCAGACCGTGACATCGCCATTTCCCCAATACCATGCGTCCCCACCTCTTATTCAAATGATGAACGCGATAAGGCGGCGAGACGAAGATGACAAGTAAAGCAACAGTACAGCCGAGAGTTACGTCTGGTCATTACTAAACCATGGAAACGGGGGAAGGCACCTGGACTATAACTGGTGGAACGTCAAAAACATCTTGTTGGGGACCACTGGTCCAGCAGCTCAATGGGAGAATGGGAGATACTCACCATCTAAAGGAAGCCTAACCTATCGTTTCTCGTCCCAAACCGTAACATCGTCATGCTCCAAGCTCGCCTTGTATGCGGCTTCAATGCTCTTGAACAGCGCATCCAGGTCATCCAATGCGGAAAGGAGCGCAGTCAGCGACGACAAGTTATCTGGGAACGACGTGGAGACGCGTTAAGTAGCAAGGACAAGGAAGGAAAGACGTACCGTACATCTGGATCCGAATCTGGATGTGATTTTCAGATGGATGAGGGGCACTAGACCATTATTAGTGGTGCGGCAATCGGAGGGAACAAAAGGGAGAAGACGCGAGAACTCAAAAGCGAAAGCAACCAGCATTCCGTGAGAATGCAAAAAGCAACCAACGTTTAAACACGAGGGCTATTCCCTGGGAGGGAGCCACATTAGGGATCGTGAAAGGAATAGAATGCAAAGGTAGTGGAAGAATGGAGTCATTGCTGGATCATGGGAGCATGGCCAAGCTTATTGTCAATCAGGAGATGCAAGAGAATGGGGAATAAAAGGAAGGCAGTTAACAATAAGACCCACCTGTACCCGCAAAATTCGACTTTTGGACTGGGGACAATTGAGCTAGCTACAACCAAAGGGGGATGACGAGTCATTTACTTCTTCATGAGCATCCAGCGAAGCGCATTGCCGAGAGTGTGGGTCTCATTGTGGATCTGATAGGTTGCGGCAGAGAGGTCCGACTGCGCGCCTGGCATCTAGCGAATTATCGTCACGGCACGTATGAGCTTCTCGACCTGTGGCGTGATGGGGGCGGTGCGCACAATACGGATTTTTTGAGCAGGTTCTGACATGGCTGACTCGGGACAAGAGGAAGGCGGGCAATGAAATTATGTAACTCTGTTTGACAATGGCCGAGAACGAGGTGGACAACAATAACTTTATCGTTCAGGGCAGTTTGAGAAGATCTTTCGCTGACCGCTTAACTCACGCATTCGAGGAACAATGCTACTGCACCGTTCTCCTTTGTCGACGACCTGTACACACAAGCGGCGCACAATAGTCCGGCGCTAGACCTCCCTGTCTTCTCCAGTTTGACCAATTGCCCTCATCCACCATTATAAAGGTTCGTTGGACCACCTCCACATGCATCATCAACTTCTCTTGCCTGTTTCACGTTTTGTGTTCTCCTTCCCCTCCCCAATCTCGTGACCGTTTTTTTCGTTTCCCTCTCCGTCTAGACATCACTTTCCTACCTGTGGCCTGACACACCTGTGCCCATGTCTTTTGTCCCTGAGCGTCCCACCCTACCCCCACTACGCTCTCTCGCTCTCCCGATGCACGGTGTACCGCCCAAAATGACGTTACCTGGCGTACACGTACTATGCAATGGTCAACAGGTCCGTTTACTTTCCTTTGATACAACGGCAGGCATCTGACATGGCCAAACCGTCCACAGGACCCCGCGTATGGCTCTCCCTCTCAAGGTTGGCAGAGCAGATGGCCAGATTCTGTTTCTTCTCCTACGACTGCGAATTTCCACGCGCCGTTTCCTCCGCCTCCCCCGTCTATCGCCGGCCCCCTCGCATCTACGTTATACAATTCAACAGCCACCCACCCGTCTCACATGCATCAGACGAATGCTGCGGAACCACACGTCCGCCTTGTCCTGACCGATTCTCTCGAAAACGCCGATGCCGTTCTCGTTTTATCCTCGGCAAGCGTGGCAAATGCGTCAGGTGCACCCAGAGTAATATCCTCTCCCGATGCATTGGGTGGCATCAAGCCAGGGCCCCCCTTGTTGGTGGTTGGGGCCGCGTTGGGACGAATTCGTCGGCCGGGGACAGTTCTTGGCAAAGGGGTGAAGATGCATCCGTATCGCATCGTACCTTCCACCAGTACGACATCCAAACCCCCCATGACCTCGGGCACACATTATTCCTCACGAAAGTGACGTACCACACGACGAGCCGAGGGCCTTGAGGGTCCAGAGCTCAAGGCTTGATGCCTTATGTTTTGTACAGACGCAATTGTATTCATAGTACCGTAATTCATTTGTAACCTGTAGTTTGTACATGTTTTAATCACGAGGTGGACGCTGTTTCCATGACTACGGGCTGTTTCATCGGAAGAATTCAGATGTCAGGTGAACGCGTTTGACCAATCCTGGTCAGGAGAAAAGCCCGCAAGGACGGATCACGAGATTGTTTGTCAGGTACAAACGATGCATGACGTCGTTCTAGGCGCAGCATTTAAGGGCCTAGACGGCCTACCGCTCTCCATCTCAGCTAGCCATGGACGTGTACGATGAATATCACCACATGGACCAGATCCTATCAGGTCTCTGGATCGGTGACCTCCACAGCGCGAAAGATGGCAATACCCTCACAGCGAACAATATTCGCAGCATCCTGTCCGTCATGAGGGGAAGGCTCTCCATCCCAGAGGTACGTCCCATGCCCCTCACACCGATCTGTACCTCACTTCCGAGGGCCACGTCGACCACAGACCTTCGTCCGTCAGCAGATTCCCTTGGACGACGTGGAGGAAGCTGACATACTCCAGCATCTGGTTCCCGCGATAACGTTCATACAAGGTGAAGTCGACAAGGGCAGGGATGTTCTTGTGCACTGCCAGGCTGGAACGAGTGGGTATCTGCACATATATGTGACTGTCTTTGGCTGCAACTTGTGCATTGCAGGTCGCAGTGCTACTGTCGTAGCAGCATACATCATGTATTCCCAGCATGTAGACCTAAACACGGCGATGGATCTCATCCGAAAGGTCAGGCCCAGCATAAAGTATGATATCCACTTTGCTCCGGGTTGATTTTTGTTCAACTTGCCCAGCCCAAACGCAGGGTTCATGACTCAACTCGAAATATTCCACCAAGCATCGTTTAAAGTCTCTAGGCGCGACAAAGCCACACGAATGTTTTACCTCGAAAGAGCAGTAGAAGAAGTTTTAAGTGACACCATTCCCACGTCGTATCTTAACTACTTTATACTGAAAGGTCCTTGTAGACGGGGACGGCTCTGCCCCCGAAACGGACATGTTTGCGAGGTTTCCCCGCACACCCACGGATTCAGCACCCCCTACCCCTGGTGGACCCAGGCGGCGTATTCGTTGCAAAATGTGTCGGTGAGACATGCCTCGACATTGTCCGGAGAGCGATGCCCAAGGGTTTCATCTTCAGGACAGAGCTCGCGAACCGTGAACACATGCTCGACCACGGGCAACTCGGTCCACCGACACCTGCTGTGGCTTTCTCGCCTGCCTCTTCAAGACGGCCATCTACCCATGAAGCTGCTGCCCGTCGCCCCTCCGCATCGTCTACTCGACGACCTTCCAGTGGTGCGCTAGGCATGACAGCCCCTCGTCCGCGTCTGGGTTCCTCTACTGGCCCAACTCGTCCCTCTCCCCTGACGCCCGTTGAGGGGAGTGGTGGTCTCTCGGGATTGGCAGCTGCATTGTCCATGTCGGCCCTTGACGACGAGGAGGGTAAAAGTAGTAGCCAGGATATTGACCACTCAACAAGCCTACCGGCTCAACCCCAGAAACGACGGAGTAGTTCATTCGGAAACGACCTCCGATCTCGCCTGCTCGCCGGACTTTCCGGCATCCCCAGCAACCTGTCGATGTCGGCATTGGATAGCGACGACGAGGAAGCTGTGGGCACTACCACAGTGCCGTCAGTTACTGCATCTACCCCTAGAACAGGTGGCACTTCCACCGCAGACACAGTTTCTTCTCCCACTCTGACATCCGGAACTTCTGGGACGGTCGCAGAGAACCGAGATTCAGTCCCGACTTCGGGTAAGAGTCACCCACAGCTAGCTCTATCCACCACATCTGCGGGTGCAGGAACTCTTCAACATGGTGCAGACCTCGCAGCGCAGCTCCACGCGAATCCCAAACTAGCTGCCCTACGATCACCTGGCGGTTTAGCTATGACGCCACTCAATACAGCTACGCGGGTGATCGACAAATCCAGCATAAGCCCACCCATCCTTATGAATCCAAAGTGCTCCGGATATTTTGTCGAGCCTGTGGGTCGAATCGTCTTTGCTTTTAAGTCATGGACTCAATTATCTTAGATGAAATGGATGGATTTTTTTCTAGAAGAAGGGCAATTGTCAGGGAAGATCACTTGTCCGAACAAGAAATGCGGTGCAAAGCTAGGAAACTATGACTGGGCCGGCGTTTGTTGCAATTGTAAAGAGTGGGTAGTACCGGTGCGTCCCACCCTCACGATCACGTATCCTGGACAGCTAATTGTTATATATCTTCTCCATCTCTAGGGCTTTTGCATTCATCGGTCCAAAGTCGACGAGATTGTGTGATTGGATCCCTCTTTCCATTGTTCTGCGTCGTCTTGCTTTCAGACGAGTTTTGGTGCAGTTCATTGTTACCC
>Ga0307510_10001601_pt1 | contig 25041 bp, 13 predicted proteins | sample 12_EM_MG_FD_207224 | JGI IMG/M metagenome (GOLD analysis project Ga0307510, IMG submission 207224) | Populus trichocarpa ectomycorrhiza microbial communities from riparian zone in the Pacific Northwest, United States - 12_EM | ecosystem: Host-associated > Plants > Roots > Unclassified | place... | reverse complement strand
AAAACAAACGAACTCTAATATTTATTCCCATGTTTCGAAAAATTTAGCTCGACATCTGGCGGAGCGCGTACAAAAGCTAATTTTTATATACTAAGCAGTAAAAGTTGCATACTTTGTTGATGTGTTAATTATTTTCGATGTACAGAGATAAAGGGACATCTCATTATATAGTTTCTGTGCATGTGATATCATATACTTTGCAAGTAATTGAATCCATCGTGTACATGGCTATATCCACTTGTCATAATGGTAGCTCTTCCTTTGAATTCTGATGGTTTTATTGTTGCATGTAAGTGTGTGTGTGTGTGTGTGTATTTTAGGAGTATAAAATAAATAACCTCCAGGAGGATTGTCATGTTGGTAACAGGAAGTAACAAACATGACTAATATTAAGTGAGTACATTATGTTTTTTTAAAATATTTTTTAATTAAAAATATAATAAAATAATATTTTTTAGTTTTTTTTTATTAATAACAGTATATTAATTTGATGTTTTTTCCAGTAAAAAATAATTTAAAATACATTTTAAAAAACATTTGTAACGCCAAAAACAAACGCTCAACAAACCTTTCAATTTATAAACATATTAAACATCTTTTACATTTCTTGAAATTTTTTTTATAATAATCACTTGTCTAATGATTCACTTGCATTTTTTTAACCTGGTCATCATGGCAAATATTAAGCCCAAATCTGCAAGACTCCATGGACCAGAACACCAGCCTATTAAAACCCGAACGACCAAAAATATGGGCTCGTTTCAATGGCCCATAAGACCGTCCATAGGCCCATTTACAACAAAACCACAGCCCTGATATCAATTCCAGGCACCACTCACAACTAGACTACCACCTAAACCAATTGGCCCATTTACAACAAGAAGAAGATCTGGAAGAGCAGAGCAGTCGGAGTCAAAATCCCAGAGGTGCTTCGAGAATGCGCCCCAAAATCATGGCGGGAACATTTAGCGCCATCAATTGGAAAATCCCGCCATTGGCGAGCCTCTCTCTACTTAATCACCAAATCCCTGCCCCCTTCCGTATTCTCAACTCCCGTTTTTGTTACTTTAGAAACCCTCAAGTCCTCAAAATGCCTCCAGCAAATCTACAAAACCACAGCCCTGATATCAAAGAGCCTTCTCCTAAAGTCCCCAAGCTCCAACATGATAACATCCCGTCATATCTCCTAAGAGTGAAAAAACTCTCTGAAAATGCTGTTTTGCCCTCTAGAGGCTCTCCCCTTTCCGCTGGCTATGATCTCTCCAGGTAAATAGCAAAACCCTCTTCCAGTCCTTTCATTTTTCACAAGGTCAGCGCAGGATTATTAGCAAATTTATGGTTTTTTTTTAAAATGTTTTGCAGTGCCTCAAAGGCAAAGGTACCAGCTAGAGGAAAGGCCCTTATCCCTACAGATTTGAGCATTGCAATACCTGAAGGAACTTATGCTCGCATTGGTAAATCTCACCCTGTATTTTTTAATGTTAAAAGTGTTTGTTTTACATACGGTTTGATTTTGTTTCTGAAGCTGGGTTTTGTTGATTTAGCACCCAGATCGGGACTGACATGGAAGCACTCAATTGACGTGGGTGCTGGTGTCATAGACGCAGACTACAGAGGCCCAGTTGGGGTTATCTTGTTTAATCATTCTGATGTTGATTTTGAGGTCAAGGTTGGCGATAGAATTGCGCAGTTAATCATCGAGAAGATCGTGACTCCTAATGTTATGGAAGTCGAGGATCTGGATGCAACGGTGAGAGGTGCTGGAGGGTTTGGATCCACTGGCGTGTGAGCTTCCCGTGCCTCATAAGACTTTTCTTGAAAACTTATGTTTCTTTGTGGGTAAATTTAGTGAACAGATTGTCGGCTTAGTGGTTAATGTTTTAGGTTTGGTGACGAAGCTTGGTTTGCAATGAAGACATGGCATTTTTATTCGCCTTTTGCAACAAGGCTGTGGAGATTTATCTTGCTCCATAACCTCTAAAATTACTCAGCTGTGAGAAATTTAACTGGCTAATTTCACAAATACATGGAGAATTGGTGTTCCTAGCATGAAATGCTGTATGGACATTTCTTCGTAACCTCATATATATAATATCCCATAATTTACTAAAAAAAGATGATGCCTTCTCCACTTGCAGTGGGCATAAGAACAGCACAAACCATAAAGCGCCATCACCCTAAAAGACTTACTATTCAGTTGCTTCCACTGCCACTGGGGTAAGTGCAAGCATTATAACCTGTAGAACAGAAGAATAAAGGAACGTTAACAGAGACTGTAGTTTATGCGTAAATGCAGTAAAATGCAGAGGGATTAGCAAGACCAACAAGTAAAAGTATTCTGAGGGAACTTACTGGGGTTGTTGGACGAGAGAGTGGCTGATTGTGAGAAATCACAGTTCAAAGGATTTTTATCAGAAGCTTGATAGAAGAGATTCATGGCATAAGCAGCATGTGATGCTAGTGTGTTTGGTTCAAAGCAAGCCCCGCCTGGTTCGATCGGACTACAGTCAATCCCTCGTCCACAAGCATAATCCAGATTATCCTGCAATTGGGCATCCGATACACCAGACTTAGGCACACACCATGTTGCTTTCTTCGACGTTGGAGATGGGTTCGTTGGAGTTTTTGGTGTAGCCGGAGTCTTAAAGCACAACAGCTCAAGTTAATAAAACTCCATAAACTACTATTACAGTATTACTACTGAGATGAACAGAGATATTATACACAGAACATGCTGAATATGGCAACAGTACACCCTCCCTCATTCCATTGGATTAAGGAAAGAATGCACCATGAAAACTGTAAATTAGCTGATCCACATGCATGAACTAGCTCATAAACCTTGAAAGGGAACTGCCCATTCTTTTTAACAAACAAAATAGTAGAATCTATAAAAGCGTGGAGTTGAATTATAATATTATTGAAATATAATAAAATTTGGCTCTTAATTACCTGGCTACTTTTAGAGAGCCCAACATTATAAGCCATGGTGAGATCAGGCTTGAAGAGTCCAAATGATCGCTCAGAACCAGGTCCAGGTTTCAAGTCTTCATCATATAGAGCAAAAAGGTATGTATCCACTGATTTTCCTGGCATGAGAGGGGTGCCCACCATGGATCGAAGGTGTGCAATCAAATTGCCATTATAAGCCTTGGCATTCTCAATACTTGGCCCTATTTCGTTGTCATCTCCTTTGTATGGCCATCCAGTCTCAGCCACCACAATCTCTACATTCTTAAATCCAATAGAATTCAGTGCAGAAAAAACTGCATCAACCTGCAATTCAAAAACAACCACTGCTTCTAAGCAACAATTTTTTTTTTAAAAGACAGTAGTTGAGTTGCAATTTGATTTGCTCCATCTCACCTGAGCATCAAACATGTTCATGTACTTAATCTTAGTGTTTCCGTCCACCCGTCCCGCATTCTGCTGGAAAAGGCAAAAAGCAAGAGTCTCGGGCCTTGTATCGCTTCTGTAAGCAAAGTAAGGGTAGGGATTGATGGCAAAAGGCGAAGCAGTCGCATTGTTAAACCCCAACAAGCCCTTCATCAAATCCTCATAGCTTGGATCAAAACTTCCAGAAGAAGGCGGCTCCGACTGCTTAAGCACTCCCATCGAGTGAACAGTAGAGACCTTAATTTCCCCCCCGAGCGACACATCATTTAGAGCATTCTGTACATTTTGCATGGCTGGTAAGAGCTTGTTCATGAGATTCTGGTCACCGGAAGTCATCACCTCGTTTCCAACATTGATGAGGATGATTTTGGAAGCTGGATAGAAGGGGAGCACGTTCGTGTTGATCCAGTTCTTGGCAAAACTGGGATCAGAGGCTAGTGCTGGAATGTCACCATTTGCAGTGCCGATAACTATTCCAATTCCGGTGTTGGCTAAGGCTTTGATTATGGCCGGGTCCGATCCATATAATCGAACCTTTTGGATTGAAGTGGATTGGAGAAGCTTTGCGGTGGCTGATGGTGGTGGAAGGTTGTCAGCAACTTGGCCGTAGTTTACACCGATAAATGATTGCGAGTCTAGCAGCAAGATATTTAAAAGCGGGTGATCGAATCAAACAGTTAATTAATATATACTATTTCAAGCTTACTAAAAATAGAAAGAGACGTAATTTAAACTCACTTGCAATATTTACAGTCAGTGAGAAGGAAACGAGGAGGAGGAAAGCAACAGCAGAAGGAAGCACCGCCATGACCGAGGAGGAGCTTATGTCTCTCTGTTTTGCATATTTTTGAAGAAAGTGGAGCGGTGGGCGATAAATATAGAAGAAGAACATGCTAAAGTCGATGGTAGAACCGTAAAAACAACTTTCGGTGTGAAGCTGAAACTTCGTATGTTTTTCACTTGGAGCGGTGGGGCTCCTTAATTACTTAGCTTCGCTGAATGTTATTTATTTTAATTGCATGATATTCTAACAGTATATTTGTAATTACTACTTTTTAAATATATTAAAATAATATTTTTTTATTTTTAAAAATTATTTTAATTTATTAATGATTATCAACAACAATCTAAATATAAAATTCAACCGTACTCCTAAACACTTCCAAAGTTACCCCATAATACACTCTAAATCCATCAAAGAAATGTAGTTTTTTTAGCTCTACTCCCAAATTTATTTATTTATTGATATAACCATATGATAAATATGATAAATGAACATAAATTTTAACAAATCAAGGAAGAAAACTAATGTGATATTGGTCTAGAAACCAGTACCCTTGTAAAAAAAGATATGCCCATGTCTGCTAATCACCTTACCGGAGGAAAACTTAGCTATTACGAAACAACGTGCCTCTTTTTTCACAACGGAAAGCATATTTTCCCAGTGAAGAAAAGTAAAGCATATTCAAGTTAAAGAAGGTCGGTTTACTTTGGCAAATGCGTGTATAATTGGTGGCACAAGAATGCTTAGAATAATGCATTGGTAAAGCAAAGCTTTGAAAAACCATCGATCTTAATCTTAAGCTTCCTGGAAGCTTCATTTCTTGCTCACCAAGTTGGCGAGGCCGATTGTTTTCCTGGGCTCTTGACTCTTGAGCCCCTTCATGTACCCAAGAAAAGAAAAGAAAAAACTATATGCTACCATTAAAAACACTGGGGAAACTCCAACAATAATAATAATACTGAGGGGTATTTCACTGATTATATTTTAAATTTATTTTTTAATGATTATGAGTTTGAGTTCTTTTAGAATTATTAAAGGCTTACATAGTTGTTAACTTCAGGACCAATAGAATTAATCGAAGTGCGTACAACATCCGAACACCAATATTAATAGAAGAAAAAAGAAAAGAAGAGGAAACTTCAACAGGCGTGCTTTACTTTTGTTCATATCTATCTACTTTTCAATTCATTAACTGATGAATTGATGTCATCTGCCAACAATTTTTAATGGATAACTAACGAGCTTACTCTGAGAACAGAATTCTGGCAGTAGAAATGTATTATTCACACACAATCCTGCATATAAGCATTACATTTGAACCAAAAAAATCAGTAGAAAATGCGTCCTCTCTCTTTTATAGAGAAATAATTATTCTTCAGTCCAATCAAAATACTGGCAGAAGGTCTCTGGTAACTTCATCGAGTAGGCCATTAAGCATGGACTTCTCAACATCCCTTACAACATCATCTTTTTCAAGAAATCCAAACATCTTGTCCCAACCGAAGTCCCACATGCAGTTCACATCTAAATCCCAGCTGTACACATCACATTCCACCATTTTCGGCAGGTAATCTTCAACAAGACACTCAGCATTACCATTTCTACCGTAGAATTTCAACTTCTCCAAGTCTTTGTGCAATTCCTTGATCAACTTGTCCAAAGATTTCACCTTAACACAAGTTGTAGATATTTCCATCAATGGATGGACACTGAACTCTTCCTTTTTTCCTTTCCTTTTCATTATCTCGTATCCGCAGTCTAATATGAGCTTGCTTTCTTCGTCGTGATAGTACTCTTCACTACCAGTGCGGAGAATGCCCAGAGGGATGTCGAGTTTGAACAGTGCCTCTACTGTGTTAAGGAATAGTTGACTTCTTATCAGGATCTGCTTCAGGTGGTTTTCACTTTCACTTAGTGGCTCTGGTGCCACCAATTTCGATGCTTTTTGCTTCTCCATTTTTGAGGGGTCAACAATATCTTTGCTGTTTTGACGAGTTCCTGCATACATTTCCAACAACGAAGAATGAATGATATAATATAGTGTGGTGTCTGTTTTTCATGCTCTTAATGATAGAAGTTGGTTTGAGAGCAAACAAGGATTTACTGGTAGATTTTACATGGAAAACCTAATTCTACGTGGTAGATTAACATGAGGTAGGATCTGGGGAATGATGCAAATGAGGAGAGCAGTACTCTGGGGAGTGAAACTGAAAGGCAAAGTTGTACCTACCATTAAGTGAATCCAAAACAAAGTTGTGAGATTGCTGTTGATCCCTGCCCAATTTCTGACCTTGTTGCTCATTTGTCACCGTTGAGACTGTGCTTTGACACTGCATGAGACCGAAAAGAGCTCGTGTTAGCTCACTACCAAGCAGCAAGAATTGTCCCCTATGAAGAAGTGGCTTATAGTTTGTGTGAGTATAAAGGGTATTCTGAGAATATTTTCTTAGATTGCAGTAACAAATGCGCTTACACTGTCAGTTTGAACTAGGATATTTGGTCCTTTCAGGATTTGGCTTTTGTCTTCCACAGGACAATAATAGTTGGATGCTTGTTCAACTTTACTATGCAGATCTTCCAACACATCCGATTGCTGGATGATTTCCATTGATTTGCTGGATTTAACAATGCGTGCCTCTGCTTCTCTAGACCTGATGGCTCTCACTTGTTCAACTTTGGATCCACCAAGTTTTTCGCGCCTTTTCTGTTTACCTTCTTGCGATGCAGAAGTCTGATGTTTTTGCGGCCTTGCCAAGCTGTGTGGGGTTCCGCTTTTTCTTGTCACTAGTTCATCAATCCTTCGAGGAGTCTTAGCTTTTGGTCCCTTGGTATTCATCACATTCTGTGTGGCTGGTGGATGAGCTTGCTTTTCTTGCATAGTTGGATTGCTTATTTTCTTCATCATATCATGTTTCAGATCGATTGGGGAGAAATGTTGATCCGAGTTCATGGTCTTTGAATCTTTCAAGCTAGCCTGGATATTATTAGAACTTATTCCGTAGACAAGATCTTCATGTTGCCTGCCAGTTGGAAACCCTTTGGATGGCACTCCATCAACTGATTCTTTAGAACTTCTACTGCTAGGAGTTGCCTGGTTTGTCTGTGAATGCCTTTTTTGGAAATTCACATTGTCGTTCATGGGGGCAGTCGTGTTCTTGGACATTACTTCAGTACTCGCTTTTTGAGTTCTATCTTGAATCTTCTGTCTAGCAATCTGCCACTCTCTCTCTCCAGCATGATGTTTTATGTCTTCTTGTTCAAAGTTCTGGAATGTTTGAGGCTGTCGGAATCCAGTATCATTGGAGGACTTCGGTTGATCGTTGTAAATGTACCTGTTTTCATCTCTCTTTTCTGTTTCAAGAATACTTGCGTTGTGCTCTATTTGCCATTGCATTGTAAGTGCAGATCCCGCTCCATTTTGTGCCAGTGATGCCATCTGATGCAGCTCAGGCTTTCGGATTAATTCTCTTGTTTCACCTCGTTCTTTCCCTTTCTGCTCTCTGGTCTTAGTATTGTCCTGAACAGTTTTTCGCTTTCCTGTGCTTTGGCTCATTTGGATGTTGTTGCTTTGGTGCCTATCCATTTTCACATTAGCTTTATTCGAGCCTCTCTCTGATTTCATCCCTTCCACCTCTTTCTTGGGTGGCTTTCCATCATGCATAGTCATTTCAAAGCTAGCATGGTGATTTGGCAGGTTCTTTTCTGCTTTCAAGGCATTTTTTGGGTCCTGGAGCATCTTAATTTGGTTGGGCTGCATCTGTTTTTGTTTTCTTACTGTGAACACTGAATTCTCAGCATCTTTTGTCCCGCGTTCTCGTGTAGTGCTTCCTTCTGCAGATTTATTTGTGACATTCCTTTCAGTTTTCTGCTTGGGACTTGACTCTTTCTTTGCGTGTTTTGAATCTGCATTTTCTGGAACCTCCTCCAGGCCCATTAGTTTTGCAATTACATTTGGAATTCTCACCTTTTCTGGTTTGGATTTTGATGAACTCGACTGGTTCTTCTGTTCAGATAATGCTGCTGAAGTCTTTGACGTGGAGCCATGGCTAGATGATTTCTTGTGAGAAGCTGAATTTGAGGTGCGTAAAATGTGTTTATCATGGTTGAAATTTGTAGCTTCTGATGAATAAGTCAGAGCCATTAGCCTCTGCCTGAGATCAGTCCTTGCAACTTCCTGAATGTGATGAGAATTTCTTGAGGGCTTGTCAAAGGAGAACCTTGGCAGAGCAAGTTGTTTATGCTCAGCTGTTCTGACGAAGTTGTCTTCATCGTCGTCGTCATCCTCATCAAGCAACGTGATACGAGTTTTGCTCTGTGGGGTGATCATATATTCTGAAGCTTCTTGCAGGTTTACAAGCATCCTCAAAGACTCTTCCAAATCCATGGCCCCTTTGAGTAGTTCCTTGCCAATTTCTATTGAATATGATTCAAAGTTAAGGCCATTTGAACAAGCTCTCAGGATCTGATGTAACTTCTGTGCACCTTTTGATATTTCTTTGATGTGGATATGGGAGAGGGTAGGGAAACGGTTGCTTGAAGAGTCATGTCTATCAATACCACTTCTTTCCATCCTCCCCACTTCCACTGATCTTCTGCCAATTTGATGCAGGAAACCTAGCATTGAACTATTGCCAGACGAATCCATTCTTCTGAGTTTTCCACCATTCTCAAGGGCAAAAGCCAGTGCCATGGACAGATCTCCTATTTGCTTCGAGCTTCGACCTTTCCCATAAGGAACAATCTCTGTTGAAGCTTCTCCACGGGAGAGTGTTCTATTGCTTCCACTAGTTTTATTGTGCGCGCTTCCACTCCTAATGCCATTCTGCGGTCATGGAGCAGTTTGAGTAAATTGGAAATCCATAATAACTACGACTGTCATGAGATTGAGCCATGATACTCACACTTTTATGGGTCTTCATTTCCATGGATCCTCTGTGAGTTTGCTTGGAATTGGCATATACATCTGCACAAGCACATGATGCAGAGAAAACAACAATCACTCTTCAAACTATCCAAGCACCTAATCCTACTACAACGCATATACTGTCCTTTGATCATGAAAATAGGCAGGAATTTTGTATGCTACAAGACTGGATGCCACTGCCTAGTTTTAGATGATCATTTCTAATTCACAAGTTAAATATTTTAGTACGGAAAATAGAAGCACCCAATATTCTGAATTGTTTAGACCACAATTTTTCACTTGTTTAAGCCTTCTAAATGTTCAATTTGCACATTAAACAAAACTAGTGGACAGTGAAATTTGATGGAATGCTAACCTGGAGCAGCTGATTTCGAACCTTTTGAGCTCTGAGACACAGCCATTCGTTCCTTCCTCAACCGGAGATCGTCTAACAGCTTCTGTGCAAATTCCGACCTCTTAGCCATACTGTTCCTCTGTGCTGGAACCAAGTTCCAGTTCCCTCCAACTCTTCAGAAAGAGAAGTGGAAGAGTCTCTTTACATTGTTGTGAAGATTTTCTTACACAGAAGAGGATGTTCCCTTGTTTCTTTTCTAGTTGAGAGGCCTCTTTCGGAGGTGGGTGAGGTGGGAAGTCCAGTGGAAAGCAATGGAATGGAGTTTTGAATTTTTAACCTGAAAGTTTGACATGAACGTTAGCTCTCTCCCCCCATCTCTCTCTGACTTTGATTCTAATCCAAGCAATGGCAGAGGTTTCAAAGGGCTTCTCTTTCGAGCATTCACTGTGTGTTTTTTTTTTCATTAATTTTTTTCCATTTTTGATATGCTTGCTACTTGGAAAAATGCAGTAATTATATTTCGATTTATTCATATAGTTCAGGATGATTCGTTCCTGTCTATTGAAGGGACAATGGGGTGTGTTTGTATATTTTGAGAGAGAAGCTACTGTGTACCCTTTTGTCAATGTGCTTTGGGTTAAAGCAAGAGATGATGTGTCTAAAAGTGGCATAGGAGCATGGCCATGGCACATGACATGGATATCACATTCATGAAGACGAAATCGGCATCTTCCATTTTAGAGTGCGATGAGTGACTTGGAATAAATGCTTGTCAGGAATCATGCAAGGTATGGGCTGTATATCTCTCTGCAAATTGCTTCTCCATGGAGCAAGCAACATGTGATTGTGGAGCCATGGAAATAGAAACGTTATGGATTTGAGCACAGTTGCATCCACCCTTGTAAGGAGTTGGTGCGGAGGGAGTATCATGGAGATCAGATCAAACATTCACAGGGATTACACGACAGCCCGATGTGGTAAATCCGTCATCCTCCAGCTCAAGCGTTACTTGGGCGATTGTAGCAATTACGTTCACAAATGAAACTCTTCTATGTAATAAATATACTAGAATTGATGGGCCTCGTGTTTTTCTATTCACCGATATAGTGTGGTGATTTTTCCCCCCCTTCATATAAAAATTTACTTCCCTTTAAATTATATATATTTTTATCTTTTTATGGATATTATGGATTTGTTTTAAGATATTTTAGTCAATTCAATATATTTATAAATAGTAAAATAATCAAAATACCTTAAAACATAAAAAAATTAAATGGTTTTGGGCAGGGGTATTCTGGTATTTTTTGTTTTATATACACGGTAAAATTACACATGTATCATTGAATCCAATAAATTTAATTCATTAGGGTCGGTTATTATTTTCTTTTAGCCATAATTTTTTTTTTTGTTAATTGTTAGTTTGGTCAATGATAGTTACGTAATTGATTATTAAAATAATATTTTTAACTTGGAAAAGTTATTGGCGTGTGCAGCGTTGGAGCCGCTCGCACAATTTAGACGGCGCGTGCGACAACTCTAGGTACTAAACAATGAGCTTCCTCTATCTTATGTTATTCCTCACCGTCTCTTTTTTTATATAGAGTGGCACGTGGTGTCCAGAAGTTGCTGGTTTATTGTTGATGACCATTCCCCCTTTCATTTCTCTCTCCTAACTCATGGTCTTCATTGCTATTGATATTTCAGATTTGATCATTGTAGTTTTGATTTATGTATTTTTCTCATTTTCTCTTTTGTTAAAGTTTTGTTGTTTTTCAATTTTCTACTTTTAATTTCTTATTTTTGTCCTTTGCTCTTTTGTTAAAAATTTTATGGCTTTCAATTTTATCCTTTGTAGTTTTTGTTTTTTCAATAATAATAATTATTCTAATTTGGTCCCTTTTCTTTTGATTTTTCTTAGCTCATTTGTTAAAGTTTTTATAGTTTTCAATTATATTCTTCAAATCAAGTTCATGGCTTTAATTTTTTCAATAATATTAATAATAATAATAGTGATAATAGTGATGGTAATATAAATAAAAATGATGAAGATAATAATATTATTGATAATAATAATACAAATAGTAATGAAAATACTAATATTATTAATGGTAATGATAATGATGATGATGATATTATTACCAATAGTAGCAAAGATGATGATGACGATGATAATCATAACAATAAACTAAATTATTGATGATAATATAATAATAGTAGTTGTAGTGGTGATGGTGGTTACAATGATACTACTGCTACTACTAATAGCGACAATAATAGTGATAGTAATGATGATGATGATGATGATAATTGTCGTAATAGTAGTAGTAATAATAGTTTATTATAATGATAGCAGTTGTGATGATAATGATAATTGTAATGACAAGTATAGATTACCAGAATGCATAATTTTATATTTTTTTCAAACTCGTAAAATCGGTTTGATTTTACCGAGTTTGAACGAATTTGATCGATTTTACTAGTTTCCGAGTTTTAATCTGATTTGACACGTTAGATACATATTGACTCGTAAAATCATAAGATTTTAAGAGTCAACTCGCTTTTTTAACAACATTGATAACAACATTAATAATAATAAAAATGATAATTATGATATTAGTAGTAATAGTAGTAGCAACCAATGTTGTCAAAAAAGCGAGTTGACTCTTAAAATCTTACGATTTTACAAGTCAACATGTATCTAACGTGTCAAATCGGATTAAAACTCGAAAACTAATAAAATCGGTCAAACTCGGTCAAACTCGATAAAGTCAGACCGATTTTACGAGTTTGAAAAAATATAAAATTGTACATTCTGGTAATCTGTAGTACATATTATGTACCTTAACATTTTCATTGTTTTAAATTTATATCTTGCAAAACTTGTGCAATTTGATAATCAAGAGCTTGATTTTGACTATAATTATTATAAATTTTTTAACAATACAAGTTATTTGTGGATTTCATTTCCGTAAAATTAAAATACTTATTCATTCTTCACAATTTCGTACATTAACTATTAACATATCAATTGATATATTACTCTGTTTTAACTGGCAAATATATAGAATAAAAGTTGTAAATTAGCATGTTTGACCATTGAAGTAATTAATGTTAAATGGTTTATCAAAATTTGAAGGGGCTCGTTTCTTGTAAATGACAAATTAAGTGGGTTGATTTGTCCAAGAAGTAGAGGAATCAATGTGAATAAAATAAAGATGTTTGGACTTTTGTATTGTTTGTTTTATTTTAATTTTAATTGTGTTATATTGTTAATTACTACTTAATTGAAATTGTTAATATATAATTAATTAAAATATTTTACTTATGATTTTACGATTCGAGTTTATATTTATATTCCGTGTCGTGTCAAAAAAGTATTTTTGACAACCTTGGTAGCAGCAACAACAACAACAACAATGATGATGATAATAATAATGACAATAACAACAACAACAACAACAACAACAACAACAACAACAACAATAATAATAGTGATGATAATAGTAATAATACTAATAAAACTGCTACTATTATTAATAATAATGATAATGCTGCAAGCAACATCAACAACAAAATAATAATAATAATAATTAATAATATTATAATAATTAACATTATTATTATTATTATTATTATTATTATTATTATTAGCGATGGTGGTAATAGTAATAGAAATAATAATGATATAAATAATAATAATGTTAATAATGGTAATGGTAATGATATTATTTATTAATATTAATTTTAATAATGATATAAATAATAATAATAATAATAATGATTTTGATCCTCATTCATTTAATTGCTACTTTTTAAAATTCTTTTGTATGATTGATTTTTTTTTTAATTTTATCATTTAATATTTAATTTATTGAAAACTAGACTTTATGGTTTTTTTTATTGAGTGCTTTGGGTCTGATAACTCGGGTTATGGGTTTAAAAAGTTAACACAATTTTTAAGAGATTTATAATTCTCTTTAATTTTTTATCGAGTTATTCCAGTCATATAATCTGGACCACGGGTGTGATGGAATGTCTCGTGTTGACTTAATTCTAATTAACGTTGTACATTTATCATGACCATTTTTCAATGTTTTTTTTTTTTTTTTACTTTATTTCAATACTTGAACATCATTTTTTTATACAAAAGAATAGTCCGGCCTCACGGCGAAGCGTAAGCATGGTCTATTAAATCCGGCCTTATCCATAAACCTATACAAAACTTAGTTTATAAGTTAGATAAATTAATTTGGATCAATAAAAAAATGTGTTGTTTTTTTTTAAAATTAAACTAATGTGTCTGGTAAAATAGTATATGGTGCTTTTAAAAAATATTTTTTTGATTGAAATGTATCAATTTTTTTTAAAACTTTTTATAATAGTATATCAAAACCTTTAAAAAATATCAATTTTATCATTTTTTTAAGATATAAGCAGTTTGAATATTAACAAAAATTAAAGCTTGTGACGTTTTCACTATACATAAAATCACTATTCGCTCTCTCAAAAATTACTATGGATTGGAACAATGATTTATTGAAAAGTTTCAATTGTTCCTTGAACTTTTCTTTTTTTCATAATTGAGTCATTTTAAGCCTAAATTAACACCAAGTTGCATGTTATTTTTAAGGAGGGAAGGTTGAGTTTGAAAGACAGGGGATTGAAATGAAAAACATATGTAATATAGCCTTTCAAATTTGTTTATGAAGCACATTTTAGTTCAACAGTTTTTTTTTATCTATAAGGTGACTAGTCTCTTTAATTTATATAAAATATGAATTTTGATACCAAACTTTATTTTAAGTCTTTTTTTCATGGGAGGAGAGAGAGGAATCATCAAATTCCGATGTAGATAGAGAAAGCTTTTCGTTGGTGACGATTCCAACTACAAAAAACATTAAAATTTGTGTAAACGGGTTTCACTAAGTGAAGGGAGTCTTATGATGATTATTTTAAGCCTCAATGTAGCCTAAAAAACCATATTTAGGTTAAGGATGCAATTTTTTTCCGGTTTGATTTAGTGGTTTAGGCCGTTTTTGGGTTTAATAGATTGATAAATTGGTTTCTTGGTGTTCCAAGGGTGTTTGTAGAGTGTTTTGTGATTGAAATGAGTTGAAAATGAGTTTTTTTAGGGAAAAAACTTATAAGCCTAATTTTCTGGCCACCACAGTGATGATCAGAATCAAGGCTGACAAATGACACATCGGCTGTCATAGTGGGCGACATGTCATCTACCTATTTCCCTTTTACAAAAATAATAGGTCAAAAGACAAGCCCAGGACTGCGAGCCTGAGCTTTTCTTTTTTTAGTATGTTTTTTTCATGTAATAACTTTTTTTATATCTTTTTAAAATATTTTTTAAGTTTGTTTTTTTAATTAACATGTCACTTTTTTTGGGGGCTTATTTAGCCTTTTTTAAATAGCGATTACTTTTTAATTATGTTAGGTGTCTTTAATCTCTTATAAGGTTAATACGATTTATCTGTAATTTTTTTATATATATTTCATATAAATCAAATTTATTTTTATAAATGAATAATATTTATTTTTCTTGATATTTGTAATATGTGCAACCTTACATAATATTTTTTTTCCTTTCATTTTATTCAATAAAATTCATATGTTTGTCAATTTTTATTACAAATTGATTTTAATTAACAAATTCATTAAACATAATCGGGTAAATGATCCATGTTGCGCTATTAAATATCTTGATTTATATTTGTCTTTTAATTATTGCAATTTCATTTTTTTAATCATCAATTTCTTTTTCTATCAAATTATGCATGATAGATATGTAATCTTGACTTATCTCATGTTTAGGTCATGGATTTCACGTGTTAACTCAAATTTATCCATCGTAATATTTTTTTTCATTTATTTTTTGTTGTTGATAGCTCATTTTTATTGTATTATCAAATTATTTAAAATTTAAATCAATCATTGAATTTCTCTCACTTCTTTTAAAACATGATTGTCTCCTTTTTTTTGAGTTAAATTTTTTTTCTAGCCCGCAATGTTGAGCAGGCCACCAATCTAGTCAATTTTTAAAAACAAATCAAACAACACATCCCTTAATTTAATAGGATCTTGCAACACAATATGACCTTTTCAACTGGTGTTAGGAAAAATTAGATCATTGGTTTGCGTTATGTCGCGTGTGAGATCAATTTTATTTTAACGTAAAAATATATTTATGTGTTGCTAATGTTTTTTTATAGAAAATAAATTAAACTATATAAAATTGACTTGATATGATTTGGTTGATGTGGTGAGTCCAATGACAAACCAGAAGATTGGTAAAAAAGTAGTTTGAGAAAAACAAAATTCAGAACGATGTCTTCTTTAAAAAGATATTAAGACGAAAGCCTATTAGATTGATCGATCCGTATTAACTTTGATTAACTTGTCAAATTTATAACCCTAATCACAAGATCATGATAACCTAACAAAAAGTAAATTGTAAGAAATTTTAAAGTCTAATTTCCAATCAACCTAACGAATGATGAAATTGAAAAAAAAATAAAAAGAAAGAAACAAAATATGGTCAATCTAGATTAATATGCTAAAACCACATCCAAGATCATGAGATCGGGATAACACCATAAAAATCAAATCAAAATAAATTATGAAACTCAATTCTTAGTCAACTCAATGTTGAATGATAATTTTTTTTTAAATCAATTTAAAAAAGATAAGAAAAAATGACATGGGTTAATCCACCAAATCATGGCCTACGGGTTCATAAGACCAGGATAATTTATAGAAAACAAACCAAAAAACAAATTTAGTTAACTCGGGTTAAGCTATTGTACCCCCAACCTAGGTCATGAGGTTAAGATGACACCATAAAAGGCAAATCAAAATAAATTATAAAGCACAATTCTAAGTCAATACAATGAAATTGAAAAAAAATCAATTTAAAAAGAGACTAAAAGAATAAATATGGTCAAATCATATTAAATCTCTAAATTGGTGACTTAAATAACTATGTCGGGATCTTCTAAGAAAACAAATCAAAATAAATCATGAATCATAAGTTTCACTTAATAAAGTTTTGAAGGATGAAATTAAAACAAAAAACTAAATTAAAAAAAGAAAAGAAATCAAAATCAACTAAGTTAATATGTTAAATTCATGATCTGAGTCATAAGACTAAAATAACTTTATAAAAAACATAACAAAATAAATCATAAAATCTAATTTTAACAAATTTGAAAAAAACAATTAAAAAAAATTAAAAAAAATTAAAAGAAAAACCAAGAAAACAGAAAATACATAACACTATTGAAAATAATCAATGTTTTTATAATGTGGTGCGTAGTAAAATCACAATTGTTTTTTTTGTTTTTTGCTAAATTAAATAAATTTTGGAAAAGATGATGTCAAAGACTATGGTTATCCCAAGTTCGGTGCAGGAAATTCCTAGCTCAACGTGGGAATACGATGTCCTCTTTCCAAACAGCTTTAAGTTACAGGAATGAGGAAACACAAGTCACCAAACACGTGTCATATAATTAATCCCGTCAAAACATATCGAGAACCTTCCTCGCTAATCGCCAAACACGCAAGCACACCGCCTCTCAACAAAAAGGCGCAAATCGGACCGTAGATTATCTTCTTAGCCAAAACATCACAGCCGTTGGATCTCTTAGGGTATCTATATAATTAGGTTCCTTCTATAACGCTGTCATCTCTTTCCCCTTAAAGGCGCATCTTCCCCTATTTATATTCCACTCTACAATCTCAATTTTCAGATCCAAAAAAAAAACTCTCTCGGGTTCTCTCTTATTTGTCTTCAAATTCTAGTAGATCGTGAAATGATCTATCTTCTGACCATGCATTCTCTTGGTCCCGGATCCGATTTCTTGCGTAGGCTTCCCGGCCTAAATAGATCTGATATCGATGTGATATGCCTCTCTTGGCTTGAATTTGGATCGGAAAGTCTTGAAGGATCGTGCTGCCAATTAACGTAGTCTATGGAGGTATGATTTGCAGCTAGATCTATTTTGCTGATCTTTGATTTTATATTTTTCTTGAATTTTTGAAGATTTATATTTTGCATCCTTTTCAGTTTTGTGCTTCGATCTGGTGAAAATATTTCTTGATGTCGAGAATCTGGATTTCTTGCTGAGGAGGAGATCTCTTCCTTGCAGGAACACCTAAAGGTCAGTCGGTCTTTGGATTTGTTAAGATCTAGGGCTTATTACTTGATGATTTTTTTTTGTTGTCTTTTGATAAGCAGCGTATTAATTTCTGGATTGGCCTGAAACAGATTACACTGACTACGGTGATTCGCCGTTTCGCGGGATGGAGCAGGGGGTGTTGGCGTAGTGCCGGTGCTCGCGAGTATTAATAGGCTGCTAATGAGTTATGGGTAAATTATTTACATGTGCTTGTTAATATATTCAGCAATTATTCTCTCCGACCATGTTAAATATAGAGTTTAGCGTGATTGGTGGTTTGTTGGGTGAGTGGCTGAGTGGATGAAAAGGTATTGAGATATGTAGATCTCTGATGGATGTTGTTAATTGTGTCAGTCCGACCTTTGCCATGTCAGGTGCGCTTGCTTGGCAGGTCAAAAAACCTAATAAAAAAGAGAATATTTTTGGGTTTTGAAGGGGGAGATGGCACGGGATTATTTATTTATTTATTTTGCCCGGCTCTCCCCCTTCTGTGTTGGACAGGCTCCCTGTTTCCCTATCTTTCTACCCACTTTCTTGTTTCTGCTGGACGGATACCAAAAACATAGCACATCGTACACGGAAACCAATGTACCAGCAGGAATCAGCACTAACAACATCAATTCATCACTCAAAGGTATATTCTGCTATCGACAAGTTAATTTCCTAATATATTATTATTCACTGTCTGCATTAAGTTATCTCCCAGCTTTTGTGGAACAGTTAACTATTTCATACATAATATCATAACACGAACTGATCACACTACCCTCAACTGTTCAACGGCCCTTGATATTCATTTACAATATTATTTATAAACTTTGAGAAAAGGTTCATTTAAGTTTACACCTGGTGTAGATAAATTTGAGCCCTGGCATCTTAACGCACATGTGCACTGGAATAACGAGATGTTTGATTTGCAGCTACCTTCCCCATGGCATTCTAGTTTTTACAACCTGACTAGTCTAGCCACTGCTCACAATGTCTACAATCTGACTATTCTAGCCACATGCATGTTTTTTTTTTGGGTTTTGGTTCATTGCCTGCAATCTAATAATATTGAAAAAGTCCCAACAATTTATGACACTCAACTGCTCCACTCAAGTATGGATAAAACCTGATATGCCGTGTGGAAAGACAAGCTAGATGAGATCTGATATAAGCCCGTTGCAAAGACAAGCTATATTATTGTTTCAGTTTTGATTCTGAGTATCTCGACCTCATACTTTCTATTTTATTGATCACTTTTTAGATGTTAATATTTATTTACACTTCATTCCAGTATGATTTTGTTATGCAATATTTGTAGCCAAAATTTCTCCCTCAGTGTATCGGTTGTGTTATAGCACACTGTTTTTGTCAGGGAGGAGTTATGGATAGTGGATTGTTGTCACGTGATTATCTATTGTAACTACGGTATTATTACAGCTTGTATAGTGTTTTGACCAAATCTAGTCATCCAAAATGTATTTTGGAAGACCTATTGCTCCTGTAAGCTCTCTTAGCTGATGCCTTTTCCTGCGACTGTAATATTGGAGGGCATTCAAGGATTGCCGCATCATGATCTGCTACCCAAACCCATGTTGGAATTTATCATGTTCAGCCACTCTGCCTTTTGGAGCAAGTTCTGATTCTAATGCTTTTCCTGCGACTGTAATATTGGAGGGCGTTCACGGATTGCCGCATCATTCAAACCTGTGTTGGAATTCATAATGTTCAGCCACTCTGCCTTTTGGAGCAAGTTCTGATTCTGGAGTTTACTTGTGCTGCCTTCTCAGTATTTGACAGACAATGGAGTAGCGATATGCAGGATCGGAGGTTAATTGATGAAGTGAGGCGTCGACACGAGCCTGACCTAGCTGAGCCTATGTTGTATGTTTTCATGATTGTGTTTTAGCTCGTACTGCTCTTTGATTTTTGAATATCATCGATACTGATGGATAATGCCTGCTCAATTGCAGGGATCTAGGCACCGCCCATTTCTCTTCCATGCCCGTGTTTTCTTGGCATGACCTTGATTGTTATTATAAGCTTTTTGAGGAATGCCTGGAATTCATGTCTTGCGGAATATGCTTCAATTGTACCTGAATGACATCATGGTGCTATTCGAGAGGAGAGCTACCTCGAAGAGGTGTTACAGTAGTAATGGCTGTTAAATGAATGAAAACAAGTGATTGAGTTGACTAGTATTATTTCCATCGAGAAGCCTTTTTTCTGCTAGGAACGTCAATCAGCGTTGTTCTTTTTCCCTTCAATAGCTAAGCTTTATCGCACATGGAATGCTTTTTTATCCAGGAGACTTAATATGTCTCTCTAGCACTACACATCAAGCGTGTGTTTTCCGTGTCTTTAAAGCGTTGTATGCATGCGAAGGTAACAGAATTCAGGTTCTTGCATTGTTTTATGGTTTTTCATCCCCAACTCTTCTTAGGTATCCTGCTCGAAAAACTCGGTATTGTCAAGTTTTCATTTCCTCCAAGTGGATGGTATTTCAAGGCGTAAATACCAATATAAAGGTTAAAAACCCTTTTTGATATTGTGGAAAATGGAGTTATCCCTCCTATTCGGAGGTCTTGTGTGGAAGTGGGTTCGGGATGCAAAGAGCATTTGATCTTTATCATCGAGGTAAAAACTACTTTTATTTGCTTGTCATGAAAAGTATTTTCATATGGTTTTTTTGCCTTGAATTTTTGGCTAACAAGTCTTGATATTTAGTTTCATGTCTCAAATATTATGGTGCTCAGCACTAGATGGAGATATTCTTTTTGTGCCTGCTAGCTGCAAGGTGTATCTCGGAAGTAATTAATAGCAAGCTACTCGTTATTCTGAGCACCATATAATTTTTAATAAAAATTAATATGTTGAGATCCATTAGCTCAAACTCGGTAAGAGCGTCCTAGCCTTGGTGCTAGCGAGATTGGTGGTTCAAATCCACCTGGATCTGTATGTTTTTTTTGTTAATTTTTCTGTGTGGTCAAACGGTTAAAAGCCTGTAAAATGTAAAACGCTCGAGGTTCTATCAAGATTCGATTATTAAAATTATTTCATTAAAAAAACTTAAAAAATCATAAAAAATTAAGTGAGAAAAAAGCAGAAGATGACATTAATAAAATATAGAGCATTAAGAAGTTATTTGCGCGTTTCATGATTTTGTATGATAATTTATAGTTTTTTAAATGTAGAGCAATAAAAAACGCAATTGATTTGTTTAATAGTATAATTTACCAAGATGATAAAACGCTTTAAATGGGGGTTTGATTTTTAGTAAAAAAATTCATTTGAATAATCGTGCTTATTTGTTACTAACTTTTTTTTCTCATATTATTTGTTAGTTTTCAAGTATCTTTAATAATTTTCCTTTATTTTGACCATGATTTATAGTAATAAAATATTGAATTATTTAAACTCTTCAAAGAAAGTTGTATTAATAAAGGAAAATTGAGGATCGGTGATTGAGATGGGATTTTAAAGCCTTTATTTTTTCAAGTAATTTTTATTATTTATCATCTTTGTAAATTATTTTTTATTTTTCAAAGAAAACTGGTAAAAGAAAGTCACTAGGTCTTACTTTTAGTATACTTTTAATTGGAATTGCTTATTTTTTGTTCGGTGATTGAGACATTCTTCATTGTCCCTTTTTGTTTTCTTATGACTTTTGGTGCATATAAAGGGCCCCAATGGTTCACAAACTAAAGACGAAACAATATCTATGGTAGGTACTGTTGGGGGCTACTAAATCAAACAATATCAATGGTGCATATAAAGGGCCCCAATGGTTCACAAACTGGTGGCCTCGAGTTTTTCAATTGGATCCAATCGCTCAATTCGGTAAAGAGCATACAATACACGCCGTAATTAAAGACTTATTTAACCTGATAAGTTTGCCTTTTTTTTTTATTTTTAAAGTTGGGATTCTAGAAACACCCATGTTTTCTTTTTGTGTTTTTAGTTTATTGTTTGCTTTGAAGGGTCTCCAGAGATGAAAATGAAATTTAAAACAGATGAAGATACGACGTCGAGGATTTTCCATAGAGTAAGAAGAAAGAGGCTGCTACTAAGATGGAGAAGTCGTCTTTTCTTTTGGTTAAATGAATGAGAAAAAGTTTAAATATTGCCTTCTATTTCGAGTTAAGTACTTAGTTTTTATAATCAAGAGGAAGGAAACTGTGCCTTTGTAGAATAAGAAACTGGCTTGGTTATTGCTTCTTGTTTTTTGGCAGCAGTCCATCCTTCATCTTTGAATGCAAAATCAGCGGCATGCCAGCTCTACAACACGACCTTCTGAAGTCTGAATGTGAAGAAATCATTCACGACCGAGGCTCGAGTAACAACAGATAGATAACAACTTTGAATGGCTCTTCATCAACACTCATGTATGTAATCTTTTTCCAATCATTCATCAATAGAGACGAGAATCTATATAATGGTGGTTTCTCAATGGAGGCATGAGCTGTTCGAATAATAAGATATCTATAAAATTTTGTTCGTAAAATAACTTGCCTCACTTTTTCATAAACTGCTTGACTGTTTTGTTTTCCTTGCATCGATCATTAACACCAACACCATTCATTGCATGTCATCACTTCGGGTAGGGGTGTTCACGGTCCGGGTTTAAGTAAAAAAACCCAACCGAACCGGGAAATGATATTTCTTGAGAATATGACTCGGACCGAACCGAAATCTAGTTCAAATCAAATTGGTTAAATAAAAGAAAAAGGAAAAGGGAAAATGAATTGGGTCTCCTACTCTCTGTCAAAGAAAAAGGAAAGAGGGGAAAGAGGAAAATATGGTTTAGGGTTAGGTTGAGTAAACTATTTATTCCCTCTTTTTTTTCCTGTTTAAATTTGGTTTGAGCCAATTTGGTTTTGTCCGGTTCAATCGGTTACCAAAATCAAATCAAGTGTTTTTTTTTTTGTTTTTAAATCTGCTTGTTTGATTTTACTTTCTATTTAATTTTTTCAGTTTAATTGGTTGATAATTTTTTTGAACACACCTAACCTCAGGTAAAGTTTGGATCATTACTTTATGCACTTACATCGTTCTTTTCTTTTCACAGTGGAATAAGCCACATAATACCTCATTATATTGGATATATGATGTTTTTTAATATAGAATTGAACCCATGATTTTACGAGCTGATTTTTAATCATGCCTGTTTGATTGAACTACACTGTTGATTACATCGTTCGTCAACGGCAAGCCTTCCCTCACTGCCTGATTTCCCAATTTCAATAGTTGTTTATACTCTTGAGCTGTTTTTTTTCCCATCACAACAATCTTAGTTTGCCACATCGAACTCATCCGTGACAAGAGCATCATTGGGATATGCGTGTAGCACTCCCAGTTCAATTGAAACAGAAAGAATAAATTTATCTAAAAGACTTAGTCTAGGATATGCTCGGTGTTCTTTCATCTTTATTTCTGTCACTTTAGTTTAAGTCATGATCTAGAATTATTCTCTCTTGGAAATTTTGTTCAAGTTGAAAAATGGGTTTGTATCTATTGTTTCTTTCATATTTGATTCAATCTGGACAAACAAAAAAAACTGTTTTCTCAGTGGATTTGTTATCAATTTGTGGGATGTTTAGTTTTGCTAGTTGCACAACTTGCTTTTAAATAAGTGTACTTTTGAACCCAATGTGGTTTCAGGTAAGACTTCCGTTATGGTTTCTGCTAGCTGGTCTTGGAAGTTGGGGTTTTCCCTTTCTTTTTGGTTTGATGAACGATGAAAGCTGTCTCTTCTTTTGCGTTCTTTCTTTGTCATACTCTTTTTCTCTCTCTTTTGCTTCAAACTTGATTCTTTATTAATTTAATTGTTGGTGTAATTGATATCAAATTTGTCAAGAGAGCACAGCAATTGATGGCCATAAATTTGCTATTATTTGCCGTAAAGCATACAAAGATAGGAAACTAGCCTTGCTACGAGATGCACTTAAATCTCTGTTTCTTTTTATTGCCGTTATACCTGAGTTTTTTAAATTTGAGTATGGCTTTGATTGCAAAATTTGCAGGTTGATAAGCTGAGAAAGACACTTAGACGTGAAGAGAATGTTCATACACCTTTGGAGAGAGCTTTTACTAGGCATTTGGGAGCTCTACCTCGCTTGCCTCCTTAGCTGCCTCCATATGCTAGTATGCCCTCTATCTAGTCTTGTTAAGAAAATTAGCCAATCCTATCCACTGTTTAATTTTTGCTTGTTTTCCTATAAACAGTAACCAGTAAGGGTTCTTATTTGGTTTGCTCTCAACTAATTCAAATCTTGAGGTTCAGATCTTCTTGCCTTTAAACACTTCAAATATTTCGTTGTCGATATGTTTTGTTTATATTTTACACTGCCTTTTTATTGCTGCCTGGGTATTTGATATAGGATAAACTTCATTCTGATGTTTTTTTTATAAAAAAAATTATTTGATTGGGCAATGATTTTTCTACAATTTTGGTCTTTTTATGAGCTTCAAAGAGTTGACTTTGGATGCATGCATGTTGTTGATGGTGTTAGTAGCCTTGATGGTTAGAATTCCGGTTATTTTTCTGTTTTGGTGTGTTAACTGAAGCCATGATTGCATTAAGGAATTGGGGAATTTGGTGAAAACTTAAAGGGCACAAATTGAAAATTTTAGAGATTATTGAAAATGCTTTTAAAGAGAAGCAAGCTATGTGCCATTAAGTTTTTGTGTGGCGCCATTTCTCTGAGCCTTATCACGATCCCATCCACTTCAAGGCTCCTCGGACGATTCTCTCACATACCGTTAGAGGGTGAGTTTTTTCTTTAATAAATTTGAGTCTCTTTTGATTTGACTTTCTGTTTGGTTGTTCAGAAAGGAGTTTTATTTTTTTTGGTTTGGTCTGGTTAGTTACAGAAAGTGATATTTAGATTGCTAGGAGGATAGTCCATGTTATAATTTGTGAAATGTTGCATTTTTAGATTGCTTTTGTTTTTCACATGCTTATCTTTTCATTTCAATAATTACAGAAAGAAAGGATCAGGACCTTTGGTTTTTTGCTAAAGATTCAGGGGGGATTTTACCTTGATCGGGCTTGAGATTCTGAGAGATGTAAGAGAAGCAATTCAAAAGACTACAGGCTAAGGATCGGTTGAACTTATTAAAAAAATGCTGAAAGAGACCTCGAGTGGTACATTGATGCTATTCTTTTTTTTTAATGTTCCAAAGGAGCATAACAAAGCTTTTCAGTACCGCCTGTACTGTACTCTTCTTTTGCTTTGCTTTTGTCTGCTAATCTGATTGCTAGGTTAGTTTTTGATTTTTGTAGCAGAAATATATTTTGAGGTATGTAAAAGAAGAATAATTCTGACTGAATGAGTGCAATATATTTATGCAACCTCCTCTTGGAAAACATCATTTTCCACCGAAGAAGAGGAGAAAATTGTGCTTCATATCTTTGCTTGCTCAAAACTCC
>Ga0307510_10001600_pt1 | contig 25045 bp, 21 predicted proteins | sample 12_EM_MG_FD_207224 | JGI IMG/M metagenome (GOLD analysis project Ga0307510, IMG submission 207224) | Populus trichocarpa ectomycorrhiza microbial communities from riparian zone in the Pacific Northwest, United States - 12_EM | ecosystem: Host-associated > Plants > Roots > Unclassified | place... | reverse complement strand
GCTGTACAGTACCCGTCGTCGTCCTCTTCCCAGTTACTCATGAAGAGCCCCTGGACTGCCCATCCCTGCTCCTTGAGCAGCAGGGCGGCCACAGCGGAATCCACTCCGCCTGACAGGCCGACAATAATGGGTGCGCCAGACTTATTCATGATCAGATAGTTACAGCAGGTATTGCATGTGCGGTCTGAAGATCGAGATGGCCGACTGAAACGAGGGGCTGTCGGCGGCCGTCCAGATAATCCTCAATGCACCGCATGACCAGCGGACTGCGGAGCCGCTGCTCGCGCTCTCGCAGATCTGCACGGGACAACCAATGGGTGCCGACGATGCCGTCATCAAGGGGCTGCGCCGCCTGGTGATCATTCACGGTGCCATTGAACGCGAAACGCATCGTGGTGACGCCGCTTTCGGGGCTGCGCCACAAGTACACGCCGATGAGTGATTCAGGTTCGAAACGCCATGCCGTCTCTTCGCGCACTTCGCGAACAACGGCAGCTAGCAGAGATTCACCGGCTTCGACGTGGCCGGCGGGCTGGTTGAACACGAGGCGCTGGTTGATGCGCTCTTCGACGACGAGGAAGCGGCCGGCGGATTCAGTGATGGCGGCGACAGTGATTTCGGGCAGGCGGGCGCAGGACATACGGGCAATTATAGCTGCCGGGAGCGCCCGACGGTGCCCACCGACGACGCGGGGGCAGCTCAGCCGCGCCGAGCGATGCGCAGGCCTTGATCGGCCGCGCTGGCGTTCCAAACGCTGTCAAATTCCTGCAGATAAAGGCGTGCAACGGGAGCATTGTTGACGTCGGCTATACCGTCCCAGGTGTCCGCGCGCATCCGATACATGATCGCCCGATCATCGGCGATCAGATAAGCAGACGCCCGTTGCGGAGCTTGAGCAGCAACGTAGCGAATATCGATGCAGCTCGACAGGCGCCGTCCCATCGACACAAACCGGTTGCTGTCGCGCATGACACGCGTGGGCTCGGACAACAACACACGCACTTTCGAGAAGCTGCGCGTGAGCACAAAGTGTTTGATGACTTCGAGAAAGGAGGTCTGATCGTAGAGGTCGGGTTCGAGATCGGGGGTGTAAATGGAGATGAGACGGCGGGCACTGCTCGCGATCTCGTTGACCGCGGCCCGCACCTCCGGCAGCGTCGTCAGCACACTCAGCGTTTCAGTGCCTTGACGGGTGTTGGCTCGTGAGTCCACCCGATCGGCGGATTCGGGTGTGTAACGCGCATTCTGCATCTGCGCGAGCGTACTGTTTAAGTCAAATTCCCCGATTATGTCCACAAGCGGCACTGCCACTAGCGCCTGCTCAATGGCAGGCTCGGAGAATCTTAGTGACGGGGCCTACGTTGGGTTGCCGAACCTGTCACGGTTTGAGGGGGGATCGTAGCGCCCAAACTCGAAAAGCGCGCAGCACGTCACAAGTAGCTAGATGTCCCTGGCCAACTTCGCAGCGATACCAACGTAGGCTTCCGGCCGCAGAGCCTTCAGTCGCACCTTCTCGGTGTCACCTAATGGCAACGTATCAATGAACGCCGCGAGTGACTGTTCGTCTATCGCACGTCCGCGGGTGAAGTCCTTCAATTTTTCATAACCACTCGGCGAGCCCGCCGCGCGCAGCACGGTCTGGACGGCTTCACCCAGGACCTCCCAGGCACCGCGGATGTCAGCGGCAATCCGCTCGGGATCGGCGGCTACCTTGCCCAGTCCGCGCCCCAGGGCTTTCCAGGCAATCAAAGTATGGCCCAGCGCCACGCCGATGTTGCGCAGCACTGTCGAGTCCGTGAGGTCGCGCTGCCAGCGTGACACCGGCAGCTTTTCCGCGAAGTGTTTGAGCAGTGCGTTCGCGATACCGAGATTGCCTTCGGCATTCTCGAAGTCGATGGGATTCACCTTGTGAGGCATCGTCGATGAGCCCACTTCGCCGGCCACCGCCCGCTGGCGCAGGTAGCCGAGCGAGATGTAGCCCCACACATCGCGGCTCAGGTCGATGAGCACGACATTGATCGCGGCCACGGCATCGCAATACTCCGCGATCCAGTCGTGCGGCTCGATCTGCGTGGTATAGGGATTCAACCCGAGGCCCAGTGCCGCAACGAATTTGCGGCTGATGTTGGGCCAGTCGGCGCCCGGCACCGCTGCGAGATGCGCGTTGAAATTGCCGACGGCGCCATTCATTTTTCCGAGAATCGCCACCGCCTGCCAACGTTGCAGGGCACGGCGCAGCCGCGCCGTGACGTTGGCAAACTCCTTGCCGACTGTCGTGGGACTCGCGGGTTGACCGTGAGTGCGCGCGAGCATCGCCAGATCCGCATAGCGATGCGCGAGCTCCGCGAGCTCATCGATACGCGTCTGCAGCGTTTCAACGAGAGTTGTGCGCGCCGATTTCAACATCAGGGCGTAGCTCAGGTTGTTGATATCTTCGGAGGTACAGCCGAAGTGAACGAGCTCGAGGGAAGCCTCGCCCGCACCTGCTGCGCTCAATTGCTGCCGGACGTAATATTCGACTGCCTTGACGTCATGATTGATGCCGGCTTCGATGACCTTGACCGCTACAGCCGCATCCGCATCGGGTTCGTTCGCGAGTTGCTGCGCGCGGTCGCGAACCGCGGCTGGAATCGATGCGCCGGCAAGCTGCGGCACGCTGTCCGCCAGGTGCAGGAACCAGTGCGCTTCGATCCGGATGCGCTCCCGAATCAGTCCCGCCTCGGACAGAATGCCGCGCAGAGGCGCCGTTGCTGCACGATATCGTCCGTCAACGGGCGATAGAGCCTCGACCGAGGGCAAAGCGTCGCGGGAAGGAGCCGTCATGCGTATGGGGAGCCTCGAGGTGCTAGGATTTGCATGATAGCGCAAGAGCTTCAGCCAGGTGCCTGCATGACGAATTCGTTCCGGATCGAGCGCGACAGCATGGGGGAGCTGCAAGTCCCCGCGCAGGCGCTGTGGGGTGCGCAGACACAACGCGCGGTTCAGAATTTTCCCATCAGCGGAATCCCGCTGCCGCGTGCATTCATTGGCGCCCTTGCACTGGTGAAGCAGGCAGCAGCGCGTGCCAACACGCGCCTGGGGCTGCTCGACAGCGCCACGGCCCAGGCGATCGATGCGGCAGCGGCCGACGTCGCCGCCGGCCGGCACGATGAGCATTTTCCTATCGACATTTTCCAGACGGGCTCGGGCACGAGTACGAACATGAATGCGAACGAGGTGATTGCCTCGCTGGCCACGCGGCGGTTGGGAAAGCTCGTACATGCCAACGATCATGTCAACATGGGTCAGAGCAGCAACGACTCGATCCCGACGGCCATTCACGTCAGCGCCGCTTTGAGTGTGAAGCGGGAACTGGTGCCGGCGCTCGAACAGCTGCGCGATGTGTTGCGCGCGAAAGAGCGTGAAGTTGGGAACGTCGTCAAGACGGGCCGCACGCATTTGATGGATGCGATGCCGGTGACGCTCGGCCAGGAGCTGTCGGGTTGGCGGACTCAGATTGAGCACGGCATCGAGCGGCTGGCAGCCGTTGCGCCTCGATTGCATGCCCTGCCGCAAGGCGGTACAGCGGTGGGGACCGGCATCAATGCGCATCCCGAGTTCGGCGCGCGTTTCTGCCAGGAGCTGTCCGACCTGACCGGGCTTGCGTTCGAGCCGGGGCGCAATTACTTCGAAGGCCTGTCTTCGCAGGACACCGCGGTGGAGTTGTCGGGACAGCTCAAGGTGATTGCCGTGAGCCTGATGAAAATCGCCAACGATCTGCGCTGGATGAACAGCGGACCGCTGGCGGGCTTGAGCGAGATTGCGCTGCCCGCACTGCAGCCCGGCAGCAGCATCATGCCCGGCAAGGTGAATCCCGTGATTCCGGAAGCCGCCACCATGGTGGCCGCCAAGGTGATCGGCAACGACACGACGATCACGATCGGCGGCCAGTCGGGCAACTTCCAATTGAATGTCATGCTGCCCGTGATTGCCTACAGCCTGCTGGAAAGCATCCGACTGCTGGCGAACGTGGTGCGGGCGCTGGCGGACAACGCCATCGCCGGCTTCAAGGTCAACACGGAGCGCATCGCGGAAGTCCTGGACCGGAACCCGATTCTCGTGACCGCATTGAATCCGGTCATTGGCTATGAAAAGGGTGCGGCGATTGCGAAGAAGGCCTACGCGCAAGGCAAGCCGATTCGCGAAGTCGCGGCGCAAATGACCGATCTGCCGCCCGAAGAGCTGGCGCGGCTGTTGGATCCCGCGGAGCTGGCGCGCGGCGGCATCAAGGGCGGCAGCGGCAGCGGCGGCGGAGGTTGATTCTAATTCATGGACCCGCATGACTGGCGCGCACGCATCGAGGCGAGGCTCGCCAACACGCGGCCTCGTCACGCCATGGAAGATTGGCTGACGCCGGGTCTGTCGCTGCAGGAAAGCCGCTCCCTCCGCAGCTTTCTGCCGACCACGCCGATACCGGCCGCGGTGTTGGTTCCTGTCGTCGAGCGCGAGACGGAGCTGACGGTATTGCTCACTCAGCGGGCCAGTCAGCTCAAGAACCACGCCGGCCAGATCAGCTTTCCGGGTGGACGGATCGAGCCGCGCGATGCCGGGCCGAGCGCGGCGGCGTTGCGCGAGGCGCACGAGGAAATCGGCCTGGAAGCGCGCTTTGTATCGGTAGTGGGTTACCTGGCCGATCACATTCTGTTGAGCGGTTTCCGGGTGACACCGGTAGTCGCGTTCGTGCGGCCGGGCTTCGAGCTGCTGTTGGATGCCGAGGAAGTCAGCGACACGTTCGAGGTGCCCTTGAATTATGTGTTTGAACCGGGTAATCAACGCTCGCAGCGCCGCAGGCTCGGCAACGCCGGCGAGGTTCGGGTCTGGGACATTCAATATCAGGGACGCAACATCTGGGGAGCCACCGCGGGCATGTTGCTCAATCTGTACCGGTTGTGTGTGACCGAGAATCCGGCCGAAGCGGCGGAGCTGGCAGGTTTGCGCCATGAGTGAGGCGGAGCGGGCGACCCGGGCGCTGCTCGAGTTGATGGCACGCCTGCGCGATCCCAACGGCGGCTGTCCGTGGGATCGCGAGCAGAGCTTCGCCACCATCGCGCCATACACGATCGAGGAAGCCTACGAAGTTGCGGACGCAATCGATCGCAACGATCCGCAGCAACTGCGCGATGAGCTGGGCGACCTGTTGTTTCAAATTGTATTTCACTCGAGGATGGCGGAAGAACAGGGAATGTTCGATTTCGCGGGCGTAGCGAGTTCGATTCACGATAAGCTCGTGCGACGGCATCCGCACGTGTTTGCCGGTGCTCCCGTGGAAGGTCCCGAGTCACAGGGCCGCAACTGGGAGGAATTGAAGGCTCGTGAGCGCGCGCTTGCGGCAACGCGCCAGAAGTCACCGGACACGAGTGCGCTCGCCGATGTCCCCAAGGCACTCCCGGCGCTCGCCCGGGCCGCGAAGCTCGGACGGCGGGCGGCGCGTGTTGGGTTTGATTGGCAGGAGCCGGGCCAGGTGCGGGACAAGGTGATCGAAGAGCTGGGCGAGGTGGATGAAGCCCTGGCTGCCAACGCGCCGGAACGTGTAACCGAGGAATTGGGTGACCTGCTGTTCGCCATCGCCAATTGGACGCTACATCTGAAAATCGATCCGGAAGAGGCCCTGCGGGCGGCGAACGCGAAGTTCGAGCGCCGCTTTCGCCACATGGAGTCCCTGGCCGCCGCCGCAGGCACGCAGCTCGAGACGCTGTCGCCGGCGGCCTGGGAAGCGCTGTGGCAGAAGGCCAAGAAAGCCTGACGGCTGATTTTATGGGCGCGGCACTGGCCGCGCGGAGCCCGGGTTCTTTTCCGCCGGCAAAAAGCGTGGTTTTTGCCGGCTGCGTTGGCGCAGGGCGCCTGCGGCGCGCGTCGGTTCAGTCCGCATTCACCACGGCCCAGGTAGCGTTCCCATGAAGATGCGCTCCTTATTCCTCGCCTGGGTGCTCGCGGTTCCCGCAGTGCTTGCCTTCGTGGCGCCCGAGGTTCGGGCTACCGAGGAACCGCGGCCGATTGTCATGGCTGTTGCCAGCGTGTCGATGGAGCAGGCGGTCAAGATGGCTGAGCAGCGGTTCAAGGCCAAGGTGGTGCGCGCCGAAACTCAGCACAATGACGGCCGCACTGTCTACGTTCTGAGAATGCTCAACGAATCCGGCCACGTCTGGACCGTCCGCGTGGATGCCGCCAACGGCGCCGTGTTATAGGGGACAATAGCTGCATGCGTGTTCTCATCGTCGAAGATGAAGTGGCCCTGCGAGACTCCCTGAAGGACAAGCTCGCGGAAAGTGGCTTCACAGTGGATGTGGCCGCCGATGGCGAGGAAGGCTTGTTCGCCGCCCTCGAATTCCCGCTCGATGTGGCGATTGTCGATCTCGGCCTGCCCAAGGTCTCCGGCCTCGAGGTCATCCGCCGGGTGCGCGAACAGCGCAAGAGCTATCCCATTCTGATTCTGACGGCCCGCGATCGCTGGCAGGACAAGGTCGAAGGGCTGCAGGCCGGCGCCGACGACTACGTCGCCAAGCCCTTTCACTTCGAAGAAGTGTTGGCACGGGTGCAGGCCCTGTTGCGCCGCTCGGGTGGTTGGGCGAGCCCGGAGTTGGCCTGCGGCGCAGTGTCTCTCGATACGCGGGCCCAGACGGTGAAGGTCAATGGCGCGCCGGTGGAGCTCACCACCTTCGAGTACCGGATCCTCGAGCACCTGATGTTGCGCGCCGGGGAGGTCATCTCCAAGACAGAGCTGACCGAGCGGCTCTATGACGAAGAGTCCGAGCGTGACAGTAATGTCATCGAGGTGCTGGTGGGGCGCCTGCGCCGCAAGCTCGACCCGCAGGACAGCGTCAAACCTATTGAAACCTTGCGCGGGCGCGGCTATAGGTTTGCGCTGGCTCGTTCATCCACAGCTTAAACCGTGCATTCACTCAGCCAGCGGCTTCTCATCTCTGTTTCGATACCGCTGGCTGTGTTCTTCGGTGTGATGATGATGGTGCTCGACAACGGCTTCCGCGAGTTGGCGGACCGCTCGTTGCAGCAGTTGTTGGATTCACAGATGGTGGCGCTCATCGCCGCGGCCGAGCCGCAACCCGACGGCCGCTACGCCCCGGAGTCCAGTGACCTGGCGGCCCGCCTGCGCACGCCGCGCTCGGGCCTGTATGCCCAGATTGTGTCGAGTAAGACCAACGCGGTGTGGCGGTCGCCTTCAACCGCGGGATCCTCCATTGATTTCGGGCCGATGCGGGCGGCCGGTGTCCGGGACATCAGCTACGGCGACAACGGGCACGAGCGCATCGAGATCGAGAGTCGGGGCATCGAGTTCGAGGATCGGACCGGCCACGTCGAGCTGACATTCAGTGTGGCGGCGAGTCTCACTCCCTATGAGCAGCAGCTTTGGGCCTTCAGGCGCAAGTTGTTCGGCTGGTTCAGTGGGCTCATGTTGCTGCTGCTGGCGGCGCTCGCCGGCGTCTTGCGTTGGGTGTTGTCACCGGTTCGGAGGATGGAGCGGGAGATTCGAGCCGTCGAAGAGGGGCGCAGCGACGTCCTGGGTGGCGGCTATCCCCGGGAATTGAGCGGCGTTGCGGGGAACCTCAACACGCTGCTGATAGGCGAGCGGAAACGGGTCGCGCGCTATCGGGACACGCTCGGCAACCTCGCGCACAGCTTGAAGACGCCCCTGGCGGTCATGCGTGCGGCCATTTCATCGAACAGCGGTGTTTCGGAAGCCGTGATCAATCCTGAGATCGATAAGATGAGCGCGATCATCGAGCATCAGTTGAAACGCGCCGCAGCGTCCGGTGGGGCACTGTTGGGACAGGCGCCGGTGGAGGTTGGGCCGATCGTCAGTGAGCTGCGGGTGGCGCTGCTGAAGGTCTACGCGCGGAAGGATTTGTCCATCGAGCTCGTAGTGCCGCAGGCGTGTCAGTTTGTGGGCGACCGCGGCGATCTGATCGAGTTACTCGGGAATGTCCTGGACAACGCCTGCAAGTGGTGTCGGAGTATCGTGCGGTTCACCGCGACGGTGGTTGACGCGTCCGAGGCGAAGCGGACGTTGAGCATCGTGGTAGAGGATGATGGGCCGGGGATCTCCGCGGAGGACCGCATACGCATCGGGCAACGAGGCGTGCGGACCGATGAGACGGTGCCTGGCCACGGGATAGGGTTGTCGATGGTGCAGGACACCGTGGAGTTGTACAGCGGGACGATAGCCATCGGCGCATCGCCCGCGTTGGGTGGCGCGGCGTTTGAGATTCGCCTCCCGGGACGTTAACGCGTCCTTTCGAGCCTCTTGCTCGGATTGCGCTCTGCGATGAGCATTGCCAGCTCCAGCGCCTGCTCGTGATTCAACCGCGGATCCACCGTCGACCGATAGGCTCTCTGTAGGTCAACGTCCGTGAGACCACGCGCGCCGCCCGTGCACTCGGTGACATCATCCCCAGTCAACTCGATGTGAACACCGCCGAGGTACGACCCCATTTCCTTATGGACCCGGAAGGCGATATCGAGCTCCTTGAGAATGTTCTCGAAGCGCCTCGTCTTCAGCCCACCGGTGCTGGTCTCCGTGTTGCCGTGCATGGGATCGCAAACCCACAACACGCTGTGTCCCGTTGCCCGGACCGCCTCGATAGCGCGCGGTAAGGCGTTCTCGATGTCTTTCGCCCCGAAGCGGTGAATCAACGTCAAGCGTCCCGGCTGATTCTGCGGATTCAATGTCGTCACGAGCGATTGCAACCAGTGAGTATCCATCGCGGTGCCGACTTTCACGGCCACCGGATTGGAAATGCCGCGGAAGTATTCAACATGAGCGCCGTCGAGCTGGGCAGTGCGCATGCCAATCCACGGATAGTGCGTCGAAAGGTTGTACCAACGATTCTGACGCGGAATAAAACGAGTCTGTGCCTGCTCATACAGCAGGTGCAGACCTTCGTGACTGCAATAGAAGCTCACGAGCCGCGACTCATCCACCGACCGGCCGCTCATCCCCTCGAAGAAGTCGAGCGCATCGCCGATGGAGCTCACGATCCGGTGGTATGCATCTTTCAACGGCGCGTGCTTCACGAACCCCAGGTCCCAATACTCAGGGTGATGCAAATCGGCAAAGCCGCCATCCACCAACGCGCGAACAAAATTCAACGTCAGCGCAGCGCGTTCGTATCCGCGCAGCAGGAGATCGGGGTCGGCAGCGCGCGCTTCAGCCGTAAATTCAGGACGATTCACCAGGTCGCCGCGATACGCCGGCAGAGTGACGCCGTTACGGGTCTCGTTGTCCGCCGAACGCGGCTTCGCATACTGACCTGCCATGCGTCCCACGCGAATGATCGGCTTCTTGAGACCGTGCAGGAGCACGATGCTCATCTGCAGAAGAATCTTCAGCTTCTTTGCGATCTGGTCGGACTCGCAGTCCGCGAATGTCTCCGCGCAGTCACCCCCTTGAAGGAGGAAGGCTTTGCCTTGCTGCGCGGCGGCCAGCCGTTCGCGCAAGGCGTCCACTTCCCACGAAACCACAATGGGCGGCAACCGTGACAGGTGGGCCACGGCCCGTTCGAGCGCCTTCGGGTCTTGATAGGTGGGTTGCTGCTGGGCGACGCGGGTCTGCCAGCTTGCGCTGTGCCAGGCGGTGGTTTCAGGTGCTCTCATGTTGATGGCTCTCGATTTGTGCGACGGGATGCTATCACCCCATCGTTTTCTTCCAAAACGACCCCAATATCCGACGTTTTCCATACGCATAGGCCCGCATCTGGCGCCCAACCACCCGGAAGGAGCAGAATGCGCGCCTTTTTCAAAGGGACCTCCTATGCATCGTGTGCTCATTCTCGGAGCGGGCAAGATCGGCGCGCTCATCTCCGGATTGCTTGCAGAATCAGGGAGTTACGAGGTTCAGCTAGGTGACGTCGATGGTGCCGCGGCCGAATCGGTAGTGCGGGCGCACGGCGCCGCGAGTCTGAGCAGTTACGGTCTGGACGCGACAAACACACAATCGCTGGCCAAGCACCTCGTCGATCACCCGGTCGACGCCATCATTTCGAGCCTCCCGTACTACTGCAATGTCGGCGTTGCAGAAGCCGCGCGTAAGGCCGGAGCTCATTATTTCGACCTCACCGAAGACGTCGAAGTCACGCGCGCGGTTCGTGCGATTGCAAGCGGCGCCAATACGGCGTTCGTTCCGCAGTGTGGCCTCGCCCCGGGCTTCATCAGCATCGCCGCCGCCGAGCTGATCACTCACTTTGATGAGCTGCGGTCGGTGAAGCTTCGTGTGGGCGCGTTGCCCCAGCATCCCAACAATGTGCTCAAGTATTCCCTGACGTGGTCCACTGAGGGCCTCATCAACGAGTACGGCAATCCCTGCCAGGCCATGGTGGATGGACGCCTCACCGAAGTCGCGCCGCTCGAAGGTCTCGAGGAAATCGAGATCGACGGCACGCTGTACGAGGCATTCAACACCTCCGGCGGTCTCGGCTCGCTCGCTGAAACGCAGGGCGCTCACTGCGAGTACATGAACTACAAGACGATCCGCTATCCGGGCCACTGCAATCAGATGCGCCTGTTGATGAACGATCTGAAGTTGAATCACGATCGCGGTACACTCAAACACATACTCGAGAACGCGGTTCCCCAGACCCTTCAGGACGTCGTTATCGTTTACGCGGCGGTTACGGGCAAGCAGGATGGGCAGCTTCGCGAAGAGAACTACGTCAACAAGGTCTATCCGCAGGTCATTGCGGGCCGTCTCTGGTCAGCGATCCAGGTGACCACGGCATCCGGAATTACCTCCGTCGTCGATCTCGTGTTGCAGAATCGCGGGAAATTCTCCGGGTTCATACCGCAGGAACAGTTCCGACTGACTGACATCATCGCCAACCGTTTCGGTCGCTACTACGCGGCGGGCGGGACCAAGGACATATCCGGGCAGGTGGTTGTGTCGGGCCAGGCTGGCACGCAGCGCCGGAAAAAGGCTGTGGCATGAGCAAACCCGATATCAACGCGCTGTTGGGACGGCTGGGCCTGAAAGCCTCCAATCCAGGCGCCTGGTCTGGCGGTCACGGTTGGTCGACTTCACGCGACGGGACTTTGATCGACGTACGCAATCCGGCCGACGGTTCGTTGATTGCGCAAATGCGGCCCGCCAGTGCTGAGGACTACGAGGCCGTCATGAAGTCGGCAGTCGAGGCCGGTGCCGCGTGGCGCCGGACTCCGGCACCGAAGCGGGGCGAGGCCATTCGCCTGTTGGGCGAAGAGCTGCGCCGTCACAAAACGGATCTGGGAACCCTGGTCTCGCTCGAAAATGGCAAAATCCTCGCGGAGGGGTTGGGCGAGGTCCAGGAGATGATCGACATCGCCGACTTCGCCGTGGGCCAGTCGCGCATGTTGTATGGCTCGACCATGCACTCGGAGCGGCCGCAGCATCGCATGTACGAGCAGTGGCATCCGCTGGGCGTGGTGGGAATCATTTCGGCTTTCAACTTCCCGGTGGCCGTCTGGGCCTGGAATGCCTGCCTGTCCGCCATTTGCGGTAACGCCTCCGTCTGGAAGCCTTCGCCGAAGACTCCTTTGACTGCACTGGCCGTGCAGCACATTTGCAACCGGGTCATGGAGACGCACGAGCTGCCGGCGATCTTCCAGACCTTCATTGATGGCGGCACGCAGCTGGCGACCCGTTTTGTGGAGGATCCGCGCGTCGCGCTCGTGTCCTTCACCGGCTCGACGGCCGTGGGCCGTCACGTGGGCGAGCGTGTCGCGGCGCGCCTCGGCAAGAGCCTGTTGGAGTTGGGTGGCAACAACGCCATCATTGTCGACGAAACGGCCAACCTGGACCTGGCGGTTCCCTCCATTGTGTTCGGTGCGGTCGGTACGGCCGGCCAGCGCTGCACGACGACTCGTCGCGTGTTGGTTCACAAATCACGCCTCGCTGAGCTGGAGAAGCGGTTGGTCCGCGCCTACGGCCAGGTGAAGATCGGTGATCCGCTCGATTCGGGCACTTTGATGGGCCCGTTGATTGATTCATCCGCAGTGCAGCGTTATGAAGCTGCCATTGCGGCAGCCGGAAAGGCGGGAGGCGAAGTGCTGTGTGGCGCCAAGGTGCTCCCGGGTCCCGGCAACTACGTCGAGCCCACCATTATCCGGGCTCGCAACGACTGGGAAATCGTGCAGACTGAGACCTTCGGGCCCATTCTGTACGTGATTCCGGTGGACTCATTGGAACAGGCGCTGGAGCAGCAGAATGCCTCGGCGCACGGCCTGTCGTCGTCGATCTTCACCGACCGGCTGCAGAACGCGGAAGCGTTTCTGTCGGCCATGGGCAGCGACTGCGGCATTGCCAACGTCAATATCGGCACCTCCGGTGCCGAGATCGGCGGCGCATTCGGTGGGGAGAAGGATACCGGCGGCGGTCGCGAGTCGGGCTCCGATGCCTGGAAGGCGTACATGCGTCGGCAGACCAACACGATCAATTGGAGCCGGGAATTACCCTTGGCCCAGGGAATAGAGTTCAAGGTATAGGAATGCAGTACCAGCACATCGTAGTTCCGCCTCACGGTCAGAAAATCACCATCAACACGGACCTGTCTTTGCAGGTTCCTGACAAGCCGATCATTCCCTATATCGAAGGCGATGGCATCGGTGTCGATGTGACACCAGCGATGTTGCGCGTGGTGAATGCGGCTGTCGAGAAGGCCTATGGAACACGCCGCGAGATCGCCTGGATGGAGGTCTACAGTGGCGAGAAGGCGAACGCCCGCTACGGACAGTGGTTTCCCGACGAGACACTGCAGGCGCTCCGTGAGTTTGTTGTGTCGATCAAGGGGCCGCTGGGCACACCGATCGGCGGCGGCATTCGCTCACTGAACGTGGCGATGCGCCAGAACCTCGACCTGTATGCGTGCGTTCGGCCGATCCGGTACTTCCCGGGCGTGGCGAGCCCGATGCAGGATGCCAGTCTCACTGACATGGTGGTGTTCCGCGAGAACACGGAGGACATCTACGCCGGTATCGAATGGGCCGCGGGTACGGCCGATGTTCACAAGTTGATTACGTACCTGCAAAAGGAATTCAATGTCACGGGAATCCGCTTCCCGGCCAGCTCCGGTATCGGCATCAAGCCCGTGTCGCGGCAGGGGAGCCATCGCCTGATTCGCAAGGCGATCCAGTACGCAATCGACAACGACAGGGTGTCGGTGACGCTGGTTCACAAGGGCAACATCATGAAGTTCACGGAAGGCGCCTTCCGGAACTGGGGCTACCAGCTCGCGAAAGACGAGTTCGGCGCCCGGGAAATCGGCGACGGCCCCTGGCTGTCCTTCCCGAATCCCAACACCGGCAAGGACATCGTGATCAAGGACGTCATTGCCGACAACTTCCTGCAGCAGGTGTTGTTGCGACCGGAAGAGTACGACGTCATTGCCACATTGAATCTCAACGGCGACTACATTTCGGATGCGCTCGCGGCTCAAGTGGGTGGTATCGGAATTGCGCCGGGCGGCAACATCGGCGATGGGCTCGCCGTGTTTGAAGCCACGCACGGCACGGCGCCGGGCTTCGCCGGCAAGGATCGCGTCAATCCGGGCTCTTTGATTCTGTCGGCGGAGATGATGCTTCGGTACCTGAAGTGGACTGAAGCGGCCGACCTGATCATGAAGGGTGTAGCGAATACGATTGCAGCCAAGGAGATGACCTACGATCTGGCCCGCCTGCGTGAAGCGATCCGCTCGCCGAAGCGCGACCTGGCTGCGCGCAAGAACGTGGAAGAAGACCTGCAGCGGCTGATCCCCGGTGCCACGCTCATGAGCTGCTCGGGGTTCGCCTCGGCAGTGATCCGGCACATGGATGAGTGAGCGATCCAAGGTCGAGCGTCCGAAATTTGTTACGCCGAAGGGGCGTCCGCCGGCGCGAAGAAAGCCGGCGGCACCTGGTGCGGACCTGTTTACCGGCGTCCGGCCGCCCAGTGGGCCAAAGACGGCGTACTACGATCCAGGATGCACACAATGTCCTCGTCTCGCCGAGTTTCTGACTGAGACGCACCACGCGCATCCGGACTACTTCGCGCGGCCGGTTCCTTCCTTTGGCGCCGCGGCCCCGAAGATCCTGATTGTTGGGCTCGCTCCGGGAATGCACGGTGCGAACCGGACGGGACGTCCCTTTACCGGTGACTATGCGGGCGTTCTGCTCTATGAAACCCTTCATGAACTTGGGCTCGCTACCGCGTCGGAGTCGGTATCCGCAGATGACGGCCTCGAGCTACGGAACGTGCGCATCACCAATGCGGTCAAATGCGTACCGCCTGAGAACAAGCCGCTGCCGGATGAGATCCGACAGTGCAATGCTTACCTGAAGTCCGAGCTGGTTGAACTGAAATCAGTAAAGGTCGTTTTCGCGCTCGGACGCATTGCCCACGATGGCGTGCTGACAGCGGAAGGGTTAAAGCGTAGTCGGTTCGCGTTCGGGCACGGGGCGGAACATGCTCTGGATGACAAACGCGTCCTGGTGGACTCGTATCATTGCAGCCGCTACAACACATCTACCCGGGTACTCACGCCGGAGATGTTTAAGAAGGTAATGGCGAGGGCGTGTGAGATCGCCGGCCTATAGTTTTAATGAAAGGATTTGATGCCAAGGAGTTTGTCGGCTCGCTGCCGCGGCGGCCGGGTGTGTACAGGATGTACAACGCCGATCACGAGATCCTGTACATCGGGAAGGCGAAGAATCTGCGCGATCGTGTGGGGACCTACTTCGCCGCGAGCAACATCAATCCCAAGGTCCAGGCACTCGTAGGCCAGATTGCGGAAATCGAAGTCACGGTCGCCAACTCTGAGACCGAGGCGTTGCTGCTCGAATACAACTTGATCAAGGCGCACAAGCCACGATTCAACGTCGTGCTGCGCGATGACAAGAGCTTCCCGTACATTCAGGTTCAGGATTCACACGATTTTCCGCGCCTGGCTTTTTATCGGGGGCCGCGATCGGCACCGGGACGGTATTTCGGACCGTTTCCGGGCGCTGGGGCGGTTAAAGAAACGCTGCGTCAGTTGCAGAAACTGTTTCGAATCCGCAATTGCCGGGACAGCTTTTTCGCAAATCGCAGCCGTCCGTGTCTGCAACACCAGATTGGCCGATGCTCGGCCCCGTGCGTTGGCCTCATTACTAGGGAGGCGTACGCACAGGACATCGACTCCGCTGTGAAGGTGCTCGAGGGCCGTGACAGTGAAGTCACTGCGCTTCTGGAAGACCGGATGGAAGAGGCCGCCGGCAAGCTCGAATTCGAGCGTGCGGCCGTCATTCGGGATCAGCTCGCGACCATGAAGCGCGTGCTCGCCGATCAGATTGTCACGTCCGAAGGCGAGCGTGACGTAGATGTCTTCGCCATTGTCGGTGAGCCGGGAGAGTATTGCGTCAGCGTGATGCTCGTGCGCGGTGGTCGAAATCTCGGCACCAGCAGCTATTTCCCACGTGCCGCGCTTGCCGAACCTGAAGAGGCCATGTCGTCCTTCGTCATGCAGTATTACGCGACGCAGGAGCCACCACCGGAAGTCCTCGTGGGCCGTAAATTGGACGACGCGGAAGCGTTGGCACAGGCGCTGACGGAACGTATCTCGCGCAATGTGGATGTTCGGTGTCCCGTCCGTGGACTGGGTGTTCGTTACGTTGACCTGACGCGTGAGAATGCAACGCAGGCGCTGCGCATGCGGTTGGCCCAGAAAAAGGGCATGGACGAAATGTTCGCAGCATTGACCGCAGAACTCGATCTCCCAGAGACGCCCGCGCGCGTCGAATGCTTCGATATCAGCCACACGGGCGGCGAGGGGACAGTTGCGTCCTGTGTCGTGTTCGGTCCCGAAGGTCCACTGAAGAAAGAGTACCGACGATTCAACATCACGGGTGTAACTCCCGGCGATGATTACGGGGCACTCCGTCAAGCACTTGAACGGCGTTACGCGCGGATCAAAGACGGCGAGATTCCTGCGCCCGACCTGTTGCTCATTGACGGCGGACTGGGACAAATCGGCCAGGTGCATGAGGAACTCGAAAAGCTCGGCTTCGCTGATATGACTCTCGTGGGTGTCGCGAAGGGCCCGGATCGCAAAGCGGGGCAGGAGCGCTTGTTCGTGTACGGCGTGGCGGAGCCCCATATTCCGGAAGCGCATTCGCCAGCGTCACGACTGATACAGCGGATCCGCGACGAGGCTCACCGTTTCGCCATCACGGGTCATCGGCGGAAGCGGGCCAAACGCTACAACGAGTCTGTCCTCGAGAGCGTGCCCGGGCTCGGCCCCGCGAAGCGCCGCCAGTTGCTGAAACATTTCGGCGGACTGCAGGGTGTATTGCGGGCCGGCATTGCTGATTTTGAAAAGGTCGCCGGAATCGGGGCGGCCTTGGCCCGAAGTCTTTATGATCACCTGCACCCGGGCGCCTGAGTCGCCCGATTGCCAGGATCGTCGGAAATCGCGGATGCCCTTGAATTGGCCGAACACCCTCACGTGGCTTCGCATTTGCGCAATTCCGCTGGTAGCCGCTTTGTTTTACATGCCGTACCCGTGGGCCGATCCGGCGGCGGGGCTGATGTTCGCGGCTGCGGGTATCACTGATTCGCTCGACGGCTATCTGGCGCGGAAGCTGGGCCAGACTTCACGGCTGGGGGCCTTCCTGGACCCGGTGGCCGATAAGCTGATTGTGGCGGTGGCGCTGGTCCTCCTGGTGAGCCGCAATCCGCATTGGCTCATTACCCTCACTGCCGCGGTCATCATTGGCCGCGAGATCACCATCTCAGCGCTACGTGAGTGGATGGCTGAAATTGGCCAGCGTCGCAAGGTCGCGGTGTCGCAGCTCGGCAAGTACAAGACGATCCTGCAGATCGTGGGGCTCACGTGCATGCTGTTCCGCGTCCCGCTGCTGGGCCTGCCGATCTACGATATCGGCGTGGTGCTGACGGAGATCGCCGCTGCAGCGACCCTGTATTCGATGGTTGCGTATCTACAGGCGGCCTGGCCGGAACTGAGGCGCTAGCGGCGCCTTTTGCAAGGCCTAAGTATCGGGGCGGGCAGGTTTTTATTTCGCGAGGCGAGGTGGTTTGCCTTGACTTCGCGGTCCGCGCTCTTACAATTCGCCCTCTGCTGCAGGATGCGGGAATAGCTCAGTTGGTAGAGCACGACCTTGCCAAGGTCGGGGTCGCGAGTTCGAGTCTCGTTTCCCGCTCCAATCTTCAGACCGCCACAATCGCACGGCGCGTCCCACCCCCCTGGGGTTCGGCAGAATAAAATCCACTCGCTGTTTTGCGCAGCGTTTCCAGCACGATCTGCGCGCCCGGGGACAGGCGATCAGCCCCCCGCGTGATGATCCCGAAGTTCCCCAGCACCAGCCCGATGTCATCCATCAACACCGCGAGATCGCCCCGGTCGCATTCCGGCTGCACGGCCTCGCGTGGCAACGGGGCGATCATGTTGGTCATACGCAGGAGGCTGGTGATCACCGGGTGTGAGTTGGTTTGCACCAGGTTGGTCGGCAGTGTCAGCCCGCGATCCATGAACACGCTCACGAGCCGGTCGCGCACCAGGCTGCCGGGCGGCGGCAGCACCCACGCCTGACCGACGAGATCCTCCAACCGCAGGTTTCGTCTGCCCGATAAGGGATGTCCCCGTCCGGCAATGACGGCATGGCGCTCGTCAGCCAACGGTTCAAAGCTCAATCCGTCGGCATCCTGCCAGTCGAGCACGCGTGCCACCAGCATGTCGAGTTGCCCCTGGAGCAACTTTTCCACCAGCGGCCGGCTCGAGTCGAGCTCGATGTTGATGACCATGGAGGGATATTGTTGTTTGATCCGTGCAACGGTCATGGGGATGAGGCTGGTGCCGGGGCTCAACACGGTGCCGATGACAACCTTGCCGGTACGGCCGGCCTTGAGGGCGACGATTTCCTCCTGCGCCCGGTTGATTTCCAACAGGGCGAGGCGCGCGTGGCGTACGAGGATCTCGCCATACCAGGTTGGGACGATGCCGCGCGCATGGCGTTCGAACAGTTTGGCATCGACCGCCGCCTCGATATCACGCAGCAGTTTCGACGCCGCCGGTTGAGTCATGCCCGCCGACTCGGCGGCTCTCAACACACAGCGCTGCTCATCGAGGTGTATCAGCAACGACAACTGTCGCGTCTTCAACCGCGAGCGCACCAAAGCCCTGAGTTGGGGTTCTGACATGTCCCTTCCTGGCGGTATACGCAAAGACATATAGATCGCGCCCATTATTTCATTGGTAGCGTATATATGGTAGCGCTACCCTCCGGCACGATCAGAGGGGGTATTGTGATAACACAGACAAATCGCTTCGTCCGGGCGGCCATTCGCCGCGCGCTCTGCCCGGGAGTGCCGTTATTGGCTCTGGGGACAATGGCAGCCATTCCTGTCATGGCTCAGGACAGTTCTGACAACACGCTGCAGGAAGTTGTCGTTACCGGCATCCGCAAGAGCCTGGAGTCTGCCCAGGCAATCAAACAAACTTCCGAACAGATCGTTGACTCCGTGACCGCTCAGGACATCGGGGCATTACCCGATCGCAGCGTGTCGGAAGCTTTGCAGCGCATTCCGGGGATCACTCTCCAGCGTACCGACAACAATCACGATCCCGCGCGCCTCGCCTCCGAAGGCGGCGGCGTGTTTATCCGTGGCCTGTCGTGGGTGCGCAGCGAGCTCAACGGGCGCGACATCTTCTCGGCCAACGATGGTCGCGACGTCAGTTTCGAGGACGTCTCCGCGGACCTGCTGTCCGGCATCGATGTGTACAAGAATCCAGCCGCCGACCAGGTGGAGGGCGGCGTTGGCGGTATCGTCAATTTGCGCACCCGCCTGCCGTTCGATTCGCAGAAGCAGTTGATCGCCTTCTCCGGCGACTTCAATTACGCGGACTTGTTGAAGAAGGGTTTCTGGTCGGGCAATGCGCTGTACAGCAACCAGTGGGAGACCGATATCGGCCGGCTCGGCGGTCTCGTCTCCGCGAGCATCGGCAACATCGGCAACCGGACCGACAGTGTCCAACTCGGCCGGTTCGTGCCGCAGCCTCTGCCGGCGGCGCAGGATGGCCTGGATGCGGGTACCAATGTCTATATTCCCAACTCCATGGGCTGGCGGCGGATCGACTGGCAGCAGCGGCGCGTCTCGCTTGCGGGCGCTTTCCAATGGTCGCCATCGGAAGAGTGGGTGTTGACCCTGCAGGCTTTTCAGGCCAAGGCGAATCCGCACGATCTGGAATATGCCGACGGTGACTACGGTGCTTACCTGGGCTCTGCCTATCCGTACTCGACTACCAACTTCAACAGCTCGGGTGTCCTGACGTCCGGGACGTTACCCATCACGCCACAACTCGATACTCGATTCGAGCAGCAACATCACTCGACGACGGACTTCTCGTTCAATACCAAATGGCAGGCGACCTCCAGGCTGCAACTCACGGGGGACGTGCAGTACATCAAGTCCCATGCCGATATCACCAGTCTCACCGCGTTCACGCAGGAAGGTGACGCGAACGGCAACGCGATTCCCGATACGACCCTCACGTTCGACATCAGTGGCAACAATCCTTACATGCAGTTGCGTCAGAACCCGAACAACCTGACGAATCCCGCCAATTACTGGTGGGCAGCCGCAATGGATCATCTGGAGGATAACGACGCGCATTCGTGGGCCGAGCGCCTGGACGGGGATTACAAGTTCGAGCCGAACGACTGGCTGGATTCATTCCGGTTCGGCATCCGGGCCACGGACAAGGCCTCGATCACCCGCGAGACGGGTTACAACTGGTCCATTCTCAGCCGTCAGTATTGGGGTGGTGGCGACCCGATGTTTCTCAGCACCTCGACGCCGTCATCTGCGTCGCAGCTCGTTACCTTCAACGATTTCTTCCGTGGCAAGGTGAACTTGCCCGGTGTCGGCTGGTTCCCTTCCTACCAGCTCGTCAGAAATGGAACGGCCTATGCCTACTCGATCCTGAAAGGTACGGAGGACGCGGGCTTCGGTTGGACGCCCCTGACCACAGACTGGTCAAAGGCGACCCCGGGCTCAGACAATCCGATCAGCGGCATCAACGATCAACACGAACACACCTATGCGGCGTACGGACTGCTGCGGTTTACTCACGAGCACACCTGGCTGGGCCGGATGGACGGCAATATAGGCTTGCGGGTCGTCAGGACCGAGGATCGGGCTTCGGCCAGTTCCATCAACATCAGTCCCTTGCAAAACGCCATTGATCCGGCAACCTGCGTTGCGAACAACGGCGCGGCTGCCTGTCAATTCCTGATCGATGCGCAGGCCTTCACCGCTGGAGCCAGTCAGCCGCACAGCTTTCCGGACAACAACTACACGGATGTGCTGCCGACCGCCAACGTCCGCTTCGTGCTGACGAAGGGGCTGCAGTTGCGATTTGCGGCCGGCAAGGCGATGGTGCGCCCCACGTTCACGCAGATGTCGCCGTATACGACCGTGGGATTCTCATTCCTGGGTAACACGGGGTATCTGCCGGCGGAGGTGAACAGTCAGGCGGGCAAGGGCGGCAATCCCGAGTTGAAACCGACTCGCGCGAACCAGTTCGACGGCAGCCTGGAGTGGTATTTCGCGCCTACCGGCAGCCTCACCTTCGATTTCTTCTACAAGGGCATTCGCGACTACATTTTCGCGGGCAACGATGCGGAGACGCTTACGTCCAACGGCGTCACTGAGACGTTCCAGGTGGTGCGCTACCAGAACGGCTCCAAGGGCCGGATCCGCGGCTTCGAGCTTGCCTATCAACAGTTCTTCGACTTTCTGCCCGGCCCGCTGGCGGGGTTGGGATTCCAGGGCAATCTGACCCTCGTCGACAGCGCCGGTGGCCGCAATGCGGCATTGAACGTGCTGGATGTGAATCAGACCGATGGCGCGGCGGATCAGACATTGCCCCTCGAAGGGATGTCGCGATGGAGTTATAACGCGAACCTGATGTATGAGCGGTGGCGGATCAGTGCGCGTCTCGCCTGGAACTGGCGCGAGCGCTACCTGTTGACCACCTCGGCCGCGAACATCAACGCGCCGGTCTGGTCGGAGAACTACGGCCAGTTGGACGGCGAGCTGTTCGTCACGGCCACCAGCAACATCAAGGTGGGTATCCAGGCGACCAATCTCCTGAACAGCCGCACTTATCTGGATGTGGGCGGCGCCCTGCTGGCACCGCGCTACAGTTGGACCGATACAGACCGGAGGTACGCGCTCGCAGTCCGTGCACAGTTCTGATTCATTGATTCGTCGGGTCGCCATTGTTGGCGGGGGTACGGCTGGCTGGATGGCCGCTGCCGTCCTCGCGCGATTCCTCGCGCGCGCCGGCATTGACATCGTGGTGATTGAGTCGGAGGAAATCGGTACTGTTGGCGTCGGTGAAGCCACGGTGCCGATCATCCAGGCGGTGAACGGCTTGTTGGGAATCGATGAAGCCGACTTCCTGCGCAAGACCCAGGCGACCTTCAAGCTCGGCATCGAGTTCAGGGACTGGGTTCGCCCGGGTCACAGCCACTTTCATTTCTTTGGCGATTTTGGCGCGCCCATTGAAGGAATTCCGCCGCACCATCATTGGCTGAAACTGCGGCAGTTGGGTGAGTCGGCGCCACTCGCGGAGTATTCGCTTCCGTACTCGATGGGCAAGCTGGGGCGCTTTTTGCCCGCCCAACAGGATTACAAGTACGCCTATCACTTCGATGCCGGATTGTATTCGGTCTATCTGCGGGCAAACGCTGAAGGCCGGGGCGTGCGTCGCAAGGAAGGGAAGGTAGTTGATGTGTCGCTGCACGGTGAGAGCGGGTTTATCCGCGAGCTGACACTCGCGAGCGGGGAGCGCATCGCGGCCGATTTTTTTATTGACGCATCGGGCTTCAGGGGGCTGCTGATCGAACAGGCGCTGCACGTCGGCTATGAGGATTGGACCCACTGGCTGCCTTGTGACCGTGCGGTGGCGGTTCCTTGTGCGTGCGCCGGCGAGTTGACGCCCTATACCGTGTCCAATGCACGTGACGCGGGATGGCAGTGGCGCATACCCCTGCAGCATCGGACGGGCAATGGCTATGTCTACTGTAGTCGATTCGTCAGCGATGATGAGGCGCAAGGCAGATTGATGGCAGCGTTGGACGGTCAGGCGCTGGCCGAACCGCGGCTGCTGCGCTTCACAACCGGCCGGCGCCGGCAGTTCTGGAGTCGCAATTGCCTGGCGGTAGGGCTTGCGGCCGGTTTCATGGAACCGCTGGAATCAACCAGCATTCAACTCATCCAGACGGCGCTCGCGCGGCTGATTGAGATGTTTCCCGACCGTCAGTGCGATCCTGTCGTGAGCGGTGAATACAATCGTGTATCAGTGAACGAGTGGGAGCGTATCAGGGACTTTTTGATCCTGCATTACTGCGCGACCCAGCGGGATGATTCACCGTTGTGGCAATACTGTCGCGGCATGAAGCTGCCCGACAGCCTGCAATACAAAATGGATGTTTTCAGGAGCAGTGGACGCGTGCCCTTGTACAGTGATGAGTCATACCAGGAGCCGAGTTGGGTCGCCATTTTTCTGGGGCAGGAAGTTTTTCCCAGGCGCTACGATCCGCTCGTAGACAATATCAGTGTCGAACACTTGAAGCGCGGCATGCTGCAGCGGCGACGGGCCATCCGCCAACTCGCCGAAGGTGCCCCGACTCACCGTGACTTCATCGCGCGCCGCTGCGCGAATGGCCGTGTCTGTGACAACTGAGTCGTCAGATCGCCGGGTCCGGAAAATCGTCATCGTCGGTGGCGGTACGGCAGGGTGGATGGCGGCCGCCGCGCTGGCGCGTGTATTCCGCGGCCACTATTGCCCGATCGAGGTGATTGAATCGTCAGAGCTGGGTACGGTCGGAGTCGGTGAAGCCACGATTCCGCCGCTGCGCTCATTCAATCAGCTTTTGGGTATCGACGAGAACGATTTCGTTCGCAAGACGCGCGCAACCTTCAAGCTCGGCATCGAGTTCAGAGACTGGACCCGGCTCGGCAGTGTGTATTTCCATCCCTTCGGCTGCTTCGGCGGCACCATCGAAGGCGTGGACTTTCATCACTACTGGCTGAAGTTGCGGGGGTTGGGCGATGAGTCCCCGTTGGCGGATTATTCGCTGGCCAACGTTGCGGCCCGGGCAGGTCGTTTCGCGCGCCCATCGAGTGACTCGGGAGTCTCGTCTACTCTTGCGTACGCCTTCCACTTCGATGCCGCTCTATACGGGCTCTATCTTCGCGCGTATGCCGAGCAATACGGGGTACGGCGCATCGATCGCCGCATCGTGGACGTGCAACTTCGTCCTGAAGATGGTTTCATACAGGCTGTTGTGTTGGAAGGCGGCCAGCGGGTCGAGGGCGATCTGTTCATTGATTGCTCCGGATTCCACGGCGTGCTGGTCGAGGCGCTGGGCGTTGGCTATGAAGATTGGTCGGGCTGGCTGCCGTGCGACCGGGCCGTGGCCGTTCCGTGTCGCCACAGCGGCGAGTTGACACCCTACACCCGGTCGACCGCCCTGGAGGCGGGATGGCAATGGTGGATTCCCTTACAACACCGGGTTGGCAACGGGTATGTCTATTGCAGCAGGTTTTTGAGCGACGATGCGGCCACTTCCCGATTGTTGCGGAACGTGGAAGGAGAGACTCTGGCCGAGCCGCGCGTGCTGCGCTTCACCACCGGCCGACGACGCAAGTTCTGGGTCCGTAATTGCGTGGCCCTCGGGCTCGCGAGCGGTTTTCTGGAGCCCCTCGAGTCCACCAGCATCCATCTCGTTCAAACCGGCATCACCCGCCTGTTGCGCCAATTCCCCGACCGCAACTTCGATCCACTGCTGACGCAAGAGTACAACCGCCAGGCGCAACTCGAGTCAGAGCGCATCCGGGACTTCCTGATTCTGCACTACAAGGCCGGCGAGCGCCGCGACACGCCGCTGTGGGACTACTGCCGCTCCATGCCGATCCCGGCTACCTTGAGTGACAAGATCCAGCATTTCCAGTCGCATGGGCGGTTGATCAACCAGGGCAGTGAGCTGTTCCAGGATGCCAACTGGCTCGCCGTACTGACGGGGCAGGGCGTGTTTCCCGAGGCGTTTGATCCACTCGTGGACATCCTGGCGGTGGCTGAGATCCGGCGGCACCTGGCGGCGATGCGGTTGACCATACGCAGGGCCGCCATGGGGATGCCGACGCATGGGGAGTTCATTTCGCACAACTGTCGGGCGTGAATACCATGAAAAAGATTTTCGCAGTGTTCGCCGTTGCCCTGTTGTCCGCAGGGGCCAGCGTCAACCCGGTCGTCATCGAGGGACTGTCCTCGACTAAAGAGCACGGTGTCGTTAAGGTGCAGTCTGATCCAACTCTGGCAGAGGGGCGCCTGGTGCTGAAGGTCGTAGCGTTCAATCGAACCACCACGGTTTCCAGCTTTGGGCCTGACGATGTGAAAGTCTTCACGGCGGCTGGCCAGCCTGTTCCGCTCATGACCCTGGAGCAACTGGTTCAGGAAGCGCGCGGGCCCTCCGGTGGGAGCCGGACGACTGTGGATACATTTGGTACGAGCGGCCCCACAATTACGCACGACGCGGCGGGCCGTCCAGACGTCGGGAACTTCACGGGCGGCAGCAATTCGATGGGCACATCGGTGGCGACCCGCGACCGACGACCGGAACCATCCAAACCGGACGATCCGAAGGTGCAGCAGCAGATCGCCGCGCTCTCCGCCGCGATCCTGCAACCGTCACCCGTTGCGCCATCCGCCGCAGTCGGGGGACAGGTTGTAACGCAGAAGATCAAGTTTGGTCGGAAGGATGAGCGAGCGTTGCGGGTGGTAGTGGAGTTTAGTGGGGAGCAGCATGTGTTTGAGTTTGCTGCGCCGGGGGAGAAGTGAGGTGTGGTTGGTGTCCGCGGGCGCTGTGGCTGTACATCGCTCCGTTTTTACTGGCCTCAGCGGGCTGGGCTGCGAGCAGTGTTCCCTCCGCCGACCATGACCTGCCACGGCTGGTTCACGAGTCCGGCCGGTATGGATTGCTGGTG
>Ga0307510_10001598_pt1 | contig 25058 bp, 23 predicted proteins | sample 12_EM_MG_FD_207224 | JGI IMG/M metagenome (GOLD analysis project Ga0307510, IMG submission 207224) | Populus trichocarpa ectomycorrhiza microbial communities from riparian zone in the Pacific Northwest, United States - 12_EM | ecosystem: Host-associated > Plants > Roots > Unclassified | place... | reverse complement strand
GTCGACATCATCGTCGTGCGCGAGCTCATCGGCGGGATCTACTTTGGCGAGCGCAAGGAGCAGAACGTCGCGCCGCGGGAGGACGTCGCGTGGGACACGATGATCTACAGCGTCGAGGAGGTCCAGCGCATCACGCGCGTCGCCGCCCAGATCGCGCTCGCGTCCGATCCGCCCCTGTCGATCCACTCGATCGACAAGGCCAACGTCCTCGCGAGCTCCCGTCTGTGGAGGAAGGTCGTGACCGAGACGCTGGAGCGCGAATACCCGCAGCTCAAGCTCGACCACCAGCTCGTCGACTCGGCCGCGATGTTCCTGGTCTCCAATCCACGAAAGCTCAACGGCGTGGTGTTGACGGAGAATCTATTCGGGGACATGTGAGCGGGTTTCTTAAGCCAGCTCGTTTTGTCGGCGCAATGGATTGACGGCGCTGGTCTTCCCTTCCCGTAAACGTACCACTTTAGACTTTCCGACGAGACGAGCGTCATCCCAGGTTCCCTGGGACTCCTCCCATCCGCGTCTCTCGCGGGCGCACCTTCTCTCCCCTCCTCGCCCTCTTTCAAGCCCACACCCGGTCTCTATGAGCCCATCCACGGCTCCGCCCCCGACATCGCGGGCAAGGGGATCGCCAACCCCATCGGCACCATCCTCAGTGCCGCTATGCTTTTGCGCTACTCCCTTGGCCTCGAAAAGCAAGCACAACTCATCGAGACCGCCGTGCGAAAAGCTTTAGACGCGAAGAATGAAGGCGGCTTGGAGCTGAGAACGGCAGATCTGGGCGGAGATGTCGGGACGAAAGAAGTTGGCGACAAGATTGTCGAAATTCTTAAAACAGGGTTGTGAGGCAGTCCTTCCCGAGTGGATTTACCGATCGAACGTCCGGTTCATCGGCCATTTTTTCAATTGAAACTTCTCTATGGGAGCAGGAATTACGGCAGCTGAGAGAAGAATTTCCATGAGTATCGAGTTATGATGCAAATACATAAGTCCATGTAGAATAAGGCCTGTCGTTTTCCCGTCTCTGGTCATAGCCATCCCGCAGCCTAAATTTTGGTGCGAGGGGCGTCAAAACATGTTCGCAAGCTTGCTTGCGGCCTCTCGCGCATCCAACTTCCGCCTCGTTGGTTGTACGCGCACGGATGCAGACATAAAGGAAGGGCGAATACCGCCAAGCGGGTCCACATCGCTCGTGCCTCGCCCGGCTCCATCCGTCGAATAGGGACGCTGGACAGGCTCAGAGGACATTAATGGTCCGCCTGAAAGCGGGTCGGTGTTAGGAAACCGCGGCACCCCCGCGGGCGTTCTGGGAACTTCAGCTTGTGAAGGGGACGCAAACGGTGATGGCGACGTCGGGTGTATGAACATCGACTTTGTTCCATCGACGAATCGCCCTCCCAGAGGCGGTTCGGTGCTACGTGCTTGGGTTGATGCCATATTGGGAGAGCTGTTTTGAGAGGCCAACGGTGGTCGAGGCGCTTGTTGCACAACGACGGGCGACTTGGAAGTGCCAGCTCCTGGGGATTGAGGGGGTACAGGTGCTTGGCTGGTGCCTGGACGCCCGGGAGCCATACTCGGTGGTATGCTTGATGCTGGTACGGGGCCACGGTTCAGGGACGCGCTCGGTTCCGCTGGTGGCACAGGCGGTTTGAAGTCGTCTTCTAGAGGTGGAATGATGGTTGGTTTGGGGATTCCATTCGCCTTGGGGACGACCTTCGCATTGGAACCGGCGATATCCGGTCGAAGAGATTCAAGTTCCCTGAGAAGTTGTCGCTCGTACATGATGGACGATCGGGTGTACTCGATGAGAGCGGTGGTGATATCATCTGTGACCAGCCGTCGGTGGGTCTGCAGCGCGCGATGCAGGTTCTGGGAGATGCCGTCAGCACGTCGAACCAGGATTTGCTCGTATTTGTTTGCCTGAAATAAAAAAGGCTGTTGAATACACATGAACAATAAAAATGTGCGGGTAGCGTAACCTCTTCCAGGTCCTCCAAGGCCTCGTCAACTTTCTCCGGGCGGATATTGGCGCTCGCTTTCAGTCTTTCGATATGTCGGCGTTTTGAAATCGCAGACTTTACAGCGGCCTGATATTCTTCAAGGACGGTCGTGCGTTGCTGGAGGGTCTCTTTGGCAGATCTCGAATTCAGTCCCTGGTACCCAAGCGAGTCGCTCAGTATCACGCATTCACTGATCGCCTGGGCCTGATCGAGATCTGCGACGGTGTGCCAGGTCCGGCCTAGCTTGCGCATCGCATTTGCAATGGGTGGATGCGCTTCGGTGGTGGCAACATTGACCAACTTGTTGCCCATTTCTGCGTGAGCAACAGAGAGAGCTGAATAAGGAGGGAAACAAAACGTATTCGTGTGAGCAAATGAAACATGCTGCCATTGGAAGGACCGGATGACGACTTACACTTCCTCGTGAGTGATACTCGGTCAAGGGCCTTTGCCGCGTCGAAGAATTGGCCCTCCATTCTGGTGAGCTCAAACCGGGCCCGCTGAAGCTCCTCGTCTTCATCAGGGACGCGCCTCCGTACGAGGCTAAAACCGGAAGACGTTTTCCGTTTCGGTCGCGGCGTGGGTTGATAACCAAAGTCGCTCTCCACGAACGACCGAAGCTCTTCGTCGTATACGAGAATCATGTCTTCGCATACACGGGTGAACCACCGCTGAAGCATTATTTTTACTAATCTATCATCCTCTTCGTCGGTCGGGGCGGACGTCTGTGCGAGTGGGAGGGCGGGGACGATCGTCTGGGGGTTGTTGTGTGTGAGGGCATCGTAAAGTTGCTGGAACTCCACATATGATCGCGACACGTTTCGGTACCCTGTGCCGGTAAAATTTGACAAGTTCGTCTTTATTTCGTACACATCCCGGCACGAGGTAAGCCCTCGAGGTTGACGTCGAGGAGTGCATCTGCCACATACCTGTGCATCAAACCGAATAAGGATGTCTCGCCTGTTCCTGTCGAGGCCAATTATCCTGACTTTCAGATACGGCTCCGGCTTTTCGAAGCTGTTTCCGTTCGAGGCGGGATTCGTGGCTGGGGATATGAGGCCCGGTTCGGGCTGACCGTATATCTGAGCTTGCTTCTCGAACGGATTCGGGTCGGAAATTCTGTCTGGTGTCGGGGCGCGGCGGAGGTTGGGTATGGGAGAATTCGGGGAGTGCGGGGTCGTCGGCCAAGGGGGTACACTATCGAGGCCATCGAAGCCAGAGGAAGCAGAGGCTGAACCAAGAGGGTCGAACATGAAAGCAGAGCAGGAAAGGTGAGTCGCGCGTCGCCGGAATGAGAATGACCGAAACCGAAAGACAAAGAAAAGATTAACTGAATTTACACCATTTCTACCTTCTAAGCCCCTTGATAAATATAAATAATATTCTCACACCTTCAAAGAGAACTGAGATTAACTGAATTTACAATATTTCTACTCTCTATGTCCTTACATTGTACTTAACCCCATAATAATAATGTCACACATTCAGTAGTTCTAACATGTGTCCCATCCGTAACACCTTTGTCCTCAAGTACTTTTCTAGGTCTTCTCCGTGTACAGCGTCACCGCCAACCATCGTAGCACCAGCCTTCCTCTCCCCGGTGTCACCAGCGATCCGCTCTCCTTCTTGCTTCCTCTTCCAGCTTCGGGGCACCATGGGCACTCGCTCAGCGACCTTGAGCCCCTCCTTCTCCATGGCGCGTACCTTGTCCGGATTGTTCGTCAGAAGGCGAACGCCCTCTCCACTTGGGGAGCCTAAACCCAGATCCTGCAGGATGGCAATCGCGACCTCGTAACTACGTTCATCAGCCCTGTGACCAAGCATCAGGTTCGCGGTAACCGTGTCATGTCCAAGGTCTTGGAGATTGTACGCCCGAATTTTGGAGAGAAGGCCAATACCGCGACCCTCTTGGCGCATGTAGATAACGACGCCGCGTCCTGGTATGCGCGTGGGAGAACCCGAGGGTTTCGGCGATGGTACTGTGATGGGTTGGGACATAAGCCGGATAGCCTCGTCCAATTGTTCACCGCAATCGCAACGCATGCTACCGATGGTCTCCCCTGTAAAACACTCGGAGTGAATGCGCACCAAAGGGGGAGGGATCGTCTCGGTTGTACGTGAAGTCTTGGCGTCTCCGGGAGAAGATGCGATGTGGGAAGTTGGTGAGAGGCGCCCTAGGTATGCTCCCCGTGTCAATCGGTCCGTTTCTGTCTCATCATCGCTCCAGACAGCATCAAGAGAGCTGCTACGAATGTGGGGTGCGGATATTGGAGAGTCCTCGTCGGAAAATTGGGCGGGGTCAACCACGATCGCAAGATGCTCCTTGCCATCGCGATTGTTATGGTATAGGTGGAGGAAGGCCGTGCCGTGAGGGGTGGGTATCCGGGTGCGTGCCATGCATGTGACTTTGACAGGATCTGATTGCGGGGTGGGAGAGACAGATGGAACTGCGATGGAAAGCGAAATGCCTCGCGCTCGTTTGTTCGCAGCAGAATTGGTGAGGTCGGATCCTGGAGACCGGGCAAAGTCCGAACCGAATCTCGTGTTTTCCTTTTCCCCCGATGCGCGCGAGCTCCGAGGGCCTTGTCTACTGGTGTACACCAACTTCTTTGGCTGGCTCACAGCTCCAATGCGGTCCCCATCCCACTTGGACCAGTCCCAAGCACCTTCAGCTTTCGGAAGCGCAACGCCGGGTAAGAAGTCATGGGCGTAGTGGTTGCGGGTAACATGGGGCCCCGAGGCGGCAGCTGCTGCGAGCAAGAGAGGGTCGAGCTCCGCGTCTCGACGTCGGAAGCTATCTTTTGATATTTTCAGAGTGGGCGATGTGAGTGCCTCAAGGAGAGCGACGTCGGGGTCGACATGAAGACTGTCTGGAGTGCGAGTGAGTAGAGAGGTCATGAGCTGGGAGTAGGGACGAAACTGATGTGATGTGCTGAGCGAGCGAGTGAGCGAGATAAATTTATGCAATCCGAGACAGGACCGGAGCGCCGGGGAATGTGTTGCCAGAAATGTCCGAGCTTATGAAAGCCGAAAGCGATGGTGACGTGAGGCGATACAATGTGTCATGCCCGCTTTGTCAGGCGTATTGGTTTTATGATTGTGAACGGGACAAGTCAACATTATATTACTGTACAGTCCAGTATTGACTTACGGACGAGTCCTGCTTGGCCGTCGTTCCCGTAATTCGCTCACTTTTCGTGGTGGAGGACCTCATTTCCCACTTTTCTCACACTACTCAAACTCTTATACACTTATGATGGCTGATGCGGCATTTTTATACCTTCCCCCGATCCCTGCACATGCTTCATTTTTTTTCTTTTTCCTTTCCTGCTCTGTAACCGTCACTGGTTCACTCTTTCCCCAACGCTCCGTCGGCATATGGGCTTCACTCATTTCTATTACCTATCTTCCATAGCGATTCTTGCCACGTGAGCTTGTTCGATGTGTCTACCCTCCTTCATTGTGACACGCCTAACCACTGTTCAACCCACGCTAGCTCCGCGCTGTCTTTACCCGCGACTTTGACAGAAGACGTGTTCCTGCCAAGCCGTCCGTTCTCCACCACGGGAGCTCGTTTGCTGTCCCTTGCATCTGCGAAGCACACGACTCATCACCACGTTCCTTCATACCACCAATTCCCCACCCAGTCTTCTCTCCATCGGCCAACCTCCGCGCCGACCATCGGACTGACATCGCCCCACGACGACCCACCCTATCCTTCGCCAACTGAACCCGACGGGGGCCACCAGAACCCGACCGTGATCATTTTCGCCAGCATCGGCGGCACCCTCGGACTTATCTTCCTCGCCTTGTTCATGCGGCAAGCAATCGCGTACTTTCGCTTACCTCGACACAATGCCGCACTGACGGCCGCTGCACGCGAGCGGCTCGAACGAGAAATGGCGGAGAATGCGACCCGGGACCAACGTCGGTCGTATCCGGCACCTCCCCCTCCCTATGAGCGTGCACCCTCCTACCAGTCATGCTAACGACGAAAGTGATTGTCCATGTCATCGGACGCTTTCTGCGATATTTGTTGTTTGGCTTCTCACTAATTCATCGGTCCTGCTGCTCATCTTATCTGTATTTTATCAATGCAATGCTGCCACACTCCAAACCCATGCGCTGAGGAGATCGCTATACCACACCACACGTAACACCCTCCTTTGATTAATTTTCATATATCCATTACGACGGTAGACTGTATTTCACATATAGTCCAACAGGGGGCTGCTGGCCACCATACCATTTGTTCGAGGCAAGTCCTCCGAGTCCATTTGTATCAGAAGCAATTATACATGTAGCCTCAATTGTCTGCTGCGGCAACCCGACCTGACTACAAGAACCAAACAACCAGAAAGGTCTGCTTTGGCCTGTGTTGAAAGCAAAACCTTGCACATTGTAGCGCAGTATCACGCACTAGCCTATGATGCGTGGTGTATATATTATGGGCTAACCTGCGCGCATTTACGTTGTATAGCCAAATGGATTGCGCCACAAGTGTTATGAAACACATTCACTAATGGCACCATGTGACTGGTTCTATTTTTAAACAACCCCATAGAGCAACAAGACTCGACGAAGGTCAATAGAAGAACACCGAACAAATGCCCCAATCTTCGAGTTTGACCTCCGCGGGTCCGAGGGAAATGGTTGGGCACCTGGGCACTGAGAACTGAGATTCTGACGCGCACGTTTGACCCTGAATCGGTTCAAAGAAGCACGAGTCCCACCTTCGCGCCACTGTGCCCATGTACCTGCAAAATTACCGATATTAATGACTGTGATGGGGCAGCTTGTCGTATTGCCAGTATCGTATCCGGGTATCACACTCCTCACATCGCAAGCAATGCCCCCGCATCGTCAAAAAGATCAGTCTCCACGTCAGTGTTATCGTTGAGAAGAGGAAGCATGACGCATCAAGATGAATCATGATCACATCTAGAAGCATTACTGTTGTATAATGAATCCTAAGTAGTGCTCTGTAATGGCCTCGAGATATTTGTGTTCATCGGCAGATAACGTAGCGCGGCTATACATGTCACCTTCATCCAGCCTTCCCCCTTCACCCAAGTACCTAAATCTTATCTCCGCCGGATAATGTGGAATCCATAGCCATATCTTTCTGAGGCCATGGAACCATTGGAACGGACGAGGGGTTGATGGGAATAGTCATGGAAGTACTCAGTACATAATCTACCTGCCTGTGTCAGCCTACTTTCAGTCCCATGTCACACACTGACTTCCATCGATTTGCGTCCTCCTTGTAATTTTGGTATTCATGGCATACGCTATAAGTAATAGATTGGGGTGGATGTATCATGGGGGGATCCAGTAGACTAATGGCCAATGCAATGGTCAACTTGACCAGGTCGTGTGTTCAAACGTTCAAACCCCATCGAAAATGTTTGATTTAGCTGCTAAATCTATGAGATTAGTGGCTTCCGCATTGGTACTATGCCCCACATGACCCCGACTGAAACAAAACAAACCACTGCTACAAATATGGTGCGTCGGAATGGCGCCCAATGCAACAGAGTCATCCCGTCCTTGCTCTGGGCTGCCGCGTCGGCGCCGTGCTCAATGAGGAGCCGGGCCACGTCCACATGACCCCTTCCAGACGCCTGATGCAGCGGGGTCGTCCCGTCCTTGCTCTGGGCTGCCGCGTCGGCGCCGTGCTCGATGAGAAGTCGGGCCATGTCCACATGACCCCGTAAGGACGTCTCATGCAGTGGGGTCGTCCCGTCCTTGCTCTGGGCTGCCACGTCGGCGCCGTGCTCGATGAGGAGTCGGGACACGTCCACATGACCCCCTGCAGACGCCCGATGCAGCGGGGTCGTCCCGTCCTTGCTCTGGGCTGCCGCGTCGGCGCCGTGCTCGATGAGGAGCCGGGCCACGTCCACATGACCCCAGAAGGATGACCGATGCAGCGGGGTTGTCCCGTCCTTGCTCTGGGCTGCCGCGTCGGCGCCGTGCTCGATGAGGAGCCGGGACACATCCACATGACCCTCTCGTGAGGTCAGATGCAAAGGTGTTTCCTCGCCAGTGAAGCTCCGGGAATTTACATCTTGTGGGCGCTCGATGGCTAAGACTTTCACAACCTCGTGTAGACCGCAAAACGCGGCGTAGTGCAACGGGGTTCCACTAGATGTCAACGGTGCATTTTCCCTTTCGTCTTCGTCTCGCTCCCAGAAGGGAATAGTTGGGTCGCATATCCAGAGCCAAACCGCAAGATGTGGTTTTCTCCGGTCAAACATTTGTGACATTCCTCCCTCTAAATTTTGCGACACACCTTCAAAACGAGCATGTCCAAACCAATGCTCGGCAGCGTATTCAGCAAGAGGAAAGTTCGGCAAGGTACTTCTGGTGACACCTTTGTCCAGGTGCAATAGAATACCAAGACATGCTCGAGAAACGAGGGCATGAGTGGGTGTCATATCAACATGGTAGCGACTGGAAATCGTGTTGCACTTTTCAGCAAAGCGGGCAGAGGTCAAGAACTCCTTGACCGAGAAGTGTGAAAATTGTATTACTTGGGAATCTTTGGCGTTGACAAGGGAAAGCAATGTGGAGCACGTCGAGAGCACCGCTTCTACTGGATCTTCGAGACGCCAATCCTCGCGATATTTCGGAATCTGTCCCGCATTGAAATCAAATGCAAGGAACTCTGCCAGTTCTTCGACTCGGAGCGGGCGGGAAACTGCTGCGACGCAATGGAGGAGCCGTCGTGCGAATTCCCAGTTTGTGCCGTCGATCTCCTGCAATGTGCGTTCATATGTCGCATCGAGTGTCGATGGCAATTCGTTTAAGGCATGCCGAATACGCCCTGGGAGGCATCTAGCGAGGTATTCTAGCTGGCAATGCACCCATCGGAACCTACGAGGTCTGGATTAGTGTCGTGAAAAAATCTAGTCTAAATGCCTTACATCCCGTCTGCTCGTTCTGTCAGAACACCAATCACAAGTTGCTTGTGCACCAATGTCCATCTTTGCATCCTTCTGTCCATGTTGACGATCGACTTGATATAGTTCTCAATGTCTTCCTTCTGTCCGCTCTCGTCGTGTAAAGAAACAGAACAGAATGTTAAGGGCTCCAGAATAGGCTGGATATCGGCCTCGGGTCGGCTGGTGACGCAGATGCGGAGGGTTGGGAGTTTTGAGTCGACAAGGTCTTTCAGGAGCTCTAAGACTTGCTCGCGGTGGGACGGTAGAGATGTGTTCGGACATTCGTCCAATGCATCCACAATCAGATAAACGGGAGCTTGTCCTGGAAGGTTCAATAAGTCCTTCAAACACCGAATAAGTTCGTCGTTGCTGGGGCTCCGAGTACCATCGTGGTATGTCGAATAAAATGTGGAGAGGATAGTATAATAGGAATGGGATTGGTTGCAAAGCTGAAAGATAGTCGAGGAGAGTAGCCCGCGAAGGTCCTTCTTTTCTTTCTCCCTGAAGTCGTAGTAGAATATGGCGAGTGATGCCAGCCCGGACTTTTGCATGTCCTCGATCCCCTCGATGATTGTGGAACTGGTCGCCAGAGTGAGTCATAAAGACGAAATACCAAAGGAATCACGCACCAAAGTATACTCTTGCCAGCGCCAGCTATGAAAGGAATAACCTATCAGTTTTTGCGAATAATCAAGCGATGGGCGGTAAACCAACGTTTGCCTTGTACCCAGAGTAGCGAACTCGGTCCAGATGCTTTCCATTCGGAGAGCGTGCTGCTGTTAACGAACCATGCCCCAGTCTCGCTGTGTCGTGATTCGCGACCGATGGTGTAATTTTTCCAAGGATCTGGGGGAGCCAGCCAACTTCGAATCTTACTCAGCAACTCGTCACCTGCCAGTTACTCTCAGCACTTCCAAGCAGTAATGCCAATGATGGCGGTAACTGACGTCTCGACTTGTTCATGTCGCTTGCCATTTGATGAAGGATTTCTAGCGCTCAATCAGACCCGGAGCTGGCTCATCATCACAAATAAAACGCACTGAGGTCTTCCTGGACACCGTCAATGGACGCTTTGCCATCTAGAGAAAAGAGTATTCAAGAGACGCCAGATTACAACCCGAGTTCATTGCTCACCATCCATGAACACTCTCATGTTCTGGACGAGTCCGTGGACAATAGCGAGCGTATGAGCTGCAGTAGTCTGGGCCTCGTCTCGCGTCAGCCGGTCAAGGCGCTCCAGGACTGCCTCGATGTCCTTCTCCTTGAAAAATTTCTTTACAAATTTGACTGCGTGGTGCTGAGCAGAGTAAAACGTCGGCGAGAACGGACTCACTTGATCGTCGCTGCTTGAGTTCTTCTGTAACCAGAGCGAGCGTGGAAATGAGCTCCACCAAAATCTTGGCCACCATCTCGTCGATCGCTGGCGTAGGAGAGATCCTTGTATAGATATTGAGCCGGTTTACGAAGTGTTCAATCGATTCGAGCAAGTTGACGAGTGCATCGCAGTTGGATATTATGCCCTTGGCCGACTGGATCACACCGACGTCACCAGGCCATCTACATATGAACTGGAGAACGGCACGTACGTCGAGTAGGATAGCGAGACAAGCGTGTATCGCCTTCGCGGGTGGGAATGTCTGTAAATCAAGTCAGAGATGTAACATATGCCATAAGCCCCTTCTGCCGTACCAGGCCAGAGGCGTCAGCAAGAGAGGCGGCGGATGAAATTTTGGATAGGATTGATACAGTCATCTTGATGGACTTCATGATTTTATCGCTTTCTTGAAGATGCGCGAATGCCTGTGCTTGATCTTGCAAAAGGCCAGTAATGGCCTCGACAGTGTCGCAACTCTGGAGTTTGATGGCGAGCGGATGTTGTGCCAAAGAGACGCCCGCCTTCTTCTCATACGCCTGCAAGGCATGCTCAAAAAGTGCTTGAAAGCGAGGAGATTCCGATTGGTGAGCCATATCACAACCAGAGAAGAAATGGGGCCTTGAAGAGGGGGATGAGTTGGCTGCGAGGAGCTGATGGGAAACGTGTGGTACTACTGTACGTGTGGGCGCAAGCATCCAATATCCAACAACACACGTGAGCCGGCACGAGGACGAGTTTTCTCGTGATCGTCCGCTCCAACTGTATTTATGGTATGCCTGTAACCTTTGGGATGGGACTTGGAGGAAGCTGGACGGGTACTTCAACTAGCTTAATGGTGGGACGGAAGAGGAGAGAACGAAAGCAGCTCGGTTTCGGTCCTGTATACGAGCATTCTCGATCGTGTTCACTGCACTTGCAAGCAATGCTCCAGACATGTGTCTCTTCAATTGATCCACCTCAAGTTGGGTATTACTGGATGAGTACATGTGCACGAAGAAATTCTGCCGACTTGCAGTCTCCAAAGGGCGGTCACAGTTCAACTTTCAACGTTCAGCGCTTCAGCTCTTGTATTCCTACTCGATCACTGTGAAAGCAGACAACATTCTGTATCTCACAAGTTACTTCCTCGCTTGTCCTGTCAACTCGAGCACGGCACGCAGGTATCACAGCCAACCTGACACCCCTGAGCCAAAGTTGATACGTTGATGCCGAGACTGGAGACGTCGCATGGTCACGCGAAAACACAGAGTCGTGAAGCACGCCGCATCGTCCTTGACTTGTCTTTGTAAAGTATGTGACTGCCTAATGACCCTTGGAGCCTTTCTGGGTAAGGACAAGGGGCAGGTGTAATTCCTCGATATCCTTTGAAACTGCGGCTTGGAGGAAGAGGCCAGGTTGCCCGAGCACCCATCGGCGATTTCGTATCTGACTGGTGGTATCCGTTGTACTGGCCAGTTCGAACTGGAAATGGCGCATCAATGGGCCATCCCAAGAACCAGCATCCCCCGTCCTCCCCCACATCATGGAATCTTTGCTGGCCGCCCAGATCGGCGTCCCTACAAGTGCGCCCATCCTTATCGAAGGCATCTTGCAAGCCCTTTTCCAAGGCGTCATCTTCGCGCAAGCGGCAAGATATTGGGAGTGTCCTCTGAACGACACGCTTCGAACCAAGTCGTACGTCCTGACTTTGGTCGGGTTGTCGTTGTGGGTGGCCACGTTTCGTGAGGGACTCCGCATAAAGAGGCCTGACAGCCGCGCGCACCGTGACGAAGGTTACAGACCATGTTTACGTCGTACAAGCTCTGGTATATTTTCATATACCTCAAGTATTGGGTAATGGGTCATCCCTCTGAAAACGAAAGGTTCACCTCGATAATATTTGTGCACCAGTCGACCAGTCCCATCGTCTGGGCGGACCTATTTCTGAATGGTTTAATATGCACCGTCTGCGAAGTATCGCTCCTTCGAAGATGCTGGAAGGCACGCAGAACCTCGACGACTAGATCGAGCCAGATACTCAACTCATACCTGGTGTACAGATTACGAAGCAGAGGATATGGGTGATCGCACCACTTGCATTTCTGCTCGTCACCATTTTCATTGCCAACGTGTATCTGGTGAGCGATCCGGGCAGTATCTCCACCTTAGTTGACTGGGTGGGTGCAGACAGTCGTCCTCGGTGTGAGCTCTAAACACGGAAGCGTGAACGATAGCGTGAGCAGGCCCTGGTTTCTTTGCGGTCTCGGCTCACCGGAGTCTCTGCAGCCACTGAGAGCACAGCACTCGTTTCTGGCAAGCCAGCACGATTCTCGCGAAAGTGATCATTGACCGAGAGTGCCGCGATTCCAGGCAAAATTCTGCTTCAATTACTGGATTTTTGGCTCACTTGGTACGCCCTTCAGTTTCTTGCGTGACGAACAGAGTTGACAGGTTTCCCAGTCCTAGATGTGACGATCACTTCCATACGTACGTCACACTTATTGCTGGCGGACTTTTTAACCTTTGTCGCAGTGATGGTGTATCTATGGCGCTCCAGGACGGGGGTTGACAATCTAGATAAAGCATTGAATCACATCAAAGCCGTCACTTGGGGGTCCGCAGCTGTACCAAGTGCCTTCCAAATCATCGCCGTTTCTATGTACAACTCCGACTCTGTGAGAAATTTGCGATGCACCAATGGCGATAGCTGAAATGACGCGCCTGTCCATAGGGGGAGGGTCGGCACCTTGTTCTATTCTTCTTGCTGATGACTGGGAAGCTCTACACGCTTGGCATCATGCGGTCTCTGAATTCGCGCCCTGGTCTTCGAGGTCGGATGACTTCGGACGACGTAGGTCGAACGTCTCTCGGCGAGTGGCAATGGGAAGATGAGGGCCCACAGTCAGCTGCTCTGAGATCGAGTGAGGTGAGGTCCCCTATTTCTTTTTGTGTGTCTCCGGTGTCCCTGTGATTTCGAACTGAAACAAAATGTGGTATTGTCTCCTAGACACCCTTCCTTGGGACAACATCTACATTGCATGTCCAAACAATATGTACCTTACCTGAAGGCGGAAGGATCATGCGGGGAGAGTAACATAAGGGCGCTCGTCGCCATTGTTTTGGGCCCTGGAACCTCTGAGAAGCCCTTATTTGACTTTGTCGATCGAAACTCAGAAGAGTAGTCTAACACAAAAACAAAATGAGAGAGAGAGAAACATGCTGTGCACATATGGACATGTGGTGGATCGGCCGGAAGACCGTCAGAGGGTCGTGGAACTAGCTAGCTTGTCCGGGTTGACCGGCACGGTGAATCCGTAAACGAGATTTCACGGGATTTCACGACTTTCGCAATGACCGCCAACAAAGAGGACGACGGCTCGCAGCCGCTTGCCGGTCCATCCCAGCCTCTCTCAACCAACTCGCCACCACCTAACTCCTCGTCTGACCATGAACATGCGTCGTCCCCGTCCCCGTCACCGACGCCAGCGCTCCAGCGCTCGGAGCTTCTGGACCGAGCGCGGCACTTCCTGAGCTCTCCCCAGGTCATCCACCAAGACCACGAATCCAAACGTCGCTTCCTCTCGGAAAAGGGTCTGTCCGACGGGGAGGTACAACTGCTACTGCGCGAGATGGTGTGTGCCTCCTGCATGTTTGTTTCCACAAGCTTACACACTATCGAACGTCCAACCCACAACGTTTGTCCGTCTTCACCTTCCTCCGAATAAAACAAATAGCCTTCGCACTTGCCCATCGTCCCGCCGCGGATGTATCCCGCACCCCCTCCATCCCGTCTGCCCGGCCTTCTCGTGGGCACGTTCAAGGTGCTTTCATGGCTGGCAGGTGGCTCCACTGCCCTGCTCTTCATCTATTACGTACGTAGCTGATAGATATATCTCTCGCTCTCGCTACGCTAACCTTAAACCAACCCGTTTACTGCTTCCACTCGCACACCGACCATCCACTTTGGCCCGACTAGCGATTCCTTCTTCCGCGCCTCACGCGATCTGCTCTTGCTCGTCGTTCACTCAAAGCACACCAGGGCGACCTCCTCGCCAAGCTCACGGCCTCCTTGCAGGACCTGAAGGAAGCGCAAAAGGTCGCGTATGCAGATCTTCCCCATCCTGATCCATGGGAAGAAGTCGCACCATGGGACGAGTGTAAGACCCTGGGCGATATCGCCGCGGCTGCGGAGAATGGCAAGGCGCGTGTACCGCATGTGACGCTCCTCCGCTGCGCGCTGGCCGATCTTGCCGCGCAAAACAAGCCGTCGACGGCTGACGCTATCTTTCAAACCATCTTTTCTACGGACCTCCCGTCCCTCCTTAATATTGACGACGCTTATCAGGTATGTGCGACTTCTTACTCACATACTCGCTGGGGTACTCAACGGTTGTCTCTCGTGGCAGGAATCGTTATGGAAAACGCTCAATGACTCTCCTCTTTTCCATCCCACGGAGACCAGCTCAACATCCGAGCCACCACGCTGGTCCTATCACGTCCCAGATCCTGCAACGCAGTCGACGCCGCCTCTTCTACCCGCACTCACCAAGCTGCAGAGCTCCGTCGCCCAAGCAGTCTCCGCGCGCCCCACGCACCGCTTCCAACACACGCTACAGTCATTAATCGATTTCACGGGCTACCTGACTACCAAAACATACGCGCTGGCCTCGGCGATGCACCGCCTGCCAGGCACCACACCGTCCTCCGCGACCGCGATCGAGGAAGAGGAGATCCGAATGGAAATAAAGGCCCTCAAGGGCCTCGTGCTCAATCGGTGCGTTTCACCATTCTCCATTCGAAAGTGCTTCCGCGCTCACACCGACTGACCGATGTCGCTATAGGAGAACATTTATTCCGGCTATTGCTCGGCCTTCGAGTGCTCCGATAGCCGGCCCCTAATCTCTCTCACAATCCGTATTAGACGTGACATGCTTTACGTTGTACCTTTTCGCTCTTTCGTTGCATTCGTCTCACACGATCTGCTCGTAATTTGCCACTGTATCAGGGAAGCCGCCACGCGTGGTCCTGCGAGCTGACAATCCCGTAAGAGGTGGCGGAGACCTCCCGTTTTGCATCATTCCGCCAGCGTGGTGATTTGGTGGGTTCGCCGTGTACGTACCATCAACTAAAAGCCCAGACAGGTTGTGTGATTTTGACGGGGCGAGGAAGTCGATCATCACATTCCGCGTCGAAGCGCTCTCCCTTCGAAATGGAACCCGAACTTCAGTCCATGAGAATCGATGACATCAAAGGGAAGGAGGTGCCTGCGGCTGACACCCGAAAGGTAAGTCTGTGGGAATGCCGCCTTGAATCGTTCTGTCACATCGTGAGAGTTGGCACATGTCTCATGATGGTGAATGGGCACATCCCCGGCAAAACACATGTACACCGGGAAACGCATGGTGCCAAGATGAAATGCTCTTTTTTTTTTTGGGAGGGGGGTGTCAGCAGATCGTTGATGACGGTCATGCGCAGTCAGTTAACACAAGATCGAAGACTGAGACACGGAATTAGTTGTCTCACCAATGAGTCATGCGTCATGGACTAGCTGACAGTATACACCTGGTGCACCATTTCAAGTATAGCGCTCAAACGATTCTCCTATGGGATAGGTGTTGTGGCGCCTACCCGTCAAGATAAACTGGGGAGATGCTTTGTTAGCCACCCTAACACGGACTAGAACAGACCGCCATTCGGAGAAGCGAGCGGACGAAATAGCAGTACAGTACTGTACGGTGCTCCCCTGTGGAGTACAACTAAGGGTCCAAAAAATGCAACGTGCCAGCAACGGAGCGCGGGACCAATAAAAAGGACGTCACCAATGACACCGGCGAAACAGTTCGGAGAGGAGGTTTTTTTGTTTGGTTTGACGAGAAAGAAAAAATCACCGGTCGAGAGAGAACTGGGCCAATAACTTCAGTCGAGCCATTGTCGGGGTAGAACGTGCTGGTAATTGTATGGCTACCATCGATCGATACGCGACCTGAGGACAGACATTTGCCGACCGGACTTGACAGCGCTTAGGGTTGCGATATAAACTTCAATGAACGTCAAAAAAAGACAGCAGGGTGGGCCCAGATGGGGTAACAGGGATGCAAAAAAAGGGGTGTTTGAAAATGGATGCAGATTGTAATTCAGGCTAAGAAGTGTGAGGATGAGTGATAGGTATGTGCATAAATTTCTTCGCTATGAAAATCAGTGGCCCATAAAAATGAGAGATGACATGATGACAGATGGCGAAGCGCCAAAGAAAGAGATAATGCAACATGAAAAAGTACAGTACAGCAGGAATATACGGTATGTATCAGTCAGATATAGTCTGCGCACCAGCTTCTCTCGAGAAATCACCGCGTTCCAAGCTTCACTAATGGAATGGCCTCCGTCACCTTCTGGAGGTTGCTCTTTCCAACTATGCGCTCCATCCGTTCGACCGTTCCGGGGTTGAATGCCATCCGGTGTTGAGCACTAACCATCATGACTTCTTGGGACGCCGGTTGTATTTGGTCTGGTGTCGGGCCGCCAACGTGCTCCTGTGGAAGAAGATCAGGCTGCTCTGCTTCCGGGATGTTCTCTGCGGCTCGTCAGTACCATTTCAAAACACCAAAGTCGATAGATGCGATTCCTTACCGACATACGACATCCAACATCGGTCGCCTTGGAACCAATGGTCGTGTCTTCGTTCCGAATATCTGCAGCACATCGTAATGGAAGCAAAAAAAAACACGTGGCCGATCAGCAGGGATTGCCGTGAGAAGAAACCTCTGTCTTGACTCACTTGCGCATTGGCCGGCCATCGGCACCTAATGGTGAGAATGCCTTCCTAGCCTCCTTGGCCGCGCCCATATAATTATCCACTTGTAGTCGCTGAACCGCAACCGGTAACCGCGAAAATGACATCGGGGAAAGCGGGTCACGCTCAGCAATCGATGGGTCGCCAGCCAGCTCAGCCAAAATCTGCAACCCCCGGAAAATGTACACCTCCAACGGATCTCTTGGAGGCCGTAGCTTCGATTGTGCTTGCGGCAAACGCGAAAGGAACTGAAGAAACACCCGATTGCAAACGGAGGCAGTCGTCGGCACGACGCTTATGTATCCTTGGCCACCTGAATAGCAACAGTCGTGAAGCGGGTCACGCGAACGCAAGTGTTCCAGCCCAAACACACCTTTGATCGTGTACAACTTGGCACCACCCTTCGCATTGACCAAGTCGGCGACCATGTTGTGCGCATGGACTATTGGATGTATTTGGTTCTTGTCCCCATGGATGAGGAGACAGGGTTGCCGGATTGCCGCAAGTTCCTTTTTGGTTAGTGCTGTCCGCTATGAAATACCAAGTCCCTAAGCGTCGGCAGAGGTACCGTAGATCTGACGCTTACATTCATGAGCACATTCCCAATTTGCGCCAGCCTATGGCGGTTAAATGGAGGGTAGGCGGTTTCATAATATGCAATTATCTGTCAAATACAACGTAAGAATGACCCCATCATGAATGAATGAACTAGGACAGGTACCTCATCCGCTAGCTCGTTGGACACGTCCTAGATAAGCGCGCTTGTATGAGCAACACGGGAAACACACGACACAAGTTACGAGAGTGCCTACCGGTCCGGCGATATAGGATGTGACCTGCATCAAAGCGAACTCCAACGTGTCGAGATCCTCGGCATGTGCCCACATATGGAGAAGCTCGTCGCATGTATGGAAGTATGCCTCGAGTCTGCGGAAAAAAAAAAAAAAAATTAGTCTGAGAAGACAATATTCCTCCGAGGAGCGCAACACCCGAGACCGATATCGGACACGGAGACACGCACTCTGTTGGGGACGGAACCGATAACATGGTGAGGCTCAACACCATATGCGGGAACCTAGACGGTACACATTCAGTCCCCTGTCGAGAGGTTTCGACGAGGGGGAAAACGCGTTTCAGAAAGAACAGGTTGCGTACATTGCGGCGAAGCGGATACCCAGGTTGGCTGCCGTCGTCTCACTTGCCCAAATGTGTGCCGGCGGTAACCAGAGGGCCTTTCAAAACAAGAGTACAGAATCAGCAACGGCATTCTTCCCTCGGGACGGAGAAGGAGGTAAGCGGAAGGAAGGGAAGGGAAGGAGAAGAAGAGGGGGGGGGGGAGTGGGGACGGGGTGGCGGGCGGGGTGGCGGCGAGGCGAGGGAATGAATACAATTGAAAAACTCATTTTACGCACATGGCATGCAAACGCAAGGTCCGCCGCGTCCGTCCACGAATCCTGTTTCCCGTTCGGCCGCGATAGCGTTCGACCGGCGGCGCGCTGGTCAAACGCGATCAGGTTGTAATCCTCGTTCAGTCTCGGGTCGCCGAACTGCGAGTCTAGCCACGTCGAGTTCAAGAAAAAGGGGTGCAGGAGGATCACCGTGGGCTTATCGGGGTCGAAGCTACTGACGTGACCGGTGGGGGAGTTGGTGATGTACCATAGTGAGGCAAAGTCGTTCCCTTGCGCGATATCGACGTATGGCATCCCTGCAACCTCTGGGGCGGGACTCAGAGGGGAGGTACTTCTGCTGCCAACTTAATGGGTGGGGATGGATGAAGAGGCGGAACGAAAGCCTATTAGCCAGGTGGAAAGACGGGGAATGGAATAAGTAAGGCAAGCGGAAAGCCGAGGGGTGAGGCGGGGTGAGGGGGTTCATCTCAATCTCAATCAATTGGTTGTAAATTTCAAAAGTTGAATTGAAATTGAAAGATTTGACTCAGGCTAAACTGTAATAAAACGCAATGATCGACCGGTTTGGAATGACAGCCTTGGTCCCTATTCCCGTGTCATCCGGGGTCTGTACCCACCTGGTTATCACTGATACACTTTCTACCATCATGCGTTCCATTCCTAGTGACACAAATCTCTACACTTGACTTAATGGGCCCCATTCAAACCATTCAAACCGCTCGGCCAGTGGATCCCCAACTCCACCCAATTTCTTTGCCCGATGCGGCAGCTTCACGTAATCCCCATTTCCCATCCCATTTCGGGACTATTCTTCGTGCCTCCCCTTCTTCCGGCTCTTTCCTGGGCTCCTCCCTTCCGTGTTTGACGAGACCTGTCTGTCCCTGTCTGCCATCTGGTTGCATAACAGATCGAGAAGCTACTTCCGTCTGCTCGTGGTCGCCAGGTGAGAACACGACGTGTTCCTTTGGGTGTGCGTAGGCTCCGCTCGAATTACGGCATTGTCCCTTCCCACGTCCCTGGCTCTGGCCCTGCCGGCCCAGGGCGACCCCGCCGCTGAGACCGCCTGCCCCGCCTGACATTTCCATATGCTCGCATGCGCTTGGGCCAATACCAACTGCCGTTATTGGTGTGCTTCCAGCCAGCCAATTGTAGTACGCTTGTAATCGCATCAGTGCCATTTGCTCGGCCTCGACCTGTAGATGCTGCGCCTGCGCAGGAACCGCCCCTGCGTATGTGTAAGCAAGCCCGAGCCCGCTCTGAATGCCGTGTGACGTTGTGGGGAGCGACTGGGGTACCGAATCGGTCCCCGTTGCCAACCACTGGTTGCTTCTGTTGGAAGTCTTGGGTACCAAAAGTGGGGCGACTTTGCCGTTGCCATGCGAGGGTAGAGGCGTCGGAGAGGAAAATGATCGTACCGCAATATACGATGGCGACGCTTGTTTTGGACTAGACGTTGCGTTAGGCGTGAACGGCGATGTTACTGGATCGAACGCAAAATGATCAAGTTTTTCATCGGACAAAGTTACGCCCGTTCCCGAGGCTTTCCCGGAAGCTTTCGCGACCGCGCCCTCATCTGGGTCCAGTTCGGATCTGGCCACTAGCACGTTCGACGGTATCCCCTGCTCAGTTACAGTGGCGCTGCTGCGCGCTGGTCTAATCTGTCTTCTGGTCGCATCGACTGAGCGCTCGCGAGTACGTCGCTGAAAGTATTCCTTTGCCCGACGACGCGTGGAAGAAGGTAGGGGCTGCAGAGACGATGTGTCACCTTCTGCGTCTGCGGTTGGTCTTCTCGGAAACGCTGCTTCTTCGCGTGGCGATGATGACGATGATACAGTGGCGTTTTCTTCCTTGGTCGTTGTGAGAGGACCAGGTACGGATCGTCGAAATTTCTCCTCCGAAGGGCGTCTATCGGCGGCGTTCACGTGGTTCAATCTATCCGCTTTCGGTATCTCCAAGATTTCCAACGAGGCGGCGTCCTGACCCGACTCGAAATTTTTGCGTGCTGTCTCCTGAGATGGCAAGCGCCGGACGTTTTTTTGCCTCTTGGCCCCGATATTGGTATCGGATGGTTTTCGGCCGTGCTTACGGGTCCTGTTGACGCGAACGCGACCGTCGACGTCGACCGTCTTGACGTCGGCCTCGGCATCCCGACCAGTCACATCGTTTACCGCCTGGACCGTCTCCCCACCTCCCACGCTGTTCGTCACTCTTCCACGGCTGGGAGCGGGTCCAATCCCAATGTCGACACGCCCTGAGCCACGGGCACGGCGCCGGCGGGGGTGTGCATTCTGTCGGATCGCGGGAGGAGGGACATTCTCCATGTCTTCCTGGAGAGCCTCTGGAACGCTGCCTCTGCCCTTCCCTTTGCCTTTGCCCCTAACCCTCCGGGGCCTCTTTTCGGGTCGTGTACCAGCCTTTGGACCTTTGATGTTGATACGCTGGGAAGTGACGGCTCCTAGAATTGGTGGTGCTTCGGAAGGGGAGACTGTGTTGGCGAGCTCTGGGGATCTGATACTAGAGTCTTTGGCCACGGAGGGCGCGAGCATGATGTCCCCTTGGTCAGATGCTTCAAGCTGAAAAGGGCAAATTCAGTTACGGTCTATCCCTGCGTGAGAAGTGCATCGCTGACGTTTGTCGTAGATGCATACGGCTTCGAGGGTATGGCAGTCACAGCAGCGCTCGTTTTCTATAAAATCGACCCTTCAGACCAGAACAAAGTCGCCATACCAAAAGGACGCACCTCTGTTGGCGTCGCATCGTCGCTCTTGAGATCCTGTTGATAAAATACGGCGGACGCGATGAGCGCCGCCGGGCAGTCATTATACACGTATCGGATAATACCTCTATGTTCGCAGAAAGTAGGTTGTCTTTAGCAATGTTCGCAGCCTGAGGAAAGTTGAGCGCGTGTGGATGGAACCCCAGTGAGTTCGAACAACCTGTGGTATGTCCTTGCGTGTGTCCGCGTTCGTCGACTCTTTTAGGACAGTCTGGGACCGCGTAACTTTGCCGCCGCGTTGAGTAGAGGACGCGCTGCCCATATTATATCTGTGCGCTAGTAGTGAAGAAGTTCCCCGGACCTGCGAGGAAGATGTAGTAGAAACGAAAGCAAGTTGAGTTCGAGGTCAGGAATTCCAACCGGTTGAGGGCTCGCTCGAAAGAGGGAACGAGTTTACTAAGAAAGTTTATGGATTACTGCAAAACAAATACAATCGAGTCCGAGTCAAATTCCAAGTCAAGCACCCAAAGCAACAGCCATCTTCTCCACCGCCTCCGTCAGCCGGATAATCTCGTAGTTCGCGAGCGTGACATTGTTCTCGATCGTAATCGCCTCAGTGAGAGCCGGTAGCGTCGTGGCACCATATCCTGAAGCTGATCTAAGCATCTTCTGACATCCACACATCAACACTGAGCAGAGTCCTACCGAGCCATTTTCCAGGAGCAACTCCCAGGTGCCGATACCATTCTCGATCCTTGATGCCGCCTTCGTGAATAAACCCACTCTCGAAAGATGCCAATTTCTTGTTGATCTTGCGCACGGCCTTCGCCGCCTTGATTAATTTGGGAGGTGGGCCATGTGGCTTGCGGTGTGGCCAGTGCGGACGTTTGGGTAGAGGGAGATGAGGCCATATCCCGGACTTGACGTTGACCTCGTGGTTCTTGCCATCTGTGCCTGTCTTCTCAGGCCGCTCCTTTATCCATGCCGGGGTCCTATCTATACTCGGTTGAGGCCTTCCATTTGCGGGTGTTGACATGGACACAGGGTCGACGTGGCTCTTCCATGTGAAGAGGCTCTTGAGGCGATGAATGAACCGTTTCATGCAGCCATCCTTGCGCCGAAGTTCGCGAGGATGGTCCTTGCGCCACTTTCTGAGTTGTTGCTTGAGAACACGCTCCGCCGCAAACTTCTCAGCGTCGAGTTTCAGGCTAGCAAACTGCAGAGATCTGATAGCTGCGCGGAGAGGCGCAAAATTGAGAGTGACCGACGCCGCAGCCGCCAATCCCTCAACTCTGTCGAGAGTACATGCGTTAGAATATTTTTGGAGTTAAGATAATTTTGCCAACCGATTGAGATAATTCTCTAATTCAAAGGCATAATGGGTCGTATTGAAGGGGAGAACAAGCGCGCTGGCAAGACGGAGCGTCTGTAAACCCATATTCTTTGCAACGGCAACCTGATGTAAAGACGTTAGCCAAACGTCCCATGGTTGACTTCCTGTACATACGTGCTTGACGAAACCTGGGTCGGCATAAACCTCTTGGAATCTTTCAGAATCGAAGACGGAATGGTAGTGGTAGACAGGGTCAAAGCGAGTGCTACTGAAACCACCAGCGTCCATGCTTGCAATCTAGGTGTTTTGCTTACTCAGTATTTCAAAAGGAAGACAACAGGACATTAGGAGTGTACCCCGAGCCGTTGTAAGAAGACTGTGAAGTCGCTCCCAGAGCCGAGAGGCCTGACACCAATATTGTCAGCCTCCTGTGTTTCGACTTCTGTGCCCAAAGAATCGACGTCATCGTATTTGCCAAAGAGCTGACCACTATCCGCAGTAGCGTCCCAAAGAGTGCGCTTGGGATCGGTCGGGTGGGGTTGATCTTCGGCGGTTTTCCGGAGGAAATGAGCTAGCGAAGGTGAAGCGCCGACCGTGAATTTTGAGCCGGACACTGCGGTGTCGAGGTTAATATAGGTGACGACATGTTTTTGTATCCATTCCGCAAAGTCTTCGCCCCACTCGGTGCTGCCAATGAGGCCGTACTGTGACAGAAAAGGGAAAATCAGCTAACACCCATAAGATGATACTGAGAACCAACCTCTTCCGCATCCCAACTCGCAATGACAATCGTCCTTAATGGTTTCCAGCCCTCCATTAGGAGAGCACCCAAACCACGGATAATTTCGTGAACTGCGACAGTGCCTGAACTAGGGTCAGCCGCACCCAGAACCCATGCTATGACACTACAATTTCAGCAGCAGCAGAAGGTTTGTGAGTGTTTCCACACGCACCGTCTCGATGGTTGCCAACGAGCACAACCTCATCCTTAATGTGGCCAGGGATAACACCAATGGTATTCCAAACAGGCGTAACCTTGGTGTCGACTATGGTGAAATGGGTAAGACTACAGTAGTGTGCCGCTAGCGATGAAATAAAGTGCACCGTGATTAGTGAGCTTAACTATCCTGTTCTTGTCCTCGATTTCCTCTAGTAAGATTTTGGCATTCGCCCAAGAGATGGGTAAGCTCGGGATGCTCGGTATACTTGTGCTGTTTAGGCGAGTGCTATTCTCATAAGATGGGTAACCGGGCGTAGTCGGGTCTCCTGGGTAGGTTGATATAAACTGGACAGAGCCACGCTGGACTGAGGTCGGGTTGCGAGCGGGGCCATGAGGATAACTATTGAAATTATCGAACGAGCACGATGCATCATGATGGGTCTCTTACGGGGCATAGCCATTTTCCTCTGTCACGGGGCCATCATCCCGGGGGTCAGAATAAATGAGGACACCGGCCGCTCCGAGTTCCTGTGCACCTTTGACCTGCGGACCAACGAGCGGGTGTGATAAATCAGATCGCGATCCGCCAAGGGGTGCCTACCTTCAGACCACGGAAAACCCCACCATATCGAACGAGGACGATTGCGCCGGTAAAATCCACGCCTGGATTGGTATCAGTTCAAGCGTGAATAACAGTTGTGGAGAAGAACTTGACCCTTCTGGACGAGTTCGTCGTAGTCCCTCTTCCTTCCGTAGTTTGCATAAATGAGCCTGCCTTCTGCCTCCCCATCACAACTAAGGCCATGCCAGGCACCGACAGATTCAGCATGTGTATATGCATCGCCATCGAGCTCGTCACCAGACTCTTCAAGCTTGGCATTCCACACTGCAGTTCCATCATCTCCGAGGATCGCGAGGCTCCTGTCGAGAGGGGTATTGAGGACGGGATAATAGACATCGATCCATGCCGTTGGTTCCGTCAAATTGACAATGGAGAGTGTCGCGTTTCGCGAAGCCACTGAGCCAGCAGAATAAATGGGATACTCTGCGCTTTTCTGGATGGAGAGCTCGTGTTGGAGATGATCGAAGAAATACTTGGCCGTGCGTAGGTCCCCCTCCGAGCCCCCAAGGTGGGGACTCGTAGCGTATCTACGAGACGTGACCACAGCACTGGCTGAATTTGGTATAGTCCTTCAGGTAACTCGTCAAGGCAGTAGCGGCATGGGGGCAAGAGGATGGCTTACAGGAAGAAGTTCTCAGCCAACCGACTGGAGGGAAGCCCAGGCTCTTTCGGAGCAAATGCATCTGTTATCCAAGCAATATCATGTGCGCAGGTGTGAGCATGCGCGGATGGCCTCCGCAGGAAACTGAAGTAATGGGTGAATGGGAATAGCCATCTGTGGAGTATGAACCAGAGAAGGCCGAGGGAGAGGACGTATTTCACGACCTTCTTTGCTGGGGATTTGGTGCGGTCTCTCCGTGTATCGATGAGAAATGGGTTAGGCGCATTATCGACTTTCTCGACCTCCATGTGTGAGAAGGAGGAGAGAATGGACAAATGGTGGTTGAGAAGGAGCC
>Ga0307510_10001597_pt1 | contig 25073 bp, 12 predicted proteins | sample 12_EM_MG_FD_207224 | JGI IMG/M metagenome (GOLD analysis project Ga0307510, IMG submission 207224) | Populus trichocarpa ectomycorrhiza microbial communities from riparian zone in the Pacific Northwest, United States - 12_EM | ecosystem: Host-associated > Plants > Roots > Unclassified | place... | reverse complement strand
GATAATTTATGAAATTATATTTTTTTTTCAATTTCATTCTCATTCAACTTTTTAATTTGTAAGATTTGTTCCTCATTATTTTAATAAACTTAAGAAAAATAAAACATTAATAAGTTATTTTCCAGCTTATTTTCCATGACATAACCAAACACTGGAAAGTGTTTTCCAACTTATTTTTTCATTACACTACCAAACATCAAAAAATAATTCATTTTTCTGGAATTTATTTTCCCGAAATTTATTTTTCAAAAATAAACTATTTTTCAAAAAATAAACGGAGCCTTAAAATCCTAGAAGACATGAGCACATACTAAGAATTATAAAATAATGCTTTATAACACTTTGGATTGCCTGAAGAATACTTCAAATCAAGGCTGCTAACCAAGTTTGTACGAATACGAAAACCCCCTTCAAGTAAAATTGACCTCTAAATAAATAGGACATCGGATTTCTCCGCCAGACATCCCATTAGTTTTGGGAGTATAGGTTTGAAAATATATTAAAATAATATATTTTTATTTTTAAAAATTATTTTTGATATTAGCATATCAAAATAATTTAAAAATATCAAAAAAATATTAATTTAAAATAAAAAAAATTTAAATTTTTTTAAAAATATTTTTAAAATACAAAAACAAACATGTTAATTTATCTGCTTTCCATGACCCCAATTATAAAGATAAAAAAACCAAGGCCCACCATGGAAATGCCTTAGATTGGGAAGTGAAGAAGGATGCTAACATACCTTCAGGATCTGATCAAGCACCACAAAGAAAAAAATACCATTAAACTGATATCATAACACAAGCAAAAAAAAAAGTAGATGGTGTTATGAGCAAAAAAAATTGAAAAATTAATTAAATCAGAAAAAATAACTGAAAAAACCGAACCATGAAAAAAAAAATGATTAAACTGATTAGAATTTTTTAAAAAACAACCGGTTTGGTTCGGTTTCGGTTTTATAAGATTGAAACTGAAAAAACCAAATCGAACCGACCAAACCCAAACTGAAAAAAAACAGAGCCAACCCGGAAAAAAACCGAGTCAAACCGTAACCAGTCGGTTTGAACTGGTTTTTTTCTAAAATAACCGAACCGAAACGAAACCGGTCGGTTTGAACTGGTTTTTTAAAAAACTGGTTTAGTTTCTTTTTCTTATAAAAACTAAACCGAACTGAAAATAATCACCCCTAAATTGCGTAGAAGGATATGCTTAGCAGGGCACTTACATTTCCTATAACAAGTAATCCCTTGTCAAAGAAAAAGATAATTCGTAGGAATGAGAAAAAATATGCCAACTCCAGTAAAGCCAACCCGAATTCTGATTCATTTCATAAAAATAAGAGGAAATGAGATCCTTTACCTTGAAAGGAATGCCAAAAAAATATATGAAGGTTGGTGCCATGAAAGGAATGCTTAAAAGTTATTTGATGAAATGCTTAAAAGGGATTTATATTCATGTAAGTATGGATGATATTATTGTAATTATAAATAATGGATGATAATTTTGTTATTTCAATGCTCCAGAAGCTTTTTATTCATTAAAATAAATATAATGATAAACTTATAAATTTATTCATTAAAATAAATAATCATAAACTTATAAATAAAGGATGGTAAGTGTTAGCGCGTGTATAAAGTTTATAAAGTAAACCGTAATTTTTCAAATGTCAGATTGAAGATTGAAAACAAAAAATAGACCAAAGTTTAATTTGATTTTGTCTTACAACGTCATCCTTGACATTAAGTTTAATTTGATTTTTATATCAAATTTAGTCCTTATTTTTTTTTTACCTTTTACTAATTAAAACTTTTTTTCAATTTAATCATTGAGAATTTGATTTTAATTTATTTTTATGTCAAATTTGATCCATGTTCTTTTTATTGTTGTTTGTTTTGTTTTGAATACCTTTTTTCTTGTTTTTTTTTTTCCAATTTAATCCTTTACTATTTTTTTAGTTGAGAAATTTTCTTCGCTGTTTTCTCCCTTTCTATAGGGTTAGTCTCGACCTCATGCTCAAGGTCATGAGTTTCAAAAGTTAACACGGGTTGCTTTCAGTCTTTTTTGTAGGTCCTTTTATAAAATTAATTTATTTTTAATTGTCTTTCAACATTTGATTTTTCTTAATTGGTCATCATGTTTTTTTTTTTTTCACTTTTCTTTATATGGGGTTATTTCAATTTCAGGTTGACTCAATTTTTTTTATTGTTTTTTTTAAATTAGTTTTTTTAGTTTCGACGCTAAGAATTTTTTTTATTGATAATTGTTCTTTGTTGGTTTTTGGGTTTACCTTTTATGCGATCAATCTTAGCCTCGTGACCATGATCACGAGTTTTGAAGTGTTTACACATCCTAACTTTGGTCTTTTTTAGGTTTTTTTTAAAAATTATTTTTTTTTCAATTTCATCTTTTAACATATGATTTTTTGAGAAATGATCTTCTTGGTTTTATTTTTCACTTTCCTCTCTAGAGTCTATCCTAATCGTGTGCCAATGGTTATGGAGTTAGTGGATTAACCCCTAGATCTCTGTTTTGTTTTTTAGAAAATTATTTTTTAGTACTTGATAATCGTTTGATTCAATTTTCCTTTTTATTGTTGATTTTTTTTCCTTTTATTGGCCTGGATAATCGTTTGATTGGAAAAAGATTATCATGTGAAACAAAGTTACTAGACACAAATGAGTGTATGACTCGTGTTGCGATATCAAATATCTGAATTTTAGTTATCTCTTAATCAAATATCAATTTATTTAATTAGATGCAAGTATAAACATTTCAGTTTATGATTAAGGATCTTTTATATTAGAAAACATGTTGGAAAATCCTGTATAATTATTTTCTTTTACTGAAAAATATTTATCCTAATACCCCCATTAACCACCAAGCTAAATATAGTTTTTTTTTTCTTTGTTCTTTCAAACAATAATGGAAATAGAAAAAAAAAACTGCAAAGTTTTATTGTTTTTTTGAAACACCAACAAATTCACTGTTTTAGTTTATTTTCTAGAAAAGTTCATATTCAATTACACTAAATGTATTGCCTTCTTTGTAAATGTAAAGAATTAAAAAATGAATATTTCACAATAATTTTAGGAATATCAATTATCTCTCCTATAAATAGTTTGTTATTGTAACTTTTATATTGTAACATTATTGGTATTATTGGTATTTTTTAGTAACTTTAAATAAAATTAGGATGATAAAAATTGAAATCACAATTCCCATTTTTGTTTCTTCTTTAAAGTATTAATGAAATCAATTTCTCAAAAAACAATAGTGGATAAACAAAATCTTAGTGAGGTCATTTTGAGAATAATTGCACTATTTGATATTTTAAAAAAAACTTGAAAATAATTTTTGTTAAAATAAAAAATAATCATCTCAATTTAAAAAAAAATAAAGATATTGGATGAGGCTAGGTCACATTATCTTATGGTATTAATTAATTTTAATTATAAAAAAATGAGTGCAGTGAAAGATTAATTTGTTAAATGACTTTGATATTATATTAAATTATCATCTCAACCCAAAAATTTAATTTATTAAATGAGACTCAAAAATATAATTTACATTATTATTAGAGAATATTGAAATGTCTTTTTTGAACGAATATATGTTAGATTTAATGCAACCACTAATTGTATCAATTATCATCATTTAATTTTATTCTAGAATTGCTAAATGAAACACAATGAAATATTACAAATCAACAAGAACTTACCCTCCCCCCAATTATAATAATCCATAATGGTTTTTTTTTATCTTTTTTGGTCCATCAATTTTTTTCTTAAATTTGGTCCTTTAACATTGCAATAATGTGGGTTTCGGCTTGGCAAGATGTTTTGTCTACTTATGAATAGGGATGTCGAGGTGCTGAGGAAATATTTTGTTGCTCAGTTTTAAAAATAGAATTTAATTTTATTAATTTAGAGAAATTAAAATTCTAGGACTGAATTTTAAGTTTTGGAAAATATTAAGCCCTTTTAATTTTCTCCCATTAGGGACTAGGTTGCACGAGAAATGATAAATTTCAAGTTTTTTTTCTATTACTATTTTTTTTTATTTGATCCTTCTAGATTTGGTATTTTTGGAAATTGACTTAATTATTTATTTTGGTTGGCTAGATATAGGGATCTCGCAATATTGCCAAAAAATTATGGTTCTCCGATTTGTCAAAATAAAATAAAATTTTGTTGATTTAGAGAAATAGGGCTTAAAAGAATAAGTGTTACACTAAGACAAATATGGGGGACTAAAGTTAACAAGCAAGTGAAGAATGACTAGTGTGTGTAATACATGCGCCAACAAGTATGGGAAATTATAGCACTCTGATAGTGCATGTAACTTATTTCAAAGGCAAAACACTTAATTAAGCGGTGACATTGGAAGTGTCACAATGTGATCTTTCGTGTGGTGCGACGCGTGTAACCAAAAATATGATGTTATGTCGCTGAAAATCCTTTCTTTTTTCTTCCCTCTTTTTCCTCTTTTCTAATTGGAATTCATGTTGTACTATCCATAATTCAAACTTGTCCTCTCATTTTATTACCATTTTAAATTTGATCCTTATTCTTTTGATTATTAATTTTTCTTTTGGGTCCTTTTGTAATTTGTTTTTCACCCCTCAACCCAGCATTTTAAGTTGTCCTCACTTTTTTTTTCAAATCTGGTACTCATTTTTTTTATTGTTATTTTTTATTTTGGGTCTTTTTGTGAAATTGAGTTTTTGTTTTCAATCTCATTCTTCAATAAAAATTTGCAAGTTGTCCTTTTAATTTTTTTTTTCAAATTTGGTTCCATTTTTGTATTGCTATTTTTTGTTTTGGGTCCTTTCGCAAAAATTACTTTTTTCTTCAATTTTATTCTCCATCATTAGGGTGGTTGAGAATTGAGCTCCATTAGTTTCCTCAATTGGGTCACATGTTTGAAAAGTTAACCTAGGTTGATATTGTTTTTTTTAGGGTTGGATTGTTTGCACTAATTTTATTTTTCAGTTTCATCCTTTGACATTGGTTTTTTAAAAAAATAATTGGGCTCCGTTATTCTTTTTATTTTTATTTCTATAGGATTATCTTAATCTCATGAGTTAGACCGCGAGTTTGACAAGTTATACTGGATTGACTCAAGTATTTCTTTGGGTTCATTTTTTTATTTAATCTTCTTTTATGTTTCATCCTTCAATATTGGGTTAGTTTTAGAATTGAACTTCATGATTGTTTTCATTTTACCTTCCATTGGGTTATCTTATTTGCATGATTCGGGTAACGAGGTTTAGTGGGCTTACTTGGGTTTATAGGTCTTTCTTTGTCCCTTTTGTTAATTTTTTTTTTCAATTTCAACCTTGTACATTGAGTTTGTTATGAATTGGACTTTGTGATCTTTTTTTCATTTGTTTTTTATAAGGTTACCCCAACCTCATAACCCGGGCTGCAAGTTTTGCATGCGAACTTCGGTTCACTCAGGTCATTTTTTTGTCCTTTTATTTTTTCAATTTCATCATTTCGTATTGGATTAACTTGGAATTGAACTTTATTAAAAAAAAATTTCTGTTGGCAAGCATTTTATTCATGCTGATTATTATGATCATTTTTTTTAATTTGGTTCATTTATTATCGTTGCATATTTTCTCATCATCTAATTAAATAATACCATCTTATTTGACCAAGTTGGGTCTATGACCCGAGTTGCAGATTTTTTTTATTTCTTTAAAACACACTTGCAACATCTAAAATATCTTATTTTTATGTTAGAATTTTTTTTTAGTCTGGTTCACGATGTAGCGTAGACCACCAATATAGTAAATACACTATAAAAACACAAGTTTGAACTAATGCAAATATGTATTGATGTAGGATTGTGAGTTTAATTACTATTCTGTTTGTTCAAGTTCACTTGTAGAGTTTTCTCTATCAATCTTGACTTTTGTTTAAATATATTGAAAGAAATGTATCTTTGGAGGATTTTATGACAGCTAAAGCTTCTCATGAATTCCAATTTAAAATAAAAATATTGAGTAAAAATGGATATTTTAGTGCTTTAAGTTTTGTAATATCCATTATACAACTCGAACCTAAAATAACAACTCAAACCTAACCTGAATCTGAATGGGTATGGATTTTTTATACCTAAACCTGTCCTGATCGAGTTTCGGGTATCCATAAGCCAAACCTGAATGTTATAATTTACAATTATTTAGTACATAATTAGCTTAGAGCCCGTTTGGCTCTGCGGCTGCGGCTGCGTTTTATTTAAAACGCAGTTGCAGCCGTTTGGTTAAATAAAAATGTGGCATACTGTTCACTGGATCCCACCTTTTTTCTGCGTTGGAGACGCAGTATTTGCAAAGCAAGAATTCATTGTTTTTTTTGCACTGTTCACGTTAATTGTACTGTTTAATGAACAGTGCAATTAACATGAACAGTGCAAAGTGATGCACTGTTCATAAACAGTGCAAGAGAATTGCACTGTTCATGTTAAAAATAGTGAACAGTGCAATTCTCTTGCACTGTTCAGTTGCACTGCGTGGACCTTTTTTTTTTTTTTTTTAAGTGTGTTAAGTTTTTTTTTTGTTATTTTTTTTTAAAAAAAAACTAGTTTAGAGTGAATTTTATACATGATAATATTTTATCTAATTTTATTACACGCTAAAAAATTATGGAAACTGTAGTTCTTATCAGATAAATTTTGTACGTAATGGAATTGTAGATAGTTTAATAGAACAATAAATTTTTTTTTATATAAAGTATGATTTATTTCATGATGTTACCGCAATAGTTAAATCCACAATATTTAAATTAAAAACCATCAATATTAATTTATATTTTTTTAAATTATTTTATAACTTCAATTTCAAAAACATTTTTAACCAAACACATTAAACTACTTTTTCTTCAACCTCAATTTCAACCACAGTTTTAACCAAACACCTATTTTTTCAAACCAACCACAACTAAAAGTACTTTTTATAAAACAACAACCACAACAGCTACCGCAATACCTATATATGTGACGTTTTTAAAACTTTAAGGTTTACTTCAGGTCGGAATTGGGTTGAGTTTCATGTTGGGTTTGATTTTTTTCAAACTTAAAGGTTATTTATTTAATTGGGATGGGTTAGGGGTCGGGTCCTAACCTTTTGCCTTTTGGTTTTACCTGAAATCCGATCAGGTTTAAAAACATTCTATCCATTCAAGTCAGTATCCATTGGGTTCGAGTGAAATCAAGCATGTTGCATGCGATTTCTTTTTTTATATCTAAGACAAGAGAAAGAACCTGCATCGACAGTTCATAAAGCTCAAACTATTAGGACACCATGGAGATGTGGACATGACAAAGTCCAAAAAAAAAAAACCTTTTAAGACTCCGTTTGTTTATTGAAAAGTAGTTTTTTAAAAAAATAATTGTTTATATGGAAAGTGGATTAATGAAAAATGAATTATTTTTTTATGTTTGGTAGTGTCATGAAAAATAAATTGGAAAACACTTTCCAATATTTGCCTATATCATAAAAAAATAGCTGGAAAATAAATTTTTAATTTTTTAATTTTTTTTTCAAGTTTATTAAAATAATAGGGACCAAATATGATAGATAAGAAAGTTGAAGGAGGATGAAATTGAAAAAAATAATTCAATTTCATAAATTATTTCAAATAAAACAAATAGCAGTCTAAAAAACAAAAATCAAATCTGAAAAAAAAAGTTAAAAAAAGATGAAATTGAAAAACAATTTCAAGAATAAGAATCAAATCCAATAAATAAAAATTTTAATTAAAAAAAAAAACAAATAACAATGAAAAAAATTAAAACTAAAATTATTTTAAAAATTAAATTAAACCAAATTTTTTGCAATCCTACAAGGAATCTCGTCAGCTAACTTCGAGACCAAGAGGAGAAGCATGGCAGGAAGCTTTTATTGCTTGGAGGAATAGCTCTCCTAAGATGTGGCATCTGTATCTGCTTCTCATTCCTTTGCACACGCGCTCTTTTATTTAGACGACGATCCAAAGCCTAAAAAATAGATACATTTTCTTAATTGGGTTTTTTCTGTGAATAGTAAATTTTGGTTGTTCCTGTAAATGAGAGAAGAAATAAATTAGATTTTGATTTACTGGGTTTATTTTATATGAATAACAGCTTTTAGTTGTTTATGAAATATTATATATGAGGTAGATTCGTCTCGTCTTTTAATCTAAATTTTAAAATTAAATTGATTCATAATGTAAATTATAATTTTTAAAAAATTAAAAATAAAATAAAAATATATATATATCCTGTGTCACGGGAATTTTTATTATGAATCCCGAGAAAGTAAATTATTTTTCGATGTTTGGTAGTGTCATTGAAAATAAGTTGGAAAACACTTTCCAGTGTTTGGTTATGTTATGGAAAATAACCTGAAAAATAGTTTATTAATGTTTTATTTTTTTTCAAGTTTATTAAAATAATAAGAAACAAATCTTACAAATTAAAAAGTTGAATGAGAATGGAATTGAAAAAAAATCTAATTTCATAAATTATCTCAAATAAAATAAATAATAATCAAAATAATAGAGATCAAATCTAACAAATAAAAAAATTGAAAGATGATGAAATTAAAATAATAATAATTAAAATTTCATAAATTATTTTAAATAAAATAAGTAACAATCAAAACAATGAGGATCAAATTTGATATATAAAAAATTTTAATTAAAAAAATAATAAGAGAAAAGTAAATAACAATCATAAAAATAAGGACCAAAGTTAATATAAAAACCAAATTAAATCAAATTTTAAGGGATGAATTTGAAAAAAAAAATTCAAATAAAATATATAGCAATCAAAAGTTTGAGGACCAAATTTGACAAAATCAGCAAATAATATGATTTTTAAAAATTTTTACAAATTCTGGAAAGTGTTTTCCGCCCAAAATAAAAAGCAAATATTTTCCTGGAAATCAAGCCAAATTTTCCTTTGATAGGAAAGTGTTTTCCGTTGACAAACTTTTTTAATGGCAAACAAACTCGGGAAGGTTTGGAAAGTGGTTTCCCGAAAACTACATTCCGGAAAACAAACGCACCTTAGTCTTCGCTAGGTTCCAACACAGATTGTCACAAGGATTGGATAAAAAAGTTTTTGAATGTCAGAAAAATGAAACTAATTATTTTTTAGGTGTAGTTATGATACAACCTTAAAAACAAACGCATGAAATGTCTAAGTTGCCGAGAATATTTGATATTATAATTAAACCTAATCTAGTATGTCAACCATGAAAACTTTTGATCTAATTGCTTGTCTAGTTGGGCTTAAAATTAACCCACGTGAAAGTTGTTCCAATGAGACTCAATTAACTTGATGGATCTAATACAACTTAGATTACCAATAAAAAGCATAATTTGGCTTAAAAAAAAGTAACACGTCATGTTTATTGAGATGGTGACGTAACCTAATCTTCGAGACTTAACCCGTCAAACCTGTCATAACTCAATTTTGACCCCATACTTTTCTAAATATTTTCAATATATAAAAAAATAAGAAAAAAATGCTATTGATGTATTTGCTTTATTTTTAGTATTTTCAGCGTCGCCTTAAAAGAATTCAAATTTCAAATTTCTTTTCAAAGCGTTCAACTTTTAACGCGTCTTTTTTAAAATCATTGATTTTTCTTATTAAATTGGCATTCATGTTGCCTTTTTTAAAAAATTAAAAATATAAAAATAAGAATCAAAAATCAAAATATTTGAATAAAGGGACCCAAATGAAAAGGAAGAAAACAATGGACTAAGGTGAATTTAGGTTGCTTGTTGGACCAAGCAATTGAGAAAGAAAACATTCTTCACCTATAAATAGGTGGTTATCTCACACAAAGGGGTAGAGACCATTAAAATAAACCTAAAGAAAATACCCATAAAAAACCCTAGCCCCCATCTTGTCAACTCTAGCCACCACCTACATACCAAGAAAAAACAAAAAACAAAACTCCCTCTTTTGGCCATAATAAGGACCTTGATCTCTCCATTTTCATCCCTTCAGCAACCCAAAAACACTTGAAACGAGCAAACCATAAAAACATTAACAAGATAACCTCTCTCCTCACGACTTCCAACTACAATCAGTCACCCCCAACAGTTTCACCGCCGACAACAACAATAACCAAAGACAGTGCAACACCGTGAGCGCCACCAGATCTTCTACCTTAGCCACAGTAGTGCAACAACTTCCCCTCACTTCTTTCTTCCTTGTGGCAGCATTATCAACCTCTTGTCACCCACGAAGGCAACAACGATAATAACACCATTTCCCTTTTTCTTCTTCACCGAGAGCAGTCCCTCTAAAACCAACCCAATAGTCGTCATTCTCTCCTTCAGCCACATCGACAACAATAATAGAGCTTAACCAACAACTTATTCTCACAATAGACCCACAACCCGTACCAACGTCAACTTTTACCACTAAACCCGCCTGTGATAACCAACACTCTTAGATCTAGCCACCAATTATAGTTCAAAGAGAGAAATCAAATAGTTAGCAGAGAGAGGAGGGAAGGACCAAAACTTTTAGAGCTTGATCTCCTCCCTCTGAAAGCAGCTAATGACACCACTGTTATAAGAACAAAGAAAAAGGAGTGACGTCACCAATCCATCCATCCACACGACTAGGTTATCGGTGGCGCATGCAACGATGGTCCACACATTAACACCTCGCAGCAAAAAAAAAAACCCATGTTCACACATTTTACAAGTGACAATGACACTCACCGTTAACACATGAAGAAAGAGAAGAAGGAGATCTACCTGATCCACCTATTTTTTGCTTCACTAGCGACGACGCATCGGTTCACACGCTGCTAATGGCGGCGACATGTGAGACCTATGTGCCACCACCATTCCTGTAACCCTCAAAGTCTTTCAAAATGCTTCTTGAGATCCCAACAGTCTCTCCAACCCGTTTCCAGCCTTTGGAATGATCATTTTGCAAATTTTAAATTTTTAGTGTGTGTTTGAATTTGTTTTTAAATTTTGAATTTTTATTATTTATAAAAATGTAACTGTGGAGTGTGTGAGTAAAATATAGTAAAAAAAGTGTGTGTGTGTGTGTGTGTGTGTGTGTGTGTGTGTTTTGTGTTTTTTTTTGTTACCTTTTATTTTGTGTTAATTGAATGATAAAAAGAGAAAAGATAAAAAACAATTAATTAACAAAATATTTTAATTGCATACGGCCAAATCCTAAAGGTTTTTCATGCATATTTTCTAAAAAAGATAAAATCGCATTTTTATCTTGTTTTAAAAATGCAAAATGAATATTGTAACAAGTTTATAATTATCCATTAGAATTTGACTAAAATATCAAAAATCTCACAACAATTAGTTTGTTATTCAAAGCGGTAGGATTTAGTGGTAGACTTTATTATTTAGGAGTATAAAATTACATTGTAAAGTATACCATCAAGTATTAAATATACAAAATAAGAAATAAATGTTATGCTAAATCTAGGTCTTAGAACGATTAGGATTTAACTTAATAAGGTATAGACTTCTTCACGAAGAAAAATCTGTCTTGAACCTTATATGAGACCAATAAATAGAAAGATGACCTAGAAAAACAATCAATCAGCAATGCAGTTTACCTTAGGTAGGGTGTATTGGGGTGATGTATTTTTCCCTTGCTCAACTAATTCCCTTAACCAGACTCTCGCAGACCATTAGGTTTTCTAGTGACCATAATACTAGGTAGCGACTCCCGAACTCTATAATCATAACTTTATAATTAAACTCAAGACCCCTTCAATTCCAAGAGGCAACTTCATCACGTGATGCCATGCGTGTCACGACAAAACCTGCAACCTAAATCATGAACTCTACTAGGTTTAACAACTTTGTTTTTTTATAAAAAAAAATATATTTTTTACCTTTTGATATAATAATAAAAATAGATGCTTGCAAAATTGACTACTAACCAAATATCAGGATGTTTGTTTAAGACTACAATAACCTCATAGAAAACAAATTATGAAAATCAATTCAAAATCAATCAAATATTGAAGGATGAAATTGAAAAAAAAAAAGCCTAAAAGGATTCAAAGAAATAAAAATTGAAATGTAGTTGCTTCACTATTTATATGAATTGTTACACCATGATAAATACGTGACTATCATGTACTAGGGAAAATAAAAATAATGGAGTCACTAGGAATTAAAGCTAATTAGGAATCCTAAAATAGACATTGATTTAAGAGATTCATGTACTTGGTTAGTTATACTTAATGGAATATCAATGTCACCCTTATTATATCATTTCAAATGAAATGTTACCTTTGACACGAGATTTCTCCAAAGTTTATTTTGCGCATGCTATTAATGGTCTAAATTTATTTATAAGCTTAGTTAGGATTTATTTTAATTTATTTTTTTAAAAAAATAACATCAATCCCTAAGAATAGGATATTTGTAAATAAATTTGATGTTACTCTCTAAAAATAAGAGATTTCATCAATTTTGACTCTTAAAAAAATGGTTTTAGTCCATTAAAAGAGGATATTTTTTTGATTTTGGTCTTTTAACAAAAACAATTATTGTTAATTTCTAAAAATAAGAGATTCCATCGATTTTGAAATTTTGATAAAAAGTTTTACCTTAATCTCTAAGATAAAAGATTTCATTGATTTTGGTCTTTTAACGAAAAAATTGACATTAATCCTTATCATATAAGATTTCATCATTTTGGCCTGTTAATGAAAAAAATTGATGCTAATCCCTAAAATTAGGAGATTTATTCAGTTTAGGATTTTAACAAAAAAAATTGATATTAATCCCTAAAAAAAGAAGATTTTGATGATTTTTCCTTTTGAAGGAAAATTTTTTATGTTAATCCTTATAATATGAGATTTTGTTATTTTAAGACTTTGAAAGAAAATTTTTTATGTTAATCTATAATATAGAAGATCTCATCAGTTTAGGATTTTGAACAAAATGTTTTGATATTAATCCCTAAAAAAAAAGATTTCATTGGTTTAGGGTTTTAAAATAGGCATTACACCTATATATATAATGAAAACTGGGTTTTACCCCTACTATTTTAAAATGTCCAAAATAGGTCCTAAAGGCGCATGTTAATCCCTAAAATAGAATATTTCATCGATTTAGGATTTGAACGAAATATTTTATCAATATTCCCTAAAAAAGAAGATTTCTTCAATATGAGATTTTAAACGAAAGATTTTGACTCAATCCCTAAAATAGAAGATTTCATCTATTTGGGATTTTGAATGAGAAATTTTGATGTTAATCCCTAAAATAGAAGATTTCACCGGTTTAAGATTCCAATAAATAAATTTTGATGTTAATCCTTAAAATAGGAGCTTTCATTGGTTTAGGATTTTAAAACAAGTGTTGGATCGATATGATGGTGAAAATTGATCTTTGGCATCACTTTTTTGAATATGTCCAAAATAAAGCCTAAAGGCCCCACTCATGCTATTTGGGCTTATATGGGATCACTTTGACGCGATCTCGGTCCAATCATAATAATAGGGGTAATATATCATTGCAAACAAAAACTTCTCACAAATATATTTATAAATAAATATGACAAAAAAAAAACAACATACTTTTTTATTATTTTCAAATTATATGTTGTCACATCAAGAGTAACCTCGCAGATAGGATAACAATTTATTATATGATGAAAAAGTAAATGAGAAGGTATCGTCAAAAACACCCTTTGACTCACCAAGTCATTTTCATGTTTCATAAAATATTTGTTTTCAAAACAAAGTGGCAATTCATCAAAATAGCACATAATTATTTTTTATTTTTTATGTTTATGTTTTTACTTGTTTTATATGAAAACACACTACCATTTTTAAAAAAACAAAACACATATTCACAATGCACATTCATATGAAAAACACGCCATATCTACACAAGATTACCGGCAAGCACACACAAAATCAAACATGCAAAATCATCATAAACAACTAATACTTTGTGATACAAAATCAACAATATGTTAAAAATTTAATTAGAGTTTGAAATTGACCTTTTAAAGTGGCCAGGGTGGATCAAAAGAGGTTGAAATAGTGGTTGGACAAGAGAAAGTAGTGATTATGCGTGATAGCATGCGTCAAATGATGTATTGGTAGATGCGTTAGTAAGGCTGGGAGGCGCATTGATCACCTTGCCTGATGAGCCACTTTGTAATCTTCTTTCCTATGTTAAGGATGAGCTTCACCGCCTCCTGTGAAAGGATATCAAGGCCTTTCAAGTTTCAGCCATTTTCTCTCTTTACTGATTTGATATTCTCTTTTTTTTATTCTTCTTTTACTTTGATATGGTTCATCCATGGATGTGTCGTGAAGGGCCTTCAATTTTGTGTTTGGGTTTGATAAGGAGGCCATTCAACCAAGATTATGTTTTTCCTTGGAATTTAGCTTATGTTCCATTCGGCCATGATGGATTTTTAGCATGGGATAGTTTTAGCCAGCCTTAGTTTGTGCATGATGATATGTCTGGTCCAATCTCTTTGATGGTTCATTCGGTCAAATTTGGTCAGCCCATGTATGGGTCTGATTTGGGCAATAAAATATGCTTGTTGGGAGCTTGTATCATGTTTGATTTGGGTTATATTAATTAGTATGAGTTTGAGCAATGATACGGTTCAGCCATAGATTTCTCGTGAAGGGCCTTTTATTTTGTACTTGGAATTGACAGGGAGGCTATTTGACCAAGATTGTGTTTTTTCTTGGAATTTAGCTTATGTTCCATTCAGTCATGATGGGTTTTTGGCATGGGATAGTTTTAACCAGCCTTGGTTTGTCCATGATGATGGGTTCGGTCCAATCTCTTTAATGGTCCATTTAGCCAAATCAGGTCAGCCCATGTATGAGTATAATTTAAGCAACAAAGTAGGCTTGTTGGAAGCTTGTATTAAGTCTAATTTGGTTATATTAATGAGTATAAGTTTGGGCCACATAGGATCCAAAGTTGGCTTGGGCTAATTAAGATGTTGGGATCATTTTCTTACAATGATCAATAAAATATTCTCCTAAAATTGAAAGAGAAATTTGTTCAATATTGTTTCTATTATTTAGGAGAATATTTAGCAACAAAAAAGGAAGTTTTCTAGTCATGCAAGAAAACCAAAGAAGGCTGTCAAATCTGAATCCTATACTTGAAATGATTATTTAATGCTAAAGATTTAATTTTCTAGTCAAGGAAGGAAAGTGATAGGTGGCTACAAGGGGAATTAATTTCTAGGAATTTTTTTCATGTTATGAAGAGAAATCCTTGTCTTACAAGGAAAGAAGACTTTAACAATTAAATTCATATTCAGATAGGTTCCTAACATTTAAAGGACTTTAAAAGTTGGCTAAGTAATCCTAGAGTATCTAGGAAGGTGGATCTCGGCAAAGAATTATTTAATTTAGGGAATTAAAATATTTTATCTTATTTTTCTTTCTATTATATGTGGCATCAAAACTCTATTGTCTAGACTTGTTGTTTTCATTATTATTTTTATGTTTGAGCTTAATTGATATTTTGGTTTTCAGTTAAGATCCAAAGTTTATTTGGATCAGGGTTTGAGCTTACTAGTAAAGGTTTTGGGTTAGTTTTTGTATGTGGGTCAATTTAGTCCACAATGGTAGAGTTATTTGAGTTAATTTCTCATAACTATTTAAACACATGTAAAGCATAAATTTTAAAGGAAAAAAACCTTTGATGAATAATACTTTTATCTTTAATGATGGCTAGGGTTCCTTCCTGACGTAGCGAAAGTGTATAAGAAAAAGAAAAAAAATAAAAAGAACACCGCCTTTTTAATATAGTTTGCTCGAGTCCACGAACAATAATAAGTACCCGAATCCACGAGTAATAAGTATGTTTCTGAAAGAGAATTCTTATTCCAAATCAAAAGTGTCTTTATGAGTGGTTGGCTGCTTGTATTTATAAGCTTGCCATCCTTAATCCTACTCAAATAATGACTTACATAATTAAATAGAAAAAATAAGGGGTAACAGGAAAATCCCCCATCAAATAGGACTTATGTCCTTAATTCACGTCCTAGGCAATGACAGAAATAAAAGAGGCACTAAGGGCCCCAACTAAAAATCTAAGTTTAATAAGGAAAGTGCAGCTGGCACTTCGTGCATGGTAGTAATTCCAGTAAGCTTGTAATTCAGTTAATGGCAACCTCTTCTTCTGCATCATTGAGCTGTTCTATAGCAGCGACAAACTGTCCTGCATCACTTCCACACTCTTCAGTTCAACATATAAGTGCTCAAGGTGGTCAGATTCACTCCGGCTGTAAATCAATATGTCATCGACGTATACTACCACGAAGCTACCAGTGAATGGTTTGAGTACCTCATTCATTAATCGCATGAAAGTGCTTGAGGCATTGGATAGTCCAAACGGCATTACTAACCATTCGTACAAACCATCTTTCGTCTTGAAAGCGGTTTTCCATTCGTCCCCGGGCTTGATTCGAATCTGATGGTATCCACTCCGTAAGTTAATTTTTAAAAAGATTTTTGAACCGGCTAGCATGTCTAACATATCCTCTAGCCGAGGAATGGGAAATCGATATTTAATGGTGATTTTATTGATAGCTCGGCTGTCGATGCACATGCGTCAGCTACCATCTTTCTTTGGAACTAATAAGGCCGGTACTGCACAAGGACTCATACTCTCCTGAACCAGCCCTTTTTTGATTAGTTCTTCCACTTGCTCCTGTAGGACAAGACCTTTTTTCGGACTCATCCAATAGTGTGGCCGGTTTGGTAGGCTAGCCCCAAGAATTAAGTCGATTTGATGATGAATATCACACATGGGAGGCAACCCCTCTGACAAATCTGCTGGTATTATGGCCTGGAATTCTGTTAATAAAGGTTGTAGTGCCTTTGGAACGTTGGGAGGGTCAGTTCCAATTCCACCACCCACTATTATTGCAAAAACTTCACTGGCCCCGTGGGTTTCGGTTATAAATGTCCCTCCATCAACCAGTAATATAGGTTTTCCCTACACCTTTAGTTCTACTGCAGAGAAGTCTTCTTTTAGAGGACCCAATACTATCTTCTGCCCTCCTCTCATGAAGACATATACATTATCCCTGCCTTTGTAGGTAACGTCCACATCATATTGACATGGCCTGCCTAAGATCATATGACAGGCATCCATTTCAACAACATCACAAGTAATCTCATCCACGTAATTTCTCCCAATGGAGAATTGAATGCGGCAGTTTTCAGTTACCTTTGTCTCTGCACCCCTCTTGATCTAGCCAATCTTATAAGGTGAGGGATGTTTCTCCGTCTACAAGCTTAGTTTCCTCACCATGGTTCTGGAGATGATGTTCTCGCTACTGCCACTGTCAATAATAACGTCACACACTTTTCTGTTCACAGTACACCGGGTCCGGAATATGTTATGTCGCTGGGACTGCTCCTTCTGTTTTGGTGCCAGCAGAAGTCTCCTAACGACCAGAGAACATGAGAGTAACTCTCCATCATCCCCCCCTGTAATTTCTTCGTCTTCATAGGTGTACTCAGTCTCGTCCTCTACTCCTTCTGCCTTCAGGCCTATACTCTCTCCTGGCTCAATCAGATTCACTACCCCCCGTTTTGGACACTGATTAGAGCGGTGTCCTGGTTGTCCACACCTGTAGCATTTATCCGAAGCTGGTCTGGAATATGGATTCCTTGGGGCTTCTGGAGGCACTACTCCTGCAGTTGCCACCTGTGTTTTGCTGCTACTTAGTCTTTTTGTATAGTTAGTCATGGGGGATGGGGGGTTTAATGGGAGCTTTTCTTTGTGTGCTGCAGCATGCATGGATTCAATGGGGCTCCTTGATATGCCTGTTGCTCTTGTCCTGTCCAATTGTGCTTCTGCTTTTGTAGCCAAATTAATGGCTTCTGTTAAGGAGTAGATGGTGTGCATTGAAACTCGGTCTTGAATATTTATGTGTAATCCTCTAATGAATCTAGTGACTTGTTGTGCGTTTGTTTCTAACAAATTATTACGAGAAGATAATCTGTGGACTTCCTCAACATATGCTTGAACTGTCCGGCTCCCTTGTCTGCAATCCTGGTATTGTTGAAAGAGTATTTGCTCATAATCGGGTGGCAAATACCTGTAACGCAGCAGTCGCCTCATCTTTGACCAGGTCTGAACTATCCCTTTTCTCTGCCTCATCCGTGTGAGTTGCAATTGTTCCCACTAAGTGGAGGCTCCTCCCATTAATTTGTAAGCGACTAGCTTCACTTTTTTTATCTTCAGGGATTTCCATGTAGTCAAAAAATCTCTCCACTACTACTAACCAGTCGAGAAATCCTTCAATCTGAAGCTGACCATTAAAGCTAGGTAGGTCCATCTTCATACGAAACGAGTGAGGCCATCGCTCTACCATATTGTGATAGCCCTGTTGATTGGGTCTCAATATGAGTTCGGCATATTCTTCATCGTCACTTATTTCTTCCTCGTAGGCTAGCTGCCTATGTGGAATTGGATTGTGTTCACGAGCAAGGGCAATATGTTCCCTGTAATCCTCGCGAACCCTCTTATCCTCACGCCGCTGATTATTTCCAGTTGTTAATCTAGCAAGGGTTGCCTGTATTGCTTGCAAGGTTTGCTGGGTTTCATGCTGGAAAGCTCTAAATTCTACCTGCGTGATTATGTTGTTTTCACGAATTTCGCCATCAAGGGCTTCTCATTCGTTTAGTGTGTTTGACATCTGAACAATGATAAACCTGCTCTGATACCAACTGACGTAGCGAAAACGTATAAGAAAAAGAAAAAAAATAAAAAGAACACCGCCTTTTTAACATAGTCTGCTCGAGTCCACGAACAATAATAAGTACCCCGAATCCACGAGTAACAAGTATTTTCCTGAAAGAGAATTCTTATTCCAAATTAAAAGTGTCTTCATGAGTGGCTGGCTGCTTGTATTTATAAGCTTGCCATCCCTAATCCTACTCAAATAATGACTTACGGAATTAAATAGAAAAAATAAGAGGTAACAGAAAAATCCCCCATCCAATAGGACTTATGTCCTTAATTCACGTCCTAGGCAGTAACAGAAATAAAAGAGGCACTAAGGCCCCAACTAAGAATCTAAGTTTAATAAGGAAAGTGCAGTCGGCACTTCGTGCATGGTAGTAATTCCAGTAAGCTTGTAATTCAGTTAATGACAACCTCTTCTTCTGCATCCTTGAGCTGTTCTGTAGCAGCGACAAACTGTCCAGCATCACTTCCACACTCTTTCTTTCTTTTTCTAAGTCCTTTTCATGCTAGCTAGGGTTTCTTTCACACCTTTTCCCTTCTCTCTCTGAAAATCCTTTTTATATATACTACTTCGTCTAAGAATGTTCTTATTCTTTTTTATTATTATTTTTTATTGTAAGAATATTCTACCCCATCTAAGAATAGCCTTATCTATTTTAGTCCTTGAATTCTCACTTGATTATCATTATTTTCATCAAACTTTTTTTTTTTTGTCATTGATTCTTTTCTCTATTTTTTTTATTCTTATAAATTTTCACTTTCAAAAGATCATTAACACGAATACCACACACGCACATGGCTGAAAATCATGAAATGACAAACCTATTATAACTTTATATTATTATTTTCATGGCCACTTTTCATTAAAAAAAAAGTATGTAAATCATGAAAAAAAAAATTACACATATCAAATAAAGTTAATTAAGGTAACTTAAAAAAAAGCACAAAAACTATTTTAGACATATATTAAAAATATTATGAGTAAAATATATTATTTATACATATAAATTTGAGCACGGAGGTCCATAGGTTTGGAAGATGCCATACTTTGCCTTCATAGCCAAACAAGAGCATTTTTGAGACCGCAACCCTCCTTCAAAAAGTACCATTAAACTTTTTTAATCATCCAGTATTCTCGGCTTTTATAGCCATATGAAACATAGCTTGATTGTAGAAATGTAGAAAAACAAAAAAATAAGTGTATTCAAGCAGTGTTTCTCCCAGATCTAGCTTCGTTTGATCTCACGAAAATCTGTTGGTTTGAGGGCAACACTCAATCAATTGTTGCTTTTTCTAGCACGGTTGGTAGGGATTGACTTGGGATTCTGAAAATTGTGGACCTACCTCTCTCTCAACATATCTGGGTTTTGTGGCATCGTGTGCAAGTTGGACGCGACAGCCATCGGTGGCATTTAATGCATCTGGTAATGCTCAGCTAGCATTGGGAGAGCTTCTGGCACCTGTTTAGCTGGGTTCTAACTCGATCTAGGTTGTGCAATTTAGTTTCCAGATTATAATCTGGCCATTTCTGGACTATGCTGGGAAAGAAACCTGACTAGATGAGTGCTTTTCTTCAATTTCATCTGGTTTGGTTTCTTTTCTAATGATTGAGTCGTATGTGCCATTTCCTTTTCTATTTCTACTAAGCTCTGAAAAAAGGCTTCTAAACAGCTCTTTCTCGGGTCTGGTTTAGATGTGCGTTTTCACTTATCCTGTTGGATTTTTGTGCAAACAGGTGCTGCGTTTGCATAGCTTTGTGACACTTTTTATCATTAGTAGTTAATAGTAAAAGGTGTTGTTTCTTGATTTTTAATGGATGAATATGCATGAAATTAAGACCATGGGATATTGACATGGTGATTGAATTGTGAGAGTCTGATATTGGTATTAAGTCAATAACTTGTGTTGAAAATATATACAAAATTCTGCTAAAATTTCAGTACAATTAAAAAAAAAGGGGGGTCGTTAGCGTTCTGTCCAATCTTTAACAATCTAAATTATGTAGAGGTAAAAAAGATGAAGTCGGACGATGCTTTGGTGGGTCAAGCACGATGCACATTGGAATGTGTTGACTGCAGACTAGCATTGTAGTAGCGAAGCTGGGAAGAGGATATATAGTTAGGAATGATCGTAGCAAACAGTGGTGATAAAGGTATATAAAAACTTCAAGAGCAGCACGCAGAGGTGGAAAGCCTGGGGGGAAAAGAGTTATAGGGACAACTAAAATAAATAAATAAAAGGGGAGGCCGGGAAAGGAGTCAGTCACACTGACACAGAAAAAATATGGAATCAACAATGGGTCATTTGTTAGCTAAGTGACTGGGCAAGCTCTCATGGCAGCGTTTTAGAGAATTTACAAAGAAAAAAAAGAAGTAAAAAACAGCAAGATACTGTTGGGTAATCAATGGCACATGTGAAAAACGACTGCGAAGAAAAACCAATAAAAAAACTTAAAAAATATGTTCTTGACGCTTGCTTGTCTTCAGCATCTTGATGTTGTTGTTTTTTCAAAAATCAAAATACAAAAAATAAACAAAAGAATCAAATGTAAAGAAGAAGAAGAAGAAGAAGAAGTTTAGGGATTAATTTGTTTTTAAGTTATTTAGTCACCAAATTTGCTTGAAGACGAAAAACTTAATTTGGTTTCACCACTCAAGGGGTGAATTAGTCAGAGAGAGGCCAACAAATAAAAACCACCAGAAAGAAACTTTTTTCTCTCCTGTATAGTGTTGCTTTTCTTCTAAACCGTCTAATCAAGTTGGCTAAATGAATTTCAGCTGCTTGATCAGAGTTTAGAATAGGCTTGCCCACACTAGACCAAAGACCCAACAATCAGGGCCATTGATCAGTTCTGTTTGATTTGATCGTGACCGTTGGATCAGATATCAAGCTCTCAACTATCCATGCAACGACGAGAAAGAAATAGAACAAGGGCAATACGCAAAACGGATATAAGTTGGTCGTGTGAATAGAGTTTGAAGGAAAAGATTTGCAGTCCAACGACATTACTTTAGAAGGTGTTGAATGGAGTTATTGTTTCTTGTTAGGTGGTTCAGTTGGAGTGTTAATTTGTAACGAAGCATCTTCATCCGAAGCAATTTTTTTTCGTCACGTCTTGTATTAAAAAAAAAGAAGAGGAATTGGTCATCAAGCTTGTTCATGTGAAAGGTGACAGAGAATGAAATAAGCTGGAGGGCGATTTGAAGTCTTGATGCTACAGGCAATTATGATAATTGATAGTTTATAAAAGCCCTAAAAAGACGATTTCAGCAACCATTAAAAGCGTAGAGCCAAGATCTCAAGTTTCTATGTTCCAGTGAAAGAAACAAGGGAAAAATAGAAGTTTCTTTGTATATAATATTAACAGCAATATCAGTCCTATAAAAAAGGTAATGAAACTGTGGTCTAAATGTGGGAGAGTGAAGTGAACTGGATCTTCAAGGTAATTGGATAACTAAAAATCATGAATGTATACAATTAAAGACTATCAGAGTTTCATAAAGAAATCAAACCATGAGATGTGCCAAAGCATCTTTGTTTAGAGCTGAAGGCTTAGAAAGCTAGGAAGCATGCTTAAACATTTTGGTTGGTGATTGATTGGAAGTAAAGTGAGAAAAGTAGGCATATATATTCTGTGTAGGTGGATCAGTGAAGACCAGAGCCCTTCTTGCATGTGGGGGGGAGCTTTCTTGAATCTTTTGCCCGCAGGCAATGCTTTGATGTTGGGATGAATAAGGAGAGTGCATCTGATCATCTACGCCAACATTTAAAGGAGTTGATAGAGAGCAGGTGCTGGAGGGGTCAAAGAAGCTATATCAACAGTTGTCGACATATATGGGCGGTGAAGTATTTGAAGGTCTCGCTTCAGCTTGTCCAGTTAGCTTGATGGGTGGTTGGTCTGAGTTGTCGTCAAACACAGCTGAAAGATTTTGATTTTGTTCAAGACCTCAATCATTTGTGGTGGGATGACAACGTAAGGATCTGTGAACTTCTTGTCGTAGATGAAACGATGAGCTGAGGCCTTGAAAGAATCTTCAGCAGGCTTGCTAGATAGTAAGAAGTTGAAAAAAAATTCAGCAGACTATAAAATTTTTTATTTACACTTTGAATTTTTTTATATAAAAAAGCACATTAAAATAACAAATATATTTATTTTTTGAAAAATAAGAATATAGAATCCGCAACGAAACATGAATCATACAGACAGTGATATATATGAATGAGTTGTGGCTCAGCTAATACTTCCAGTTTCCTTCCTCTAAAGGATCTCTAGTTTGAGCTTCTTTTTCTTATCAAGGAATTAGGGGGGGACACATGTATGATTCATGCCTTTTTATTGAGAACATTACTTAACATATGGATTTAGAAATAACCACTAGTGGAATAACAAGTAATCAGTTACTGTAACATACACTTTTAACTTTAATTTATTTTAGAATTTGATTTTTGCAATATACAGTTGTAGAGTTTAGAACATAGTTATTAAACTCGGTCAAGAGGCCGGATCCCGGGTTTTATGGGTCAACCCGAAAAAATTAAAAAAATATATTTAAAGCTTTAATATTTCATATGAATAAATTAAGAAAAAAATTCATGTAAATATAGGTTATACATATTGTAAATAATTAAGTTTAAAAGAATATTTTAAAAAGTTTTTGATCCCACATTGAAAAAATAACTTCTTTTTTTGGAAACATAGAGTATATATACTAATGGATTTCAAATCTCACATTGAAAAAACATAACTTTTTTCTTATATACTAATGAGTTTCAAATCCCACATTGAAAAAACATAACTTTTTTCTTGGGAACATGTAGTATATATACGAAAGGGCTTCAAATCTCACATTGAAAAGATATTATGTTATCCCTTTAAGTTGAAGTATTTAAACCAAAAAATTGTTTATCCCACATTGAAAAAACATAACTTTTTTTCTTGAAAACATAGAGTATATATATACTAATGGGTTTCAAATTCCATATTTGAAGAAAAAAAAAACATCAGGTCTCGTCCGGGTTTGCCCGGGTCATGGGTTGACCCGCCGAGTCGACTAGTTTTACTGGGTTGTTGCTCCGACCAGTCTTTTATTAAACCTGAACCGATCCAGCCACCGGGTCGACCGGGTATTGAGCCGACCCGTCAGGCCAGGCCGGGTTTAGAGGCAGTTTGGTAATGTGGCTGCGGGTGAGCTTCACCTGCAGCCACAAATATTACTGTTTGGTTAAAGAAAAAACACAGGTTTATGCTGGTAGGACCCACCAAAAATATGGTTGTGCCGCAGGTTTTGTAGAAGCACAATTTTACTGCTTCTCGTGGGGGAGGAATCACTGAACAGTAGAGCTATGCTTCATTGTCGCACTGTTCATTAAAGTGAATTTTAATTCACTCGCATCATTAAAGTGAACTTTTTTTTTTCTTTCGAAAAACTAGCACAGTGAATTTTAATTCATTCGCACTGTTCACGTAAACGTGAACAATAAATTTTTTTTTTCAAAAACCAGTGCAGTGAATTGATTTCACTTGCACTGTTCACGTTCACGTAAACAATAATTTTTTTATAAAAAAAAAATAGTTTAAGGTGAATTAAATTTACTCGTACTGTAATCTCAATTTTATTCCTAATAATATTTTACCTAATTTTATTGCACCCTCAAAAAATCATGGAAACTGTAGTTCTTGTCAGATGAATTTTGTACATAATAGAATAGGAAATAGTTTAATAGAATAATAAAAAATATTTTATATAAAGTATTATTTATTTCATTATGTAATAGTAGTAGTTAAATCTACAATATTTTATATATATATTTTAATTATTTTATAACCTCAATTTGAAAAGCATTCTTTTAACCAAACACGTTAAATTATTTTTTATTTAACCTCAATTTCAACCACAGTTTTAACCAAACATATATTTTTTCAAACCAACCTCAACTAAAAATACTTTTTATAAAATAATTTTTTTTTTAAAATCATAACAGTTACTGCAATACCAAACAAACTAATAACCAAGGTTTAGAATTGATAACTTTGTTTTGGTGAAATTTTACCCAGTGGCATATTTTATTTTATTTATTCTATGAATTTGCATCGATTATTATGACTTTGTACGGGATTTTGTGAATTGTGATGTAATAATGGTTAGCGATGAAGAAATGATTTGGTCAACAACAAAATCCTTACACAACAAATATATATATATATATAATAAAAAGAAATGCTAAAAGTTTAAAAATGATGAGTTTTTATTCTCGTACTAGCACTGTCGCAAAAAGTATTTTCAAAACAAAAACAATATTTCTTAATATAGCATATTC
>Ga0307510_10001596_pt1 | contig 25074 bp, 36 predicted proteins | sample 12_EM_MG_FD_207224 | JGI IMG/M metagenome (GOLD analysis project Ga0307510, IMG submission 207224) | Populus trichocarpa ectomycorrhiza microbial communities from riparian zone in the Pacific Northwest, United States - 12_EM | ecosystem: Host-associated > Plants > Roots > Unclassified | place... | reverse complement strand
GGGTCATTCCAAGAAGAGAAGCGTCGTCATGATGCGATGACGACCACGAGGTTTGAGGTTGATCCGAGGAGATCTGATCTCCGCGTGCCCATTCTGGTCTAATGGGCGTCTAGTGTAAGCAGCTACCCTTTAAGGTAGTCCGTATTGATGGTGACCCAATTAAGGGCCATGTCGCTATCCGCGTCGTCTGCGGAGCTCTGCGTGGATGAGGGATTGTCTGCGGATCCTCCGGGGGAGGTCGACTGGTAGCCCTGACTCTGGGGCGAGGTGCCAGCTATGGGCGATGAGGCAGAAGGGGTGATTGACTGGTAACTGCCTTCTCTACTAGTGCGTTGGCGTATAGGTGCTGAGGAGGGACTTGTGGGTGACAGGGAGTGCTTGCGGGACACAGGACTACTGGGTTGAGTGAGGTATGCTTCCCAGGGTTCGATAGGGGACTCTTCTGGAGGCAAGGTATGTGTCTGTCCTCCGGGGATGTCAGGTTCATAGCGAGTGACTGGTTGTGGCTCTAAGGGCGGCGCGTCCTCCATGGGACTGTCTGGGTCTTCCAGTGGATTCTCTACTGGGATTGGCTCTTGGTACTCTTCCATTGAAGAGTATTCCCGACGATGGATGTTCCAGGGAATAGGGACGAGGGGCTCGACTGGTGGCTGGTCAAGGGGTGATGATGGTTTGGATGGTTCACTGAGCGGTAGCGGTGGCAGGTCTGATAGGACTGATGGGTTCAATGGTAGTGGTTGCTTGGGCTTGGATAAGGTGATGAGGAGGGGGTCCGATGAGGATGAGAAAAATTGGGGTGGATCATAACACCAAATGTGGACAGGTGGACACCGCTCCATCGCGCACCGGAAGGGGGCCATAGACGTCGTTTGACTACTGCTTGACCACAGCGCAGATGCACACGCCCCAAACGTGGACAGGTGGACACCGCTGCATCGATCATTGATGAGCTGAGGAGAGCGCAATATTGCGCGGTGCAAGAGAGGGGGGGCATTTGGAACGTTTCCATGATAAGCGTCAGGTGAGGTTTTAGGACCTGGTGGGGAACGATGCGAGGATGAGGGTGACACTGAGCCTTGGGAGGTTGAGAGGGGTGCGGATGAAGGTTGAGAAGGGTTTTAAGCAGGTCATGTCTTAGGCCCATTAGATGTCCATAGCTCAATAGATTATATTCTTTTTATATATATAAAAATGGCTTGAGTTGACTAAAAGTCACGACTCAAGTCGAGTTGTGGCTAAAATGTAAAAAGTTGCAGTCAGTCAAGCCATTTCCGGGATAAGCTGTGGCTTAAGTAAGTTGACTTGCAGTTAGCCGAGTCGCGGCAACACTAGCTCAATATCTAGCACTTCTTTGTGACCATTGCCACCCCTGGGACTATGGACAGCACACAGCACCAGAAAGTCTGCAAGCCATGCATGTAAGTGTGGGCCTAATCACAACTTCATCATCTAACAAACTAGCAGGAAGGAATATGGCACTGATAAAGCCAAGATCCCTAGGGGCATGGCCAATTATATCTATTCAAGCAGCACCGCGAACAACAACCTCCGAAACCACCTGTACAAGCACCACGCTGCAGTGTATAACCAGACAGTTGCAGACAATAACTGGCCTTACAGCCTATCGACTTACACGAATGATGCACACTCCTACAAAAATGCTGGCAATGTACATGTACGCGACCAGGCAGTTCCACAGTTCTCTGTGGCAGCGTTCTTAGAAAGCCTTGTTTCTTTTATCATTGCGGATGATCAGGTAAGTCCTAAAATCTCATGTTCTTCCTTGTGCTCACATGTCTTTAGTCAATTCATGTCATCGAATGCCCCAAATTCCGCCACATGTGTATGGTCCTCCGCAACACCCTTGCCGACACAGATATCCCTTGCCGTGATAGGGTGAGAGAAGCCATCATTCATCGTTGGAAGAGGTCGTTGGAAGAGTTGAAAGTGGAGCTTTCTGTGGGTTTGCATGTTCTGCCCTCTGCCTTCCCTCTAACTTGATCGATAGGAATCCTGCAGGCGGATCAGTTTCATGGCAGATATTTGGTCAAACGGGAATATGGTGGCATTTTTAGGGCTAACTGTGCACTGGATCCACTCTGACAGGATGACCGGATGCCTTTCACTAAAGGCTGTGCTTATCGGGTTCAATCGCCTCAAGAAGAGGCACACAGGTCGCAACATTGCAAGGACAATCCTCTTTCTGCTCGATCGGGCTGGCATTACAGCTAAGGTATTCCTTTTAAAATCTATGTGCTCTGATGTTAATCTCCAGTCTTAGATCAGCCACTTCACTCTTGACAATGCGTCAAATAACGCAGTGGCCATGGAAGAGCTTCAGGACCTGTTGGAGGACCTGTTGGCCAAATGCGGGATAACCGAGGTGGTCAGTTTTGACCATATGAAGAATCGCGTCCGGTGTTATGCCCACATTATCAATATCTGCTTTTCCCATGTCATTTCTTCCTTCACTTCAACCCCTACATCATATCTCGCTCAGCTCAACATTCCTCTCAACCCCGACTATGCAACTTATGGTGACCCAGACTCCAACAATGAATCAAGTCATTCGGATGATGATTATCAAGACTTCAAGTTGGATCTTCCTCATTGCTACGGTCACCAAGACAGCTCTGGGCTCCAGGCATGGGTTGAGGGCATCAAACATGACCCACTCAGGCGTGCTTGAAGAGTAATTCATCTCTTACGCTCTTCTGATGAACACAGGATAGCCTTTCTGAAGTTGATCCAAAATGGCAATGAGCATGGTTGGTTTGACACGAAGGACAAAGATGGTAAATGCATTGCGGGCAATGTCCCGGAGCTCCAACTTCTGAGAGATGTGAAAACACGGTGGGATTCAGTCTATATGATGCTGATGTGTCTAAGAGTACTCCGACCGGTAAGTTCGTCTTGGTGTATGCGATGGGACCAGTGAATATTAACGACTATTCAACATAGGCTGTTGACCTGTACTTTAACACCAATTTATCGGACGCTTCGCATTGCAAGTTGTCGGACCTAGATTGGGATATCCTGGAGGGTTTGGAAGTGGTCCTGTCTGTGCGTTTGTTCCTTTACCCCAGGTTCCTAGACGTGCACTCATCGAAACAACAGGTTCCTCACACCTTTCAGCAGAGCATGTCGTCTGAATCAACACCTGTCTTGTTGCATGCTATCTCCAGCTTTGAGATGTTCATGACAGACTGGGAAATACTTGGAGCTGAACATAGCATCCTCAAGTTCTGGACAGATATTGGCCTGGATTGGGCCAAGAAATATTACATCCGAATGGACAAGACAGATGCATATATTGTTATGATGTGTAAGTTCTATATCAATATGTCACCTCTCAGACTACCAACTTAGACCTACAGTCCTCAATGCTGCTATCCGCTTCTCATGGATTGAGAAGGAATGGGAACCCACATATATCCGGGAGTCAAAGCATATCATTTTGAAACTTGTAAGTACATCTATCAGCTCATCATGTATCACAGACATATCCCACACAGATGCGCCAGTACCATCCTTGGGGTTCGGCCATGCCTGTCATTGAAGTCCCCAACTCTCCTGTCTGCCCTGTTCCACACCCTGGAGGTCGAGCTCCTCCAATGTGATTCAAGGTCAAACACCCCGCTTACAAACGTAACTCTTCAGTTCAAGAGGTCACAGTTGAAGCGGAATACCAGAAGTATGTATCGGGTGGTCTCTCTTCATCTAAAACTGACATCTTGAAATTTTGGAAGGTGAGGCTCATGTTGTTGGAACTTGGATGGTGCAACGACTCACACCCCAATAGGCCAATAAGACCGAGTTCCCTACATTATTTTCAATTGCAATGGACTATCTCCAAATACAAGCCACATCCGTTTCTTGCAAACAGGTTTTCTCATCAGCAAAGGAGACAGACACTGTGAAATGAAACCAGATAAGCCCTGTGCTCATGGAGGCCCTCCAGCTACTCAAATTCACGCTCAAGAAACAGTGTCTTGACTTTATCAATGGTTGGGCAATGCCAGAGGTGGCCATGAGTGGGGAGTCGGTACCAGATCGTGATCTCCTTGGCGCTCTCTTTGAGGGCGATTCCAATGCTGGGATAGACAATATTTTGAAGGACTTGAGTAAATACGATTGAGAGCAAATGTCAGTTTTAATTTCTTTTTCAATAATCAGTGATGTCTGCCAGTCTACCACCAGCTTCGAGCTGTATATAAGAATGTGTTCAGTGTTCGTGAACTTTTACATCAGATTGTATCCTGCCCTGCATGTGATCTCAATTTTGGAGGTGATTACATTTTGACATCCTGACCTCTGTGTTGGTCTTTGAAATTGGGGATTTCAAGTTGGCCAGCATTATCACAAACCAAAAAACCTTTTTGTGTGTTTGAATTTTGAAAACGTTCCCAAACAGCACATTTTTCTTGCATGTAGTGTGGGTTTTCAATGTAGAGATATTTTGGCTGGTATCTTATGCCATAAAAAATTCCCAAGTATTTCCCAAACATACCTGAGGTGACATAAAATCAACATCAGAGTGTGAGTTGTTTGTTGAGCTGAGCCAACCAGGCTGTTCTTCCTCTTTGCTCTTGAAGACCAGCATGCCCATTCACAGATCTTTACAAGCCTCCAAGAAACAACCTACTCCCCATCATCTAGACTTCGTATGTGTTGGTGGCTGATATAGAGTAGGAAAAATGCTTGGTACTGGTGGATCTGGTGAGCCTCACTTGAATCAAGTTCGCTTTATCTTTCTGAGTCAGTTCTCTAGGGAGTGTCTTTCTGGGAAAAGACATTAGGACTGGAACTGATGTCGCTCTGAAAGTAGGGCATTCAGAGAACTCGTCTTCAAAGCTCGGTCATGAATACAATGTGTACACAACTATCTCTGGGAGCGCAGGCATCCCTGAAGTACTCTGGTATGGCAAAGAAGGTCAATGTGAGATCATCGTCCTGGAGTATCTTGGGACCTCACTTGGCGATTGGATCAAGGCATGGCAATTTGACCACAAGAAGACATTCTTGTACACCTCACAGATGGTGCATTTGTTCTATGCATAAATGGATCTTTCTGAATGCTCTTACATCCCAGCTTGCAGCGATTGAGTCTCTCCATAATTGACTCTACACTCATCAAGACATCAAGCCAGGAAACATCATGATCTTAGTTGATAGCCTTTCTCCTGTCTCCTTCCTCATCGACTTCGGTCTGGCTCAGCAATACCGCGATCCCACAACCTATCAACACACCTCATACAACCCACATGACAAGGTCGTCGGTACTCTTGCGTTCTCTTCCATCATGGGTCAGAAAGGAGCTACCCAATCTTGTCGCGACGACCTGGAGTCCTTTGCCTATACTATCATTTATTCAGCATGCGGGGAATTACCTTGGTCTGACTGTCACAACCCCAAGGCAGTCCTTGCGAAAAACATCAGCAAAAGTGCAAAAAGTAGGTAAGGGCCTTCCAAGGCAAAGATGGCCCCTTCCAAGGCAAAGTTATGACTATATAGGGCGTGGGTCGACCTATACAAGGGCTTACAAGGCATCAACTACACTACCTCTGTTTGAAACTTTTGCTGATGAAATTAGGAACTCCCTTCAACAAGTTGTGCCAAGGCTTATCTGATCACTTCTGTGACTTCCTCCTCTATGCCTGACAGCTTAACTTTGACAAGAAGCTGGATTACCAACTCCTTCATTCGATCCTCATGCGGTGCTTGGAAATTGAGACCAATCTGCCTGTCAATGCGCCTCCCTCTGTTCACGTCCCTGTGGGTGCAGAGCGCACGCCTGTTGTCAGTCATCGGGTATAAGTAGGTCTTGAATAATGCGTAACCGATTCTGACTATACATCAACTCATCCAGTCTTCGCTCATCAACTCGCACAGGCGTATCATCCCCTCAGTTATCCTAGGCTAAATTTCTTCCCCTTCTTGTTGTGTTTTGGGTCCTCGCCAGGGGGGGGGGGGTGGTTCTGTGCTACAGTTAGAGATTGATCTTATTGTAGTTTGATGTATTGTGAACGAAGTTTTCACTCTGGGCCCTGAAGTGTGCGTAAACTTGGAAAGGTAACTAGCTCCAATGGCGATGAGATAAACTGGGGGTGCAGGTGCAAAAATTTCGGAACTGGTGCCTATATGTAGGTTTGGAGTTGCTTGATGAGTTACTGCACCCTTCTTGACATGTCAGCTGCCAAGATGACTCGACCTGTGCCACCCAAGCCCATTGTCATGCTAGAAGAGAGCAAGGTTGAGGGCAAGGAGCATGAGCATGGGCTGCTTGTGGACATGCCTGTGCTTGTGCAGTCCCACATTAGAACCTCCCCCTGCTAGTGCGCCCGTGAACAAGCCCAGAATACCAGTGGCAACAATGCAGCCAAGATTGTGTTTTTTTGCATATGACATACTTTATGAACAATTTACAGTAATGGACACAAAAGGTGGCATGGTAATGCGTAACATGAACAATACTTGCACTTGGAGATGTGGAGCTGCAGCAATGGTGAGTGCTGGTGCTGTGCCTGGCTTATTCACAGAGGGGAATAATAACTCCACTCCTCAAAGGCTGATGACGCACTCACTTGTTTACCACCGCATCCAGTGTCTGGACGATATTGAAATACATTTCTTTGTTATTATGCTGAATACCTACTTTCCGCCATGGGATGGGGCTTGAGAATGCACTCAGATTGTCTGTAGTTGGCCCCGAGAGCCCAGAAATGGTGGAAACAGAAAGGATTTTGGTGGTGGGAGAGGGAGGGAGAACCACATCTTGTAGTGTGTCCGGAGAGGTACCCGCCTGCATTGAGGATCTCCTCAAGGAGTTGATGAACAATGTCAAAGTTATGACTGGGTGTAGGCATCGTGACTTTGCCAAAGTATTTGATGAGGATGTCAAGAAAGGTGCAGATAAATGTGAAGGCATAAAGTACTGGTCGACTGTGTGAAAGAAAACAGGAATGAGCACATACATGTGGAGTGAGGACCCGAATGACCTATGGTCTCCAGAGATGGGATGAGAAGGTGAGAGACTGGTGCTGGAGATGGCAACATGCAGTTGGTGCATCAAGGGAGGACCAGATTAGACAGACCATCAGATTGTGGAAGACGTAGGATCCCAGGGGATAGGTTGAATGGATGGTTGGGAGGGAAGGGTGACCAATTTGCGGCATGAGCATTGGATGGATGAGGGTGCTGGAGGTGCTGGGGGGACAACAAGTTGTGGTGGGACACTTTGTGTATGGGAGCAACGATGCGTTGCAGAAACAGCAGCTGAGTCGCTACTCGAGCTAAGCTATAATCTAGCTGGAGAAAGCTGGCTTTTTTACTGGCTCAGCTCGGCTCGGCTTGGTGGATCCAAACCCACGGCTTGGCTCAGCTTGAAAAAAAACTGGGCCAGCTCAGGTGGCTTGGCTCCCAGCTCAGCCCGGCTACATGAGCTGCCGCAATACTAGGTGGGCACGTGGAGGCAATGTGGTTAACTTTGGGTTTGAGCACATCAGGGCAGGCTGATCCAAGAGGCAAGATCATGTGTTCATCAGCACATACAGGGAACAGACTCACAGGATCGATAAGGTGGGCTACGGCTCAGAAATGTGGCTGTGTGGTGTGGTTTTGCTCGTTTCCAAGCCTAGTGCACATACCAGCCTTACGCCTCCCAGGGGGTTTAAAATTTGACCCTCCCAGGTCAACTCATCACTGCTATAACCCACCCCTCTCTCTGAGGAGTCATTGTGCTCAAGGGAAGCAAGGTCATCGCCACCTACAACCTGTGTAACTGGAATGAAACTATGTAAGCAAGCATGATATGGGATAAGTCAGAAAGCAGCATAGCATAGATGCAAGATAGCTCCATCCAGCTTGCTGAGCCTGTATGTGCCATTGCGGGTGTGTCGGAGAACAACTATTGGGCCATAGTAATGTGGCCTTGTCTTGTCAATGTTGGAGCTGGCACTGCGCACAAGAACAAGTGCGCCTGGAGTGAAGTCAAAGTTGCAGATTGTGTTTGTATGATGCTTCTCAAACTGGCAGGTGGAGACAAAGCAGCTGGCAAGGATGTGATTGTGGATGGTGGCAAGGTCAGCTGGGCATTTCTGGAGTTGGCAAGTGCAGGTGATGAGAAGGTCTTCAGTTGAGAGTGGCTTGGCAAGGTTGGGTATGAGGAACAGTCAATGTCACCAATTTTATATACTAAGTTACAACAAGACTAATGAATTAAAGTGTACATAAGCCCTGCTAGCTGTTAGACTACTAGAATCAGATAATCTATAAAATAGTACTATCAAACATAGTAGAACATGATGTCAAATAGTACAACTAAATGAGAAGGTAACTGTAGAATAGTAGTACTAAATGGAAAAGTATCTGTAGGATAATAGTACTAGATGGGGTAATAACTGTAGGATAGTACTACTAGATGGGGCAATAACTGGAGGATAGTAGTACTAAATGGGATGATATCTGTAGAATAGTGGTACTAGATGGGATGATAACTGTAGGATAGTAGTACTAGATGGGGTGATAACTGTAGGATAGTACTACTAGATGGGGTGATAACTGCAGTGTTATGTTCCACAGGCTATTTTTCTTTTCTCTATGCTTACCAATCCATTCCTATCACATGGTTGCTTACTTGATATGTCACCTGACTCCTTTCTTGCTTACCTGACCGCTTTCTTGTCATCTTAGGAGTGCCAGCTCATTTCTAGGATCGTTGTACTGGTCTTCACTATCTTTAGCTTGCCAGCTCATAACTAGGATCCCTCTCCTAGTTATTTGTCATTCCTACTAACTACTGTACTTGTTTTCCATCATTACTAGTACAAGTACTAGTAGTATTATTCCTTAGTTATGGTAGCTGCCCTCATGTATATAAGCTGGTCTTATTTCTAGAGTTGGGCCTTAAGCCTGACTTGGTTTAATACCCAATCTTGTTGCTTCCACTGTGAGACTTCTAAAGTCTTTTCTTCATTTCTTGAGTCATCTCAAAGTTCCCTTTGAGACTCTCCTTTCCTCTTGCTTATCACCCAGACCCTGGATTAAGTTCAACTTCATCCTTTTACCCCCCACACTTTACTAAGGGCTAGCAGCCCCTTGTAACTACTTGTTGCCGCCATTTGCATTCTTGCACACATTGCGCCTTAAGGTTCTTGGACCTTAACATGCAGGGTAGTAGTACTAAATGGGATGATAACTGTAGGATAGTAGTACTAAATGGAATGATAGCTGGAGGATAGTAGTACAAGATGGGGCAATAACTGTAGGATAGTAGTACCAAATGGAATGATAGCTAGAGGATAGTAGTACTAGATGAGGTGATAACTGTAGGATAGTACTATGAAATGGGATGATATCTGTAGGATAGTACTACTAAATGGCATGATAGCTGGAGGATAGTAGTACTAGATAGGGTGATAACTATAGGATAGTAGTACCAGATGGGGTGATAACTGCAGGATAGTAGTACTAAATGGGATGATATCTGTAGCATAGTAGTACTAAGTGGGATGATATCTGTACGATAGTAGTACTAAGTGGAATGATAGCTGGAGGATAGTAGTACTAGATGGGGTGATAACTGTAGGGTAGTAGTACTAGATGGGATGATATCTGTAGGATAGTAGTACCAGATGGGGTGATAACTGCAGGATAGTAGTACTAAATGGGATGATAACTGTAGGATAGTACTATGTTATGATCCTGGGCCCTATTTTTTATTTTCTGCCTTTCCCACCTACTTGTTTTGCACACTTGGTCACTTGTTCCCTACTTGTTCCCTCACATGCTGCTTGGACTGCCACCCAATCACCTGACAAGTCACATGATGAGTCACTTGATCATTCTGCAGTTATTTATCACATGCCACTGCTCTGCAGTCCACAGCATCACTATTTAACCTTTTATGGATTGCCAGCTTATGATGTGCTATCTATAGACCACCAGCTCATGATGGAGCTATACTTAGATTGCCAGCTTAGGATGAACCTTGCTATACATGACCCCATCATTCTGTGACTCCTGTTATCTGTTACATTTTACTTGTATATAAGTGCCCATACTTTTGATGGTTAGGCCCTAAGCCTAACTTGGTTTTCAATCCAAGACTTGTAGCTTCTACCCAGAGACTCTCAGAGTCTAAGCCTGATCCCCTGTTACTTCAAAGTACCATTGAAGCTCTTCCCCTCTTATCTCATTACCAGAACACTCAGAAGTTGCCCTTATCATCTGGGGACTTACTTATTATACTGTGTAGGCAACCAGTACCACCCTACTCATGTGAACATTGACTCAGGAGGATTCCCCACTGAGCAATCCCAGTCATTGCCAAACCAAACCATGCACATTGCATCTTTAAGGCCCTTGGACCTTAACACAAGTTAGGCTTTCCTACAAGCTCTTGGAACACAGAGCCATTGTCATTGTGGTGACCACTCAGTCATACAGAACACTCAGTAACGATTTTATCCAAGTCTTCAGGGGACAACAGGATGATCTCCCAGTACATGTCAAAGTTAATGCATACTTCGATGACCAAGGACCAGGACACCCTAATACTGGGTACTATATCGATTCCCCTGGAAAAGCACATGCTCCTCTTGAATTCATCAAAGCAAATAACACCTACTACTGGGTCAAACTCCTCTGGAGACAAGACAAGTGGCAAACCAACAAAAGAGGAATATACAACAGCTCAAACATCGGCTGGTGGATCAAATCAGACCCTCAGCACCCAAACCACACATTCTACATTCAAGAGCCCAGTGTCCCTCTCACTATCGCAGCAGTTACCACAGCACTTCAGCAACTTCCTACCTGCCCCAATACCCCAGATCATCCAACTGCAATGGAAGGACAACAGGAAGAAATTAACATTGCTACTGGCCAAGTCTAGCAAGAAGCACAGAGGATTAACATTGTTACTAATCCCTCTATGTTGTGGACAAAGTCCACGCCATCTAGAAAACCAGTCCAAACCCCTACGAGTCCCACGAGAACTGCCCCTAAACCAAGTTATGGCCAAGTGGCTATCCAACACCCTTCTGAGCCTGCGACAAAGCCTGGTCAACAACCAGCAACCAAGGAGAATCTTCAACCACGTGACCCTGGGAAATCCCCACCATGTGACCTACCACATGACCTACCACATGACTCACCATGTGACATACAAGCCCTCAAGCAAGCACGTGACTTTACAGCACATGACCATGGGAACCTAACACATGACCTACCAAGGGATTGGTCATCTACACGATCACCTGATTGTGTGCGCTTTCTATGTGTGTCTTGTCCGTTGACTAACACATGGAAGACCATGGGAACAATCAACAGTTGATTGAGAATCAACAAAGTCACAAGACTTACTACGGAACTGCGGCACAGTCTGCAGTTCATCTATTATTAGTTCATGTCTATTCTTAGCTCAAGTCTCACCTGTCTCTTGTATTACTACCTGCCCAAAAGGGGCACGTGTCCACCTGTCTCTCGATATTATGCCTACCCTTAACTATGCACAGACCACCCTGTATTAGTATATAAGACCTGCAAATTTGTACAAACAGTCCTCAGACTGTTCTCTTATCTACCCCCACACTGGAGCCTTACAAAGCTCCCTCATCGTTAGCAGCCCGCCCCTCGGTTTACACAGTCCCACCTCTTCTCGCCTTTTGCCTCTTCCTCCTCAACATCTCCTTGCTGCTCCTTTGGATCAGTCACCTTCAACTTCACACCATTATCAAGTCTTGCTACCCATAAGTAGTGAGTTCCCGACACTAGAACAGTCTCTTATTGAAGCTGACTGTTGTCGGAAGTGTCCTCTCCCACTTCCTCTGTCGCCTCCTGGTCCGCCCTTGACAACGTATACCAGTACAATGTCCAAGCCACTGGTCAAGCTATTGAAGACTTCCTTCGGTCACCCACCCAAACTTGGATACATTACTACCTGTCGCCCTCCCAGCCCAGCCCCGCCTCGTCCTTTGGGGATTACAATCCTGCTATCATTGCCACCATCACTGCCCCACAGTCCCCCATCCTCTTCTCCCCCATCCTCCAGTACCCAGGGTACACCAATGCCATTTCACCCAGCATCTTGTTGGTCAACCCATTGACCAACTCCCCCGTCATCCCACAGTCCCCCACCTATCACGTTTGCTCCCCATCCCCCAATTTCCCCACTTCCAAAGGTTTCCTTGGCCTCATCAATGTGGCCATCACCCAACTTGAGGAGCAAGAGAACCATCCACCAGTTCCCACCCCTCAAGACACCTTCGCCCATGCCCACTTCAGTTCCGACCTCCATGACCACATCCCCCTTGATGACATCACAGTTGAGAACCTCCCTGAGCCTGTCATATTTGCCCTGGTCCACTGAGTACTGTCGCCTCATCCCCCCACTCCGCAGCCACCCGCTCCTCTCCCACCTCTTCCTGTCGAACCAGTATCCAACTCTGTTGCCGCTACCCTCTTTCCCCAGCTCTTTGCCACCCCCGCCTGCACCACTGCTACCGACCACCACCCACACCAGTACACAGTTGTCTACCAGGACGACCAGAAGCGTTGGTACCCCCAGGAAGAATTCATAGAGAAGGACTTCCTCCACCTCATCCCACTCCACACTGATATCGTTGACTACCCTGCCGCCTTTGTCACCCCGTTTCAAGCCCTCACCTACCACAATGTCCTCCTCCACTCCTTTGGTACCCTTCCTCCCATCCATGTGTGTGCCAAGGTCGGCCGCCACCTGCATTCCGCCCACTTTCCCTTTGGATACTTGGAGTCTTCTTTTATAGACTCCCTCAAGTTCATTTTCTTATGTTTCCCACCCAGTTGGTTACAGGAGTTTGAGGGTGCCCAAGTCCCCCTTATCGCATACGACTTTTTAGATGGATGTGTAGCTACTCTTTGTGGACATCTTCATTTCACTGAACAAGGACTTTTTATTATTAATCGCAACACTAGACTTGAAGACCTCTTACGTACACAGCCGCAGTTTGCAAAGTTCACATGTACCTCCCAAGTCCCCGCTAACCCCTTCCTCTTTATTGCACCCCCTCCAATAGAAGTCCCTTTGTAATACTTAGTAAGTTTACAAAGGTTTAAAGGTGTAATAAAAAGGGGTTTTTATCGTTCTTATCAGTGGATAACCTAAGTCAAGCTCAAAGTCAGCTTCCCCTGATCACAGATCTAAGAGATCAAGTTCAACTTACATATTGGAGTGATCATCACTTTATCGCTCAAACCCTACTTGATCAATTACCCTTTGGAGAAATTCTTGGAAGCTATCGCTTCTATCAATACGTCGATTACCAACTCCCAAGTCTTCTTGAAGCAGCAAGAAGAAATCTCCTTTATTGGACCCTTGCCGACATCCATCAATATAACGGAACTCCCGCTGACCAAATCAGCCTCTTCTACAACAAAACCTTCCTCTGGCACTACAGTGCGCCAGCCTTTTGAGAAGAAATTATCACACAAATTCGACAAGGGAATAGAGTTAGATTTCTATCCCAGTTTCTCCTGTCGCAAACCCAAGTTCAAGTGGAATTTAACGAAATTCGACTTCTCACAACAGGACCTATTGGATATCAGTTCATTTACACCAATAGCAAGGAATACTCATATTCCTTTAATGCCGCCATCTGGGAAACCACCATCCAGAACCACAAATTTGCGCTTATCAACCCCAATCAGTATACCCTCCCCATTACCCAGCCCAACGCCCAAGGACAAGAACCCGAGTACCAGGCCCAACTCACCCAGATTCAGGCTCTGCCAAATAATATCCACATTCAGGATCATTACTGGGACAGCATTGATACCACTCCAGACATTACCTTGGAGGGAACCACTCGAGCTAGTACCCCTTCATCCGAATACCAACGATCCAGAGAATTCCAGTTCGCATCCCCAGCTACTGCCATCAATTGTGGTTGTGGAATCGATATTTGTCACTGTGATAACAACCAACAACCAGGAACTCCTTCTACTCCATCCTATCTCCTTCTCTGGGATCCATGAGTCACTAGCCAACCTTTAGACAGTGTTCATTACAACCGACAAACTGGCGCATAGAAATCATTCAGCACCAACCCAAGATCCCCAAACATTTGTACCTCCTAACAAAAGAGGAAGAAACCGTCTCCGTCAAACCACACCATTACTTACTAGGACACCAAATAGTCCAGTACCCCCTGTACTGGTATACCCAAACATCAGTACTCTGAGCCGACAAATTGTTTCAGAAGAAGACCTTCGTCCAAGACAATTTGATCACATAGTAGGAACGCCATTTCAACTGTTCCTCCCTGGAGACACATACCTTGCAAAGGCAACTCCTACTAGGAATTCAGAAGAATTACGGATCTTCAAACAACATTGCCTTTATCTCCTCCAACACCACCCAGATGTCCATATCAATCACCTCTTTACGGACCTCTTCAAAGTCACCCCCCATCCCATCGTGTTCAATGATTTCTTGTGGAAATACCGGACTTCTATTACTAATGAAGGTATACTTGAAGACTACCGCCTCATTGACTCAGAACATCCTACTGAGTCTACTCATCTGTCAAAACAGTGTACTGTATTTTATAGTTGGGAAGGCAATTCATATACAGTCACTCTTATATGAATCTGTGGGAACAGTGCAAATCACAATTTGCTACTAAGTTTCTATTAACCAAAGAAGAACAAGAACACGTACCAGCCATCTACTACGACGCCTTCGCTGCCAACAACAAAGGAAATCAAGTCCTCTTTGGGGTGTTTTCTACTTATGCCACCTATAGTGAAGGACCAGGGCACTCTTGGAGATACCTGGACAATGGAGAAAAAGTCACCGCCAATGTTCTTGCGGTTCTTTTCTCACATAAAGACCAAATCAAGGAATTTGACGTGTTCCAGGGAACAGTGTTATATCAAGATAGATTCATGAAGTGGCACCAATCCAAGAACAAGTGGATTTATCTCAACCATCGGACAGTTCATTTCGAAAGTCCAAGCACTTCTGATGCAGAAACCCAAGCAAAGACCACCTCTGAAGGATCAGACGATGACCAATCAGAGGACGAAGCGGAACAAATCATACTTAAAGAAACCAACAAAGATGACACCGTGCAAGTGGAATCCCTCTTACAATGAGCAGAGACCACTGTTACCTCAGCGATTCAAAAACTCCAGACTAGACCAAGTACCCCGCGACCCAGTACCCCACGTTCCCAAACAAGTCTGTTTCCTAGTAGTTCCAGACTACTCCCAGTCGAGACCACCCAGATCCCCATGCTACCAGTATCAAAGGGAAAACAACATGCTCCCACCCCGCCGACACCTAGAACCAAAGCATCGGGTTCATCTCAACCCGCACCAGGTACTCAGCCACAACCAACCCAGCCCCCAGCAAGCCTACCGACCGGAAACACCCCAGGAGCTGCACTGCCAGTTATACATCACCCACCTGCACCGGGTCCACCAGCAGCACCACCTCCAGCACTGCCACCACCCCCATCCATTGTTGCAGCACCAATGGCGCAAGCAAACACACCCCGTCTCATCGGCATGGCACCTGAATTATACAATGGCCAGGGAAACAAGGCATTAGCCTTCTGGAACATCCTTGAGAATTATTTCACAGTGAATGAAGACACGTTCAATACCGATTACAAGAAAGTAGTGTCTGCGTTGACCTACTTTAAACAAGACACTCAGGCTGGCAAATGGGCTGGTGATAGAATGGCTACTGCCATTGCAGCCCAACCTACCAACTACAGAACGTGGCAAGCCTTTAAAGATGCCTTCAAAGCACAATTTATTCCACCTCAAACAGAGCTGGAGGCGCTCTCCAAGTTACACGCTACCCCACAGGGGAATAGAGAATTCAACGAATGGTACCAAGAATGGAGCCAACATGCATGTCGTGCCAATGTGGATGAAAACACCAAGATGTTCACCTTCCACAATGCTATCAATAGTGCTATCAGCAATAAAATTGCTTCCCAGTCACCCCAACCAGCCACCTTAGCTGAACTGGTTGAACATGCTTGAGACCTTGACCGAAACTGGCACATGTACGCCAAGCCCCTAGGAAACCAAGGAAACCAACATCAAGGACGTAACCCCCGAATTCGTGAATTATCTGTGGAAAACAGTAACACAGAAATTAATGCCACCCAAGGACAATGTCATCCCCCATTTAAAAAATGTGGGAAACTTACCCCTGAACAACAACAATACCACTTTGACAACAATCTCTGTATGTACTGTGGTAAACAAGGGCACAAAGCCATCGACTGTAAAGCCCCTGGACAGAAGAGGCCCAGAACCTCCTTTACTCTGAAAGTCCGACAAATGGACACCATCCCGGAAGAAGACCTGGACAAACTTAGTCTGAGTGATAGCAGAAGCAGAGTTACTTGTGCTTTCCATAACTCTTTCACTCCCCTTGAAGATCTGGACAAAACTGGTGACACGATTGCACCATCTTTTGCTGGTTCTCTTCTGTAGCGGCATCTTACAGGAGAGATGTATTTTTATCCTGTTGTACTCCTAGCAAGATTGAACATCTCCAATCTCCCAAGATTCTCCATGTACCACCACATACGATTCGGAATATAAAATCCCCTGCTTTCCAATTGAAAGTCCAAATCGTCCTCAATGGAAAACAATTTGATGCCCACATGTTACTGGACAGTGGAGCTGAAGGCGTCTACTGTAACACCAGTTTTATCAAGAAATATGGAATACCCACTCATACCGTCAATCGCCCTGTGTACCCAATTAATGTTGATGGAACATTAAACAAACAAGGAGTGATGCGCTATGCCGCCATTCTGTGAATGGGGATGAGCGTTGATCCAAATCACTGGGAAACCATCAAAGTTGCCATTACAAACATTGGCCAAAATGAGATACTCTTAGGCATGGACTGGCTAAGAGCACACAATCCAAGCATAGATTGGGGTGCAAAAACAATCAAATTTGATTGTTGCCCCCCTCATTGTCACCCCAGTGACGTCGAAGCGTTAGACCGTCGTACCCAAGATCCTGCCCTACAGCAAATACTTCCCCAAGATAAATGGGAAACCCAAGATGACGATATCCTGGATATTACAAGTCATAGTCTAGATGTGTCGCAGCACATTAGAGCCCATCTGGAACAATTCATGCCAGACCTTGATGTTACTGTGTCACAACACAGGACAGTCAAGGAACAAGTCAGTCACAGTCCAACTACTCAAGATGTATCCAGGTCTAAAGACTGAGTTGGTCACAGTCTGACTATTGAGACTCAAGTTGGTCACAGTCCAACTACACAAAGCAGTTCCAGTCCGTCACTACAGATGGTAAACCATCAAGTTAATCCCTTGGTTGCAAGGACTACAGTGTCCACAAGCCTTGCTAAAAAGGAGCAAGTGAAATCCAGAGGGATTTAAGTCTTCTCTGACGAGGAAGCACAAAGATTACCAAAGCACCAACCATGGGACCACAAGATCGACCTTATTCCAGGACTGACAATGAAGAAAACTTCAGTGTACAGATTGACACCACCAGAGAAGGTCACCCTACAGGAATACATTACTGATGGCCTGAAATGAGGCACTCTAAGACAATCTGAAGCAGCTGATGCATGCTCTTTCTTCTTCATTGATAAGAAAGATGGAAAACTACAACCCATTCAAGACTACAGACCACTGAATGCAGTGACCAAAAAGAATGCGGCTCCAATACCCTTGATCCCAGAACTTGTCAATAAACTTTTGGGAGCACGATTCTTTACCAAGCTTGACGTACGATGGGGATACAACAATATTCGTATACACAAAGGCGACGAATACAAGACAGCCTTCAAGACACCCTTGGGCCTTTTCAAATCCCTGGTCATGATGTTTGGTCTATGCAATGCTCCGGCCACTTTTCAAACCTTCATGGACACCAAACTTGCAGACCTAATTGATACAGGTCATGTTGTCATCTATCTTGACGACATTTTGATTTTTGCGCATACCATTTACAAAGTCATCAAATATACACATATGGTATTACAGCGCCTCTTGGACCTGGATCTCTATCTGTGACCTGCAAAATGCTCTTTTAACCAGACATCCATCAAATATCTGGGTTTGATCATTTCGGAAGGAGAATTACACATGGACCCCATCAAACTCAAGGCCGTTTCAAACTTGCCTACACCAACCAAAGTCAAGAACATACAGGAGTTCCTTGGCTTCTGCAATTTCTACCGCCGATTCGTCAGAAATTACTCTGCCCTAGCCCATCCTTTGTTTGATCTCATGAAAAAGGACACACCGTTCCTATGGGGAACTGCTCAAGCCGACACTTTTGCCACATTACAGAATGCACTCACAACGTCACCTGTGCTCCTCCTGCCTGATTATGGCAAACCATTTACGCTCATCACAGATGCAAGCAACTACACAACAGGGGCAATTCTTGAACAAGACGATGCCTTGGGCCAGTCTCATCTGGTGGCATACTACTCAAAGTCTCTACAACCTGTGGAACGGAACTACAAAATCCATGACAAAGAACTCTTGGCCATTGTCCAAGCTTTGAAACACTTCTGCCATTACCTACAGGGTAATGTTTACCAGACATGAATTTTTTCAGACCACGCAAACCTCAAATATTTCACCACAAAGCAAATGCTTACATGTCGCCAGGTGCAGTGGTCCATCCTTTTGGGAACTTACGACTATATCATCATTCCTAAGCCAGGGCAAGCTTAATCAAGCAGATGGGCTGTCCAGGCATCCAGACTATAAAGAGGGGATAGCATCCAAGAATGTGGAACAAGTTCTGCTTGACCCTGGAAAATTCTTGCTAAAACCAGAGCAATTCCACATATGAGCCCTACATAATACAGCAATCCCTACAGGAATGGATGAAGAACTACATGCAGCACTTATGGAAGCTATCAAAATCAATAACTCCATGGGAATGGGAGAAAAGCTTAAAAAGCTCATCACCAGTGGACCTAGACAAGTCACCAAGGGATTAGAAGATTGGAACTACAAAAATGGATTGTTCCTCTACAAGGGTTTGGTTTTCGTACCAAACAATGAGAACGTGAAATGGAAGATAATGCAGCAGTTCCATGACAATATAATGGGACATCCAGGACAGTGGAAAACTGTCAAACTCATCACATGAGAATATTGGTGGCCTGGAATCACGGAATTCGTAAAAGCATACATCAAAGGATACGCTACTTGTCAAACCACCAAAATCAAGCCTCCAGTTAAAGTTCCACTGAAACCAAATGAAATCCCCTTGGGAATATGGGAAACAATCACCATGGATTTCATCGTCGATCTTCCAACATCAAATGGATATGACAGTATCCTTACAGTCGTCGACCATCATAGCAAAGCTATCATCCTAGCCCCTTGTCACAAGACAATTACAGCTGAGCAAATGAGCCAATTACTATTGGACTATGTATGGAAATGCACAGGTTTCCCCTTGACAATAATCTCGGACTGAGGACCACAATTTGCAGCACAAGTAACACAAGAACTCTGGAGAAAACTGGGAATCAAACAGAAATTGTCGACTGCATTTCATCTGCAGACAGATGGAGAATCCGAACGAGTTAACCAAGAAATCAAGCAATACCTTCATATTTGTGGAAACTTCCAACAGAATGATTGGGCCACGTTACTTCCCATCATCGAATTCGCACACAATGCACGGCTGCATCGCAGCACACACAAATCTCCCTTTGAAGTCTGGTACAGGATACACCCAACCTTTAAACCACCACTACACCTCCAGACCAGACTACAAAGTGTGGACAAATGCATCCAATACCTAGAACAAGTGTGCAAAGAAGTCACCACAGCACTACACCTCGCTGCACAAGAAATGAGAAGTGGAGGCCCCACTAAATCATCACACACATTCCACAAAGACAACCTTATGCTCTTGGAAGCCACCAACTTACAGACTACCCACCCGAAGACTAAACTTGCACCACATCGCTATGGACCTTTCAAGGTCATTTGGGCTTCACCTACAAACTGAAAACTTGAGTTACCACCACAAATGAAAATCCACCCAGTATTCCACAACTCTCTGTTAAAACCCTACATGGAGACCACTGCACATGGACCTAACTTTGCATGCCCCCCTCCTGAAATAGTTGGAGAGGAAGAAGGTCATTATGAGATCAAGAAAATCCTCCAGTCACAACCTACAAGAAACTGCAAAAGCACACAGTACCTAGTCCACTGGAAAGGATACACGGAAGCCAACCGAACCTGGATCCCAGCTAAAGAGCTGATGCACGCCAAAGAACTAGTCGCACAATTTGAAGCTACACAGAAAGCTGCGCAGAAATCCAAAGAGGGGATATGAGCCTTGCAGGAGCAAGGGAAGCCTAAAGAGGGGATACTGTTGTGGATGAAGTCCACGCCATCTAGAAAACCAGTCCAAACCCCTATGAGTCCTATGAGAACCACCCCTAAACCAAGTTATAGCCAAGTGGCTATCCAACACCCTTCTGAGCCCACAACAAAGCCTGGCCAATGACCAGCAACCAAGGAGAATCTTCAACCACGTGACCCTGGGAAATCCCCACCATGTGACCTACCATGTGACCTACCATGTGACTCACCACATGACATATGAGCCCTTGAGCAAGCACATGACTTTACAGCACGTGACCATGGGAACCTAACACATGACCTACCAAGGGATTGGTCATCTACACAATCACCTGATCATGTGCACTTTCTACATGCATCTTGTCTGTTGACTAACATGTGGAAGACCGTGGGAACAATCAACAGTTGATTGAGAATCAACAAAGTCACAAGACTTACTACGGAACTGCGGCACAGTCCACAGTTCATCTATTATTAGTTTGTGTCTATTCTTAGCTCAAGTCTCACCTGTCTCTTGTATTACTACCTGCCCTAAAGGGGCACGTGTCCACCTGTCTCTTGATATTATGCCTACCCTTAACTATGCACAGACCACCCTGTATTAGTATATAAGACCTGCAAATTTGTACAAACAGTCCTCAGACTGTTCTCTTGTCTACCCCCACACTGGAGCCTTACAAAGCTCCCTCATTGTTAGCAGCCCACCCCTCAGTTTACACAGTCCCGCCTCTCCTTGCCTTTTGCCTCTTCCTCCTCAACACCTCCTTGCTGCTCCTTTGGATCAGTCACCTTCAACTTTGCACCATCGTCAAGTCTCGCTACCCATAAGTAGTGAGTTCCTGACACTCTAATGGCACTCTCAAAGGAAACCCTCCACCAATGTTCGATGGAGACAGAAACAAAACCCACAAGTTCCTACTCAATTGGGACCTATGGGTAGCAATCAACCGAACCAATGACACCATGAAGAAACCCTTCTCCAGGATCATTGCTATACTAAGCTACATGGACGGTACTTGTGTAGATGCCTGGAAAGAGGAACAACTCCAGAAACTCAAAGAAGAAATGGACAACAGAGCCCTGGAGACAGATGAAACTCTCTGGGACCACTTCCTTGAAAGATTCAAGAATGCCTTCATCAATCAGAACCATCGATCTGAAGCTTACCAGGAGTTATGCAAACTCAAGCAAGGAGAAAGTCTTGATGACTTCTTTGCCAAATTCAAGCAGCTTACACATGAAGCTGGTGTTCCCCTAGATAACAAGGGAACCATTGAAACCCTCAAGCATGCTATGACCAAAGGACTCACTAGTGCCATCATTAATTCCCCCACCTTTGACCCTACTGCAGAGGTTTCCTGGACCTTCAAACAGTGGGAAGAACAGGCCCACCAATCCCATCTCAAATGGAAGGCAGCAGCCAAGTTCACCCAAACATGTCAAGGACTCTTCCAAGCCTTCAAACATTTCCCTAGACAAACCTATGGAAGGAACAACAACCAAGGAAGAGGCAACAACTATGGATGATGCACCACCTCTCAAGGAGGATATCATATGGACATTGATGCTACTGTCACTACAAACATCAACACCATCACTGGCAGAGGACAACAGCACTCCAAAGCCAAAAAGGCAGAACTCATGAGAAGCAACTCTTGCTTCTACTGTGAAATCAAAGGACATTGAGCCAAGAATTGTCACAAGAAAGAAGCAGACCGCGATAACTTCAGCAGTTGACCCAACAAACCCAAGGAACCTGCTAGGGTTCACGCCGCACCCATCATGCCAGATCTCCAAAGATCCTGATAGCTTTGTTGGCTACCTAAAGGATAACATGGACACCTTTGATGAAGAAACTAAGCTGGGCATCATTGATCAACTCATGCCAAAGGATTTTACCAAGGCCCAAAACTAGCTGCCATAGTTAGGGCATTCTGACTTGATAGTATGTTTGTAAATAAATCAAATTCAATACAACTCAAAGTTCCTATTTCATACTATCAAGGGACAGCAGAAGAAACAATCCTACTTGACACCGGAGCAACAGAAAACTTTATTGACCAAACAACTGTTGATAAACTCCGCTTAGGAACCAAGAGACTCCCCTGCTCAAGAGCAGTATACAATGTTGATGGAACCCTCAATCAAGCTGGAACCATTAACAGAGCCTGCAATCTACTTGTCACTCAAGGGAACAAGAAAGAACAAACAAGATTCTTTGTCACAAATCTAGGTCGCGACTGAATGCTCTTTGGATATCCATGGTTCAAGAAATTCAAACCAGACATCAATTGGGAGAAAAGCAAACTCAAGGGACCAAAAGTCCAAATTGAAACCCTACTCCATGGCACCCTTCAATGTGCAAAGACATCGATCAAACAGATAATGAAGACCTCATTCTTGAGGCACAGCAAATCGAGTGCGCTCTATGGTCAGGAGTTACCCCTTCAGAAATGATGGGACGCCTGGTAGAAGTCAACTGCACTCACACAGCAGTCGAAATGGCCCATAAGTATGCATCAGAACATGGGAAGGAGAAAGTCACCCTCCCAGAAGAATTCAAACATCATATGGCATTATTTTCAGATGAAGAGGCAAACAAGTTCCTGCCAGCTTGTGGTGATGGAGATCACAAAATTGTACTTATGGACACCATCCCTACCCACTTCAACTACAAAGTCTACCTGCTCTCAAGAGACAAGCAGGAAGCAGAGAACAAATTCATCAACAAAAATCTGGAAAAAGGCTACATTGCACCCTTGGACTCCCCCTATGGCTTCTCTACCTTCATGGTCCCTAAGAAAGACTTGAAGGAGAAGAGATATATCATTGACTATTGCCCCCTCAATGCAGTCACCCAAAAGGACGTCACCCCACTCCCCAACCTCAAACAATGTATTGAAAACTTGCAAGGAATGGAACTATTCAGCAAGTTTGATATTCGCTGGGGTTACAACAACATCCGCATACAGGAAGGTGATCAATGGAAGGCCACATTCAAAACATGTCGGGGACTATTTGAACCCAAAGTCATGTTCTTTGGGATGAGTAACTCACCAGCCAGCTTCCAACGGTTCATGAAGAACTATATGAACACTTCAAGAAGAAAGGCATACTTGAAATATGGCACATCCTCCAGAACTACATGGACAACTGTGGTATAGGCACCCTCCTCAAAGACTTCAAATTACATGTTGAAATCATCCACTTCCTATTCAACCTACTTACACATCATGGCCTACATCTCAAACTGTCAAAATCCATCTTTATGCAACCACAAATGGATTTCTTAGGTGTTTGGATTTCAAAGGAAGGAGCAACTGTTGACCCAGCCAAAGTGGCCAGACTTAGGGACTATCCATGCAAACTCAAAGACAAACAACAGGTTCATGGATTTTTAGAAGTTGCTGGCTACCACCGAATGTTCTGCCCCAACTTCTCCATCATCACCTGTTACAGCTCCTTCAATTTATCAAGCATTTATGCAGTTAAGTACCACTTAACAATGCGCATTCACTTATATCAGCTCTCCTTCCTTATTAGTATGATACCCAGTCCGCTTTACCACTTTCCCACACTCTCAGACTTACCCATTATCTAGATACACAGCAGTTATCACTTAATGCATACTAATTACCTTACAGCCACAGTACCTTCCTATTCCAACCACTACTCCCATGCATTACATCAGCCATACTGTACAAGTCATTTCAACTCATTCAGAGTCATACCCTCTGGTATATCTCTAATGTGTGAAGCAGTTCTCTACTGCGGACTGTAATCGCTTTTGCATATGATCGTTTACCTTAGTAACTACTTACTTATCCATTACCAAGGCTTGCTACACATTCCTTGACTTGTTAGATAGATAACTAGGTAGCTTATGTATATAAGGCCTCCTGAAGAGCCCCCAACTCTCCAGACTTGGTCTCTTCGTAGAACCAATACAGGACCATAAGCTCCTTAGAGTGACTCCCTTACTTCCCAGTCTCTAAGTAATCCCCTCACACTCTAAGTCAAGCACCTAGAGTCTGCAATACTATCTAAGTTAGTCTTAACTTAGCTTTGCACTAAAGTAACTATGCGACCTTTATTATTAAAGGTAGACTCTAAATGCTTACCCATAAGTACTCAAGGCAAGTATTTACAATACACAGAGTCTGTGCTTAACATCGCCACACCCCTTACAGCACTTACTGGAAAAGACATACCCTTCAAATGGGGGCCCAAGCAACTGGAGGCCCAAGAGAAACTAATCACCATGATTACTAATGCACCCACCCTAGCTAGACTAGACCTAGACAAACAATTCAAACTCAAAACCAATGCTTCACAGGTTGGAACAGGAGCAATACTCTACCAATGGGACCCCCCTATCACCAAACCAGACAGCACTCAGAAACCAGGACCACAACGACCAGTGGGATTCCACTCCCAGAAATTTACCCAAACTGAGCAAAACTACCCCATCTATGACTGTGAATTCCTTGGAGTCATGAGAGGACTCCACTGCTGGTCTCATCTGCTCAAAGGAACCACCATCCCTGTCCACATAATTTGGCAACATGTAGACAGTATATACGTGAAATCCCATGTGCAGTTTTACCTTTGCCTTCGTGAAAGCCCACATGGGCCAACTGAATAAAACCTGACATAGCCTGTGAGTGGGCCCACT
>Ga0307510_10001593_pt1 | contig 25099 bp, 16 predicted proteins | sample 12_EM_MG_FD_207224 | JGI IMG/M metagenome (GOLD analysis project Ga0307510, IMG submission 207224) | Populus trichocarpa ectomycorrhiza microbial communities from riparian zone in the Pacific Northwest, United States - 12_EM | ecosystem: Host-associated > Plants > Roots > Unclassified | place... | reverse complement strand
TATTGGTTACAGAGGAGAATGGAGATGGGTTACAGATATGAGTTACAGGGGAGAGTAAAATTTTCTGGGAAAAAATTAGTCTGTCTCTTAAGGATTTTGAAGTGGCCTTTTATAGACGAATTGGCATGGAAGGGGCCAAACTGTCCTGATGAAAAAGCTCTTCAGCACCCATGTGAACCCATATGGTATTGTCTGTCTTGATTGGATGACGACAAAATAGAAATTGTCCATGTTTTTGGTGAAGCTTCATTTGTTGTCGTCTTGCCACCGACACTTGATTTGTTGGTTTGTAATAGCAGGTAACATTTGTAGAAAAAGGCCTAAAACAGATGGGCCTAAAGTCAAAAGGACTCAAAACATATGAGTCTAAAAAGAAATGGGCTCTAAACAGATGAGCCTAATAAAAGCCTGAAATACTCTTCTTCTTTTTTAACGTCGCGTGATAGATGGCAGGATACCAAAACAGTCATCTTCATTATCATTGCCAAGGGAAATGGCAGGAGATGTCGAGCCAGATGAGCTGGATTGGGACAAGACCGTTTTCGGGTCTTGGCTTTGTATAATTCCTTGTACTATTTGTAGGTATTCTTCCTCAGTTCTAGCAGAGGCAATGAGAGCTACCGTTTGAGCCTTTCGGGCTAAGAACTTTGATTGAGGATGATGATCAATGATGGGAGCTGCTGTTTGATGTTTTTGTAACCATTCCGTAACAGCTAATTTTGAACTTTTGGACTCAACTGCAAAGGAATCCCACCACTTGATTTTAGTTTTAAGTCAATTGAGGTTTTAATACCAACTGAACTTGTAGTAGTTCTTTGTATTTGTTTCTCTAGTCTTGTAAGCTGCTTTCCCAAGGTTTTAAGGTTGGTGTTTGTAAAGTTGTTTTGGTTAATGATGTGTTTTGTATTGGAAAGGGTGTCATCAGTGGATAATTTGTAAGGAGCTGCCTCGACAGCCTGGTTATTGTGGGTTATCTGGATATTTCTCAAAGGTGGATGTTCAGATTCAACTGTAGGTCCACTGGTGAGGTTCTATACAGGGGTTTTTGACCTTGATGTGACCGGGCATGCATGTTTAATGGATGCAAAAGGATATGGAATATGATGTTCAGATGCATAATATAATTCGAACCAATAAAAAAATAGAATCTGTATTTTGTGTAACTCAATGAAATTATAAAATTGTTTTATATATATATATATAGTCCCTCAATATTTTTTCAATTCAATTTTGGTATAAAAAGTTTATTTTTATCATTTTTAGTCTCTGATTTGAGAAAAGAGAGGGGTCGTCGGAATCCAATGATAGAGTGAAAAAATCAGCATTTCAACAAATTTTAGCCACCAAAACAGTCGATCTTGGTGTCAAAGGGTTCCATTTGGTTAGAGAAGTTCCATTTATGTGTTTTTTTAACCTTGAAATGGCCTACTAAGCAAGATCTAAGCTTAAAAAGCTTTTTTATTTCGAGTTGATTTCAGGTTTTTTGGTATCTTTTTTTGTTTCTAGGCCATTTATGAGTTTGTAAAGATGTTTAAACTTTTTTCTAGATATTTTAAGTCAAAATGGGTTGACAATAGAGTTTTGGGTCAAAATACATATACATGTCATTTGTCCTGGTAGATGACGTGTTGTGTGAGATAGTTTTTTAAACAAAATATTGTGGTGAACAACATGTCGTCTATACAAATTATATTTTAAAAAAATAGGGCCCGCATGTTGGATGATGAAATTAAGGGGCCTTTAAGGGGCTAGATCTAGTGACACCTAACCTCTTTTTTTTTTTTAATATTTCTCTTTTTAAAAAATTATATTTTTATGTGTTTTTTTTAAATAATTTTTTAAATTATATTTTAAGTAATATTTCTTCTCTCTGACTTTATTTTATTAAATAAAAAGTTAAGTTTAATAAACATAGTCATTGAATACAATATAAATTAACCATATTATAAATATCTTGATATATATTTGCCTTTTGACTTTTCCATATATGTATTTAATTATTATTAATAACTTTTTTTTATTTATTTAATTAAATGTGTTCATAAATTTTTTTTATTTATATTTAATATTTTTATATAAAAAACATGTTGGAAAAACCGGCATGTTTAATTTTTGTATTAAAAAATATTCAATCCCGCTAAAAAACAGACGGATAAAATATCTAGATATTATTATTAGAATGTGAAGCTTTCCATCAACTCTCTGAAGCTTATAGGCTGCAATAAGACATTAAAAATCATAATTTGTCATTTCGAATTGTAATTGTAACTATATCAATCAATCTAGTCCATGAATTTCAGCTAAAACTTCCCACATCAATGTCTCTACAGTATTTTTCTTCCAAATGGCCCCAGCAATATCCGCTAAGACAATAACTGCTGCAAACTCAAACAAAAACAGACATGCTACTTTTTGTTGGAAATGAAACATCATGAACCCCCTGATACAAGTATTGTTGAAATCCCACATTGTTACAGAACTCCCCTTCTCTCTGTTCATAAAAAATTCTTCAGAGGTTGTATCATTTGAATGATAAAGAAAGATACAAATTTTCTGCATCAAAAGAAGATTATAGACGCAGGTAAAGTAAGATGAACATAACTCTACTACATCAAGAATTCTAAGGAAAAACGAATTGAGATCTGAGTAATTATTTGAATTGATAATTTAAATAAAATGAAAAAAAAACGACAACAATAAATAAATTACAACAAAAATGATCGATAGCAACTTGACCTGAGTCCATTTCAAGTATAAAAAAAATCAATGTTAAAGGATGAAATTAAAAAAAAATCATTTAAATTGGGTTAACTCATAAACTTTGCGACAATGAATATAAGATTGAGATAAACTCATAGAAAGAAAAACAGGAAAAAAGCTTGAAATCTAATTCCTAATAAATCAAATGAGAATATGATAACTCTTTAAGAAAACAAAATGAAAAGGAAAACATTGAAGCTCAATCTCTAGCAAATGAAATGTTGTAGGAAAAAAATTTAGAAAAAAATATATAATTAAAAAAAGTCCAAAAAAACTTGATCCCAACTCACCTAAGTCAAGATGCAAAATCTTTGACTTGGTCATGATACCAGGACAACCACATTTAAAAGCAAACTGAATAAAATCATAAAAATTAATTATTGAACAACTCAATGTTAAAAGATAAAAATAAAAAAAATAATTAAAAAGCTCAACGGAAAACAATATGAGTAAACTTAGGTTAACCCGCTAATTCTGCGACCATAAGTATAGGATTAGGATACCCAATAGAAAGGAAATACGAAGACCAATTTATGATAAATAAAATATTAAAGAATAAAATTAAAATAAATCAATTTTAAAAAAAGAACCAAAAAAATATTTATGCATTTTAAAGAAGCAAGAAAATTTTAAAATTTAGGTAATTGAAAGAAACCGCTCGAGCTATTAGAAAGGCGACCCAAAAATCAAACAAAAAAAGCATCATAAAGAGAGTATCTCATTTTTATATTTAATTAATTGATTTAATCTTATTTGAAAACAAAAATCCTTTGAAAAAAAAGCTAATTTAATAAAGACTGGAAAAAAAACCCAAGGTAACTCGTGGTTTTTTTCAAAATGACTGAAAAATCACATAGGAAGCAAATTGGTTTTTTTTAAAAAATGACTGAAAAATCACATAGGAAGCAAAGAAAAACAGAAAAAAAAATATTCGATGATGAAACTGAAAAAAATAAGCTTAAAAATGGAGAAAAACAAGCAAATCCAAGTGAACCTTTTAAATCCGAGTTAATCTCTCAAACCTGCAATTCATTAAATTCCAAACTTGGGTTCAACCAAGAAGCTCAATAATCAACCAATTTAATGTTGAATGATGAAATAGATTAGTTTAATTTAATTAAAAAAATTCCTTTTGAAAAAGATATATCTAACAAAGAAAACAAACCTTGAGGTAATACCCAACCAATTTAATGTTGAAGGATGAAATAAATTAATTAAGTTAAATTAAAAAAAACAAAATTCCTTTTAAAAAAATCTAGATCTAAAAAAATAAAGAAAAAAAAAACCAAGTCAACTCGTGTTATTCTCAAAACAATTGAAAAATCCCATAGAGAGCGAGAAAAAAATGTTGGAAAGTGTAATAAAAAATAAGATTTAAAAAGGAAAACAATTAGCCAAATTTGAGTGAACCTTCTAAACTTGAATTAATCTATTAAATCTGTGATTTATTATATTTGAACATACAAATGTTTAAATCTGTAATAAATATTTAATTTTTATATTATATTATTTTTTTAATTATTTTTCTACTTCTTTTCAATATACATATTTAAAAAATATATATTTTAAAATATTACTGACAAGGTTACCGACGGACCACATCTATCGATATATTTCAGAGAGTTGGAAAAAAATTACTACAAATATCACTGTTACTGTTAACTCTCCAAAGAAATTACAAATGGTATTCCATTGATGATATGTTATACTTACCGACGGACAAATAAAAACACCAATGAAATTGCATACGGGATTTCGTTGGTTATATGACAAACTTCCTGAGGGCAATACCGATGGAATGAAGTAGGAATTATTTTTTTGGCGTGCTTTGTCTGTTTGTAAATAAATCGGTAAATTTATTATTGACGGACTCACCGACATATCAGAAATTACCAACGAGAGTTTTTCTGACAGACTATTTCAATCCGTGAGCCTGTCGGTAAAATACTTATCGATGGACTATGAGTGTAATTAATTACCGATGAAAATTTTCATCAGTAAAACTGTTAAATCTGGTAGTGTTTTCACCCGCGGAAAAAATATTTGTTGAACCATACAAAACACTATATCCTATATCTGTGTGTTATTGTTTCTTGTGATCATCATGGTCATTCTCGTTATCAAATTATGCTATACTAATGAAAACTTCGCTGCGATTTGAAAGTTTTGTTTTCTTTGATTAATCCACGATCTAAGGGTATTCGAAAGTTCCGAGAAAGAAATATCTACTTGGCTTGATATATATTGTGCTATGGTTTCCTGAACGAAATTTCTTTAGGAATATGAATTACAAGCGAAATTTCTGGCAGAAGAGTGTCCTCCAATCTCTTGAACGAAATGGCAAATGGCACAAAATGTCCATAAGTTGCAGCCAACACACACACACACACACATCTTCCAGCAACTTGGTGATCAGTGTCCACCAGCAGCAGTGCAAGGCAAATGTTTATTTGATCGATGTGAATGAGCATGTTGCATTTACGTATTCATTTGAATTATGACGCATAGAAGCAAACCTCCAAGTTTCAATGTTCCACACCAGCTCTTTCACTGTTTGATTGCTAAAATTCTCGAAACCCACAAGTTGTGTGGCCACCATGAAGGGAAACATGCTTTCCAATTTCCTTATTGGGAATCGGCATCTCATAACGTCAACTATGAATGTCCCTTCCCATAATGGAAACCTGATCACTAATATTTTTGCAAGATATTTTCATTTGGAGGAGCTTATTTGGCCAACCAAACAATAAAGCACGCAGATCGTGAAGGGTTTATTGTTGTCATGTTGCTAGTTTGCTACCAATTACGTGTAGTTAGAAAAGTTTTAGATTTTATTTTGAGAGGAGTTAATTCCAAAGGCATTTTGTCGACGCAAGCTGACCTCAACCTGAACACTATTAACACACAGACAACACCATGCAAGTAGCAGAAAGAGACATAAGGGCTTTAAGTTTGACAAGCTAGTCCTTATTGGCTTAGCGTTGTTTGATTTCATTCTCACAAAGCACAAAGCAAATTGCTTCTCATTAGAAACAAAACATGGCCATGACTGAACCTCCACTATATGGATGAAATTCGAATTACTCTGGATTAGTCCTAAGCATAGAACCAAAATAAAAAAGACACTTATTGTACATGCTGATCATCAATGGAAAAGCACTGTCCAAACTCAAAATGACCAGAGAAGCACATCCTTCAATGCACACACCACTCCTTGGCTTTGTGTAGTGGGCAAGAACATGATGAGAAACCTTTCTTTCTGCGACTGAAACGTTGTGTCGATTGGACCCTTCAAGCACCAATTTAAGCACTTACCAGCTTGTTGGAGAGTTTTTGCAATAGCACTACAGTTTCTTGGACAACCCACATTCTACGATGCAAATATACTCATTGCATAAAGATCTTAATATTATTAATCTCGTTCTAAAAAATGGATCACTTAGCTTCCAGTTCCTTGCACAGAATTAATCCCATTAAAGTATGTTCAATGCTGTTGATTTTATATATTTAACTGAAATTCTATTCGTATCACCGAAACATTAATTTTAGCGCAATCTTCGTGTTTTAGATCATTGTGCTGCCATTGCAGTTGACATTTGTTTTACATTTTCCAACAACATCATTGCTTACACACCAATTTGCATAAAGGAAAGTGCTGAAAGTAAACTAATTTTTAGAAATTAGTTGAATAGTTGACCGGTTCGGAATAGGTCAAATGAGACATAACAATCGAGTGGAATAAGTTGAAGCGGTCGACCGGTTCAATCGACATAATACAATTCCTGTTCATATTAGGATTTTCTTGTACTAGTTTAATTCCTTGATTATTTAGGACTTTATGCCTATAAAAAGGCTTGTAAAACATTATTAAAAGGTACAAAAAGAGAGAATAACTAAGAGAACTTAGAAAGAAACGCTTAATAAAAGTATATCTTCCTCTCAATCTTCTTCTTGTTCTTGAGTTTTTGACTTTGCATTACTGTTTTTGATCCTTTGCCACACCCAACCTTCTTCTAACAAGTGGTATCAAAGCTTAGGTTTGATTATTTAACATAGTCAATCCAAACTTCCCACTTCAATGTCCTAGGTTGACAAAAGACAACTATAAAACTTGGTGTCTTCGAGTAAAAGCTTGGCTAGGTTCCTAAGATGTATGGGAGATGGTTGAAAAAGGCTTTGAGGAGCCTATAGATGGAGCAACATTGACTTCAACCCAAAGGGAGACCATGCAAAAGACACAATAAAAGGATCAACAAACACTAACAATCATTCACCAATGTCTGGATGATACCACTTTTGAGATAGTGACTAACACAACAACAACTGCCAAACAAACATGAGAAATTTTGCAAGAACCAAACCAAGGAGCTAACAATGTAGAAATGCACATCTACAAATGCTATGTGGTGACTTTGAAAAGTTAAATATACTTAAATCAGAGAAAATTTCAGAATACTTTGCAAGAGTATTGGCTATATACAATAAAATAAAGAGATATGAAGAAGAGATATAAGAGACACGTGTGGTAGAGAAGATCTTACACTAGTTGCAAAAGAAGTTTCATTATGTGGAGGCCACCATAAAAGAGTCGCAAAATATAGATGTTCTTTCAATCCAAGGTCTCATGGGAACATTATAAGCCTATGAGAAAAAGTCAATGAGATTCAAGAGGATATGGGTGCACAAACACTTTTTTCAAAGCAAAATGATTCTGGATATTTCCAAGGGGGTAAAGGACATGGACAAAGAAAAGAAAGATGAGGAAAAAACAGATTTAGAAGAAAAGGTCGTGACAGCCTCAACAGGTGAACTGGTCGACCACATGAAGCAAACCGGTCGACCGATTACACTGATAGTAACACTCTAAAATTCAGGTTTGACAAATCAAAAATTAAATGTTATAATTGTCAAAAGATAGGTCATTATGCTAGGGATTGTTGGAGTCCAACCAAGAGGGTTGAGGAGAATGCAAATCTAGTGATAAAATAGGAGAAGGAAGCCACCTTATTACTATTACATGATGAAAGAATACAAGATAAAGAGAACATGTGGTCTCTAGATAATGGTGCCAATAATCACATGTTTGAAGATAGAGACAAGTTTATAGAGTTTGATGAATTAATTAAAGGTAATGTCACCTTGATGGATCATTCAAAATTTTCAATCAACAAAAAAGGTACAATTCTCATAAAATTAAAAAATAAAAGTCATTAATTTATTGGTGATGTCTATTATATGCTTATTGTAAAAAATAATATATTGAGTTTGAGACAATTGTTAGAGAATGGGTATGAGATTAAAATTAAAAATCATACTTTGACATTACTTGGCATTAAAGGAGCTATGATTGAAAAGGTAGCCATAAGAAAGAATATAATGTTCTTGCTAAACATAGAGATGAATGTGCCTAAATGCCTAAATACATGTGTGAAGGATGAGACTTGACTTTGGCAGATAAGACTCGGGCATGTAAACTTTGATAGCTTGAAGATGATGGCACAAAAGGAGATGTTGAAGGGTCTACCATCCATTATATATCCAAATCAGTTGTGTGGAGGATGTTTAATAGGCAAGCAATTTTGCAAAAGTTTTCTGAAGAAGTCTACATCAAGAGCAAGTCAACCCTTATAAGAAATACATGATGATGTTTGTGGTCCTATCAAACCATGCTTGTTTGGTAAAAATCTATATTTTCTATTTTTTATTGATGATAATAGTAGAAAAACTTAGGTATACTTCTTAAAAAAATGTCTAATGTATTTAGTTGTTTTAAGAAGTTTAAGGCATTAGTTGAAAAAATAAGAAGTTGTTATTCTTTAAAATTACGACAAATATATAGGGTGAATTTTTTTCTAATGATTTTAATGAGTTTTGTGAAAATCATTGTATGAAGAGACTCCTAACGGAGCCTAGATCCCCACAATAAAATGGCGTGGTGGGGAGAAATAATAGAAGCATCCTCAACATGGCAAGAAACATGCTCAAAACCAAGAAGGTGCCTAAAAAGTTTTGGGTTGAAGCTGTAGATTATGATATCTACTTGTCAAATAGATATCCTACTAAAGGCTTGAATGGCATGACTCCATAAGAAGCATGAAATGGAACAAAGTCATGTGTTTCTCACTTAAAAGGTTTTTGGGAGCATTGGCTATATGCATGTAGATGATCAAGTAAGGATCAAACTAGATGATAAGAGCAAAAAAATTATCTTTGTGGGCTATGAATAAAAGTCCAAAAAATACAAGGTTTAAAAACCTAATAAAGAAAAGATGGTGATTAGTAGAGATGTTGAGTTCAATAAAGAAGGAGCATGAGATTTGAAGGTAAATGGTGGTGAGAAATATGACTTCCTACTGATTCTTGATGAATAATATAAAATATATGAAGATCATAAATAACCTATAGTTACAACTATACAAGCACCAATATGTGATCCTATAGTGTTTGAAGAAGCAATAAAGGATGAAAAATAGATAATTACAATGGATGAGAAGATTGCATCAATTGAGAAGAATGACACATGAAAATTAGTTCCTAGACCAAGTGGAAAAAAAGTCAATAAGTGTCAAGTGGATCTACAAAGAAAAGAAGAATGTCAAAGAAGAGGGTGGAGAGGTACAAAGCGAGGTTAGTGGTAAAAGGCTATAGTCAAAAGTATGATATTGACTATGATGAAGTATTTGCTCCAGTTGCTAGATTGGAGACCATTCGACTAATCATTGTCATCGCTACCCAACATAGATGAAAAATCTATTAAATGGATGTCAAATCAGCCTTTCTTAATGGTTTTTTTTAAAGAAGAGGTTTATATCGAGCAACCTATTGGATATGAAGTGAAGGGACATGTAGACAATGTAATAAAATTGAACAAAGTCTTGTATGGATTGAAGCAAGCTCCAAGGGATTGATATAGTTACATTGATGAATATTTATTAAAGAATAACTTTGTTAAATGCCCCTATAAATATTCTATCTATGTGAAAATCAAAGAGAGTTGTAATACTCTTATTATAAGTTTGTATGGGGATGCCTTGATCTTTACAGGAAATAATCCAAAGATATATGGAGACTTTAAGCAAGCAATGATCAAGGAGTTTGAGATAACGAACATTAGTCTTATGACATACTACTTAGGGATTGAGATAAAATAAGGAGGGGATGAAATCTTTGTAAGGCATGAGAAGTTTGCAAAGGAGATTCTGAAGAAGTTCAAGATAAAGGATTGTGCAAAAGTGAATACTCAAGTTGAGTGTGGGGTGAAGATGTTAAAGAATGATGAAGAGGAGAATATAAACTCTACAACATTTAAAAGTCTAGTTGGGAGTTTGAGATACTTGACATGCTCTCGTCCAGATATTCTTTTGGGAGTAAGACTTATGAGTAAGTTTATAGAGATACCAATTATGACACACTTCAAAGCTTTGAAGCAAATTCTTTAGTATGTTAAAGGTACTGTTGATTTTATCTTATTTTATGGATATTCTAATAGCTTTGATTTGTGGGTTACAGTGATAATGATTGGACTAGAGATATGGATGATAGAAAGAGCTTTATAAGTTTTGTTTTCTATATGGGAGACACAATATTGACATGAAGTTCAAAGAAGCAATCTATAGTCTCTTTGTCAACATGTGAAGTTGAATATGTAGCTTTTACATCATGTGTTTGTCATTCCATATGGCTAAGGAGATTATTGAATGAATTGCAAATGCCAAAATAGAGGCCTACTAAAATTTATGTAGACAATTCATCAGTCATTGCAATAGCAAAGAATCCAGTATTTCATGATATAAGTAAGCATATTGACACAAGATTTCATTACATACAAGATTACATTACAAACAAGAAAGTTGAAGTCAAGTATGTAAAGACATAAGACCAAGTCGTAGATATCTTCACAAAGCTACTCAAATATGATTTTTTTTTTTATTAAGATGAGAAATATGTTGGGAGTTATGAAGAAATCAAGTTTAGGGAGATGTTGAAACTATATTGATTTCTAGAAATTAGTTGAACCGGTCGATCAATCGGGAATAGATTAACCGGATAAGACAGAACAACCAAGTGGAATAAGTTGAAGCGGTCAAATAGTTGAGAAATGGTCGACCGATTCAGTCAACATAATACAATTCCTGTTTAGATTAGAATTTCCTTGTATTAGTTTAATTTCTTGATTATTTAGAACTTTATGCCTATAAAAAGATTGTATTTTAACATTATTAAAAAATACAAAAAAAAAATATCTAAGAGAATTTGGGGGGAACCAGTTAATAAGAAAGCTTTGCATTACTATTCTTTTCTTTATTCTTAAGTTTTTGACTTTGTATTATTATTTATGATCTTTTACCACATCCATCCATCTTCCTCCGACATAAACTTAATAAGGAAGCTCTGCAAAGTTGACTTGAGAAAACTTTATCCATCCCTCTGCAAGTTGAGACTGGACTATTATCGAGTCATATCGCCATTGCAAGCCCACTTCAAAATCTCACTCATTGATACTTACGTGGAAAGGGTAGGATTTGTTGAGTATTCCCATTTGCTGGGTACCATGATGTTCCCTCCTGTGACTGGGAGATGGATGAACCTAACGATTACGACTCAACCAATAAGAGGCTGCCGCTGTCAACTTTTCTAATGGTAACATAATTGAAACTAGAGAGAGGGGTAATCAAGAAAAACACATCACTATTTCACAAAGCTGATGGCCTTTAGGATCAATCCACTAGGTCACTTACAATTTTTTTAGCGAGTTTACATGTTTCGTCATGAACCCATTTCGTTTCTTTAAACCTTCAATTTCTTTTTTTTTTTTTTTGAAATTGACCAACTGTCATCTATCCACCTAACTTGGGCCAAATTTCTTATTAAAACTCATTTGATATTTGAATACTTTTTGCAATCTGTCTTGCCTTGGACTGTCATTGGTTCATTTTAGGGGTGGGAGGCTAACTTGTAAGGGTAGCTCATATTTGGTGAAGGAGTGGAAATATGAATAGAAATCTTCGATTTCATTGTGCCAATGCTGATCACTCTGTAACATCTTGAGAAAGGAAGAAGACTGATTACTATATAAAAAGAAATTGGATAAATCAACTGCAGAATTTATAAGTGAGAAGAGAATGAAACAGAGAGAACAGAGATCTACATTAACAGGGGGAAGGAGATTCGATACATATGCTGTTTTAAATACACAATACCTCTCCTTTTTTTTCTTTTCATGTACATAATAGAGTGAAAGAATAAGAAGACGATCAGCTGAGCTCCGCATCTACCTACACCCAAAAGCTACAAGCTGGTCCCTCAAAACCTCTCACTCTAAAATAACCAAAGAAAAAAAGCTGAAACATAACCCAGCAACAGGGTTGTTGATGATACTGTATAGAGAAGGAGATTCCGGGGACGTATCTGCAAGCATCCCTCTGGAAAAATCTCCTCTCTCTAATCTGCCAACAAAAAAACTAGATACAGGACACCAGGCTATACCATCCCAGCTAGGCCTGCTTCTCCAAATCCTTGGCACCAATAAATGTGCCATGAAAACCATATGGAACTCTAGATGGAATCTTAACTGTGGCTTCTAACTTTAAATTCATTGCATTCACAATTTGTAGCTCCGATTTCCACTCCTTCTCATCATGCACGAAAGCTAAAATGTACCCGTCATCTTCCCTCTCCGAATTGGGGTCTCGTGGAAGAAACAAGGGCTCTCCGCCAAATTTCTGGTCTCCGTAAGTGTGCTTGTGTACCTCCCCAGTTGAGAGGTCTACCTTAGCAAAACCTGAAACCTTAGGCCATGGCTCAGCAAGTGCTAAGTAAGCGAACCGGGTCTTTCGACCGAGCAAGTTCCGGTTCACCATTCCAGCTTCTAAATTGACCTGATCAGCTTCAGACATGATTGGACGGCGAGTTGACTTGCCAGTCTTCAAATTGAGCCTAATTTCTGATAACACACTTTTCAAACTCTCATCACATTCATTGAAAATGGAGTCTGGTGGGGTCATACATGATCCAATCACAACAACCTCATCAGTCTCAGGCTCCTCCCAAGCGTTCCAAAGATGGAAACAGAAACAGTCAGGTGTTTCAATCCACCTCATATTGGAAGCATCAGTGGCATTCTTGTCCAAAATCCCAAACCTTGCCATCTTATTCTTGTCATAAATCACCGGAGACCCTCCCCGAATCATTTCAGGCAATTTGAACACAACTTGCTGATCAGGAACCACAACAAACCTCTCTGTGATTGCAAAATCATGCATCATAGTAGGTTGATCAAGTGAGATTTCAACATCAGGTGACTTTTTTCCATCCGGGGAGAATCTGAAGTACTTGAGGTAAGGCTTTTGAACAACATCATAACTAAGTGCAAACAATTCACCTGAAACTGGATCAACTTTTGGATGAGCAATCATTGTTGTCTTAAGCTGACCATCAAAATCATAACGACCAACTGTCTTAAGGTCACCAGAGGGCAGTACACGAACATGGTATGGCAAATCATCTTCAGACATTGCAAGTAAGTGACCATCAAAGTAAACAAGACCAGCGTTTGCAACACCAGTTCCATGGCTAGGATCAACAATACCAAAAGCTCCACGGGCATAAAAAAGCAAGAGTCTAGCTATGCCTGAATGACCATGTAGCTCACCTATGGCTTTTGGGAATAAAGGACGTCCCAAGTCACGTTCTTGAACTAGCCTATTAGTCTCAGTGAATCTGCTAGAATAGCTGACTGAGCCCTTGTTGAATTGAACAGCATGAACCATGCCATCACCATCGAAAAAATGGTGACCAGCTACTGGCTCGTGCAGTGGATTGGCTCCGTTTCTTAGATAAACACCTTGAATGCTATCTGGGATTTCCCCGGTGACCGGTAAATTGTGAACGACGGGCTGTTCCGGTACCGGAGCGAAGTTGCCAGAGATTTGGACTCTGGGGTCAGCTGTTTTGGGCAAAGGGTGCTGACGTTCATGTGAAACCAAGGCAGTTTCAACAGCATCTAAAGCCATAGCTGCTGTTCTTTGTAAGAAATTCCATTGCTTTTGCTGCTGTTGCTTTTGGGGCACAACCACAACAGGAGAGGGCGTGTTTTGTTTTGGGTGTCTGGTGGTGGGATTGGGGATAGTAGTAGATGGTGTGCACGCAGTGGATTGCTTTGGGAAATGGAGAATGGAAGGAGTTTGGAGTGAGCAATTGATGTTGACATTGGGCTTTCTACCAGGCCTGTTTAAAGAAGACGAAAATGACGAGGAGCCCAAGGTTGAAGGCACTGCTGTTGCTGTTGAAGCCATGTTTCTCTATTTTGGCAAAGTTGTTTGAGCTATAACTGTGATTGGCGTAAGGAGGAGGGTATTCTTTCTTTTGGTGCGCTGCCTTGTTGGGATGCGAGTGCGGTCTTGTTTGCGTTTGGTTCAAAGAAACAAGGAGTTGTGCGAGAGAGACCAGGAAGGGAGGGAGTGAGAGTGAGTGATCTGAGGAGAGAGGGCAGAGAGGAGCGGTATATATAGAGGGAAAGGAGAGAGAAAGGAGAGGGAAGGAGGTCCACCGCAAACTTGTTTTAGATCAACACGTGTCTTGTAAAACAGTAGAAAGAGAGCTCAAAGGGAGGGAGGGATTGACGAAGTGATATAAACGAGGTGTGGCCCGCGTGGGGGTTGCGGGACATAGCTGCTTAAGACTTGACACGACCACCCTCTTTTTCACTATCTTTCTCTATTATAAAATTCCTTTCTTATGTACGTGTATTTGCATAATGACACTAATAGTACTACTATATATCATTTTTTTTTTAATTTCATATTAGCTACCAACAAGTACCAGAAGAGAGCGAGAGAGCGGAAAAGGGCTTCTTGCTCCTCGAGAAAACAACTACACATGACAAAAAAAAAAAAAAAAAAAACCCAGTATGGCCAATCCAATAGAAAGATGATAATATAATAAAAGAGGAGAAATTCCTTTTCCTTGTTAGAAGACCATTATGGAAGAATAGTGTACTGTTAATGGAGGGGAGGGTTGACGGTAATGGGGCGTTAGGATTGATTGGGGCATTGGTGGGGAGGTACGTTAATGGCTTATTGGTCCCTTTGAACACGTCTAACCCCGCGTTCTTGCCTCTTCCAAGAGTAACCTGCCTCTACACGTGGCTCGCTCTTTCTTTCTTGTGCTGCCGCTAACTTAATTTACAACGAAAATCTTAGGTCACCTTTCACCTACCCCACACGCCTTGCCTCCCAATCCCAATTCCAGTTTTTATCTGTCTAATGATCTAATCTTTATTTCCCACTATATTATTAATTCCTATTGAGTGAATGTTCCTCTCATCCCACATTTTTCTGCTTTGTGCTCACAGAAAATGCAAAGAAAATCGATCCATTGCTTCCACTGTTGTTGTTTCCTGCTCCACTTATTGTCATCATCTCTTGTTTCGCGTAAAACTACTTGACAGTAACACTCAGAATTTCCTACCTCATACGTTTGGATTTGGTTCAATTTCTCCCTAAGCATGAAAAGATCTTTTTTTTCTTCTGCGTTTCAACAATATTCCATTGTCATCTTTACCCACATCAAGATGGCCATGCATGAAATTGCATTCCTAAGAGTTTCAAGTAAGAATATTGGAGAATATTTATTATATCAATAACTCTGTTGACATTAGACTTCATCTAAGGGAATGGAGAGTGCAGTGGGAAACTCCTGTGCCATGCACTGTGTGGTGATTAAAGGCACCGATTCCCAGAGGAAAATTGAGCTTCTGATTTGGGAAGCAAAACTAAGACATATTACAATGGTGGCCATCATCAGAAGGTAGCGCATAGGTTCTCTGTGTTTTTTTTTTAAAGGGTGTTTCTGAATTCTTGGTAATAGATTCAGAGATCCAACAAATACTGTCCCCGTTATAGATTCTCGAAAGAGCATTTGAAATATATATGTAAGAAATTTCTAGCACTTAATTATGCAGAGTCTTAATTAAATCATTGGAGAAAGAATCCCAATTATCCTTCATGATATCAAACACAAAATGATTGTTTGAGATTATTAATGTTTTTAAATTTATCATTGATAATTTGCAAGCCACATTTTTTTTAAGCATGAGTAAAAGGATACATCTTTTTTTCTTTTCTGTAAAATCCAAAAGTATTCTGCATATATATTCATGCGTTGCTAATGGTGGGAACCCCACATCCCAAAATTTCATAAAGATCCTCCATAAAATTCAAAAGTTAATATTCTTTGTTTTTATCCTCACAAATATTAGTTTATTCCAAGAAAATGGAGGTGGCCAGGTGACCAGCCATAAATTTCAAATAATTACAGCAAGGCAGTGATTTTCTAGGGAAGTGAGGATTCCTTAACTTTGTAGAAAAACTGGCTACGTCCATGGTCTAGAACCTGCCAGTGGACCAAAATCAATCTAAAACATTGGATATTAATTAACTAGGTATAGGTAGAAGTTTGGTTCGTTAAGAAACAAAAATTGCAGCAAGAGCTGGGTATTATTAAATCTCTCCTGCCCCATGTGAGATATCTATCCTGAAAATACTGTAATGATTAGATGCCCTATTTAATGGCTCTACCTCTCTATTCTATGTTAGCATATCTCCTCCAGAAAGATTTTTTCTCCTCTTCCTCACAGCAAAATAATGTTCAAAATGTTCTTCCGATTATATATATAATTACTAAATATTAATTCTTGTGTTATGATGTTGTAGGTACAGATTCCATTTTCATCAGCTAATTACACAGAGCTTGCCATTGTTTATTATTATCTTGGTCTAACCGCCGTATCCTCCATTCATGCTCTTTCATATGAAGAATAGCATTATATTATTAGTGGGATTAGTCTCGTTAATGTCATGGATGACCCCAGACCACTAAAAGAGCATAATATTTTATTCATTACTATAATATTACGAGACATTAATGGATGAATTGATGATCGATAGAGATGATCCTCTTTGGTATATGCCAGATCTTTAATATATAGACACAAGCTTCCTTACGTGTATGGGCTGCTGATCAGGACGACAAACTTGCGAGTGATCAGATCCCTAATTTTTAATACATGGTAAGGGATAAAAAAAAAAAGGGAAAGAATTTCTACTATAATATCGTTACTAGCTTGCAATTAAGCCTAATAATACACAGACTGAGTTTAACTACCTGCAATAGGGCACCTTCTTTCTGCAACTTTAGATTATTTCGTCGGATTTATAATTGCTTTACTTGTTATTCTATCAACTTTGTGATCACGGCTTGTGTGTTTAATTAGTAATTATTCCTTATTACTTAATTAGGTTACAAAAAGTAAAACAATGGCGTCGGCAAGTTTTTATCAATAAAGCCAATGATGGGTTTTACCCCACTGATACCCTTGACCTTGCAAAGAGATATTAACTACATGTTTCAGGTCAGTGATGGATGCAGAAAAACACATGTGCTGTTTCTCTTTTTGTTTTTGTGCTTTGTACGAGTGTTACATTTTCACAACCTTTTGAGCTCATGATTCCACAATTGCTAGGCCTAGCTAGCTAGCTAGCTAGCTGAGGAGTACGTAGTACAATATACTGGGACATGTCGAAGCTGTTGCTACATATAGCTAGGCTAGCCCATTAGCCGACCACTTCTTTGTGATAAAAATTATTCTGCTTTTCAACTCTGTGCGTGCATAATTTCTATGATCTAGAGACAGGTACAAGTGGGTGCATGTCGATCGTGGCTGGTCACTTCACACAATCAGAGAAACTTCATAGATATTTCAAGTTGCGATCCATGGAGAGATCGTATGATCTCACCACATGTACCAGATTTTTTGCTCTGATGTCATTCAATTTCCTTGTGCTTAATTAACTGCATTTACACTTCATTTCTTGTTAATTTTTTTATTATTAAAATGGATATTCAAGATAATTTATATGTATCTTGATTAATTTTACTAGTTTTGAAGTTAATGACCATATAAGTTTTCAGTGATCCTGAGATTTATGAGACTTGAACTGATGATCTCTAAAAAACAAATCTAGAACTTAACCAATTAAATTATACCCCTCAAAATTATTTCTTGTTTACTATGCTTAGAGTAATTGAAGCATGAAGTTATATGTCGCATTGATCTATGCAGATACGTATAAACTGCATTTGCACGATCAAATGAGAGGTTGGTTTAGGCATAATTAACGGATAATTAAATTAATATGAGCTGATAAATTATTGATGCCCGCGATCCATAAGAAGTGGGCAATTCACGTGATTTTACTTTAAAATCAACATCATTAACACGCAGCCGACATGCATGGGGTAAATCACATTATTATCAGGAATTTACCAGGCTTGAAATGTTTGATTGATTATAAGTAAATTCCTATAATTTTCCAGAATTAAGTCCTCACATATCTCATGTCCCTTGAGGATTTCAATTTATATATATACATAGATTTCTGTATATATGTACGTATACATATATATATGTATGTACACATACATACATATTGAGACAAGGCCCTCATGATAGATGTAGTTAAGGAACTAGACAGGTATCATGGATTGAATTGATGATTATATAGTCACGTGTGCCCATTCAAACCTTCCCTAAATCAAGAAAAGAAGGAACATTAAACAACATAAATATTTGAAATACATTGATATATTTCCTCATTTCAATGCACTAGATGCATGTAGATTAAACCTAGGCCTCTATATGTGAAGTGTACATCTTTGACGGTTGAAATTAATCAAGAATGTTGAAGGACCCATATTTAAGTTGGATAATGATTATATATATGCTACTGTGACCATGTTAAGAGTTTATTCGGTATTGTGTGGTAGCGGTTGCTGTTATATAAAAATGTTTTTCGCTTGAAAATACATTAAAATAATATTTTTTTAATTTTTTTAACATTAACACAATCTAAAAAGGCCAAAAAAATAACTTATAACAATAAAAAATTCAAAATTTTTTAAAAATTTTTTTCATTGACAAAAATAAACAGGACTTAAATTCGTAGGGTCGCAGCACATGTAACACGTGCAGGGACCACATCATTTGGGCACTCTATATGTGTAAGGTAGTGATTGATCACATGGTGCCACATGCTCAAGTTTTGTTTTTTTGTCAGATAATATTGATCTTGATCCATTATTGTTTTTTTTTATAAAAAAAACAAAGAATTAATGGAAGAAATTATTAACTAAGATTGGTGGTATTCGATCGTTTCTCTTCCCTTTAATTAACTTGTTAGCATTGGTCAGTGGAAAAGGGAAAATGAAGTTCTTGTTTATGAATGCTAATAATTTATTTCTCCCTGTATTTTATAACTAACGAAGACTTGGAAGGTAAGATTAGGCTAATCTTAATTAGGGTAAATTAAACAGCAATGCGTAGTAGTTGGGTTACGAATCTTGAAATATTCTTCAAACTCCAATATATATATATATATATATATATATTTCCCTTTTCTTTAGCTTTTGTATCGTTTCGTTTGAACATGATCTTTGACGATGATATTGATTGCAAATGGTCGACTCTAGCTATAATCGACCATCGTCATGTGCCCAAAAGAAACAAAATTTATGAGGAGACACAAGAACATATACAAATAGCCGCCAAAATCTTAAAAGGCAACTTCTATTTTGCTGGATGTGTGTCATTAATTCTCGATTAGTTAATTGAGGTTCTTTATGCAAGTTGCCATTAATATATCTATAACTATAGCTAGATGCCTACTGTGTATTTTCAGATGGGTAGCATGGAAGGTTAGTGTCTCTGGTGGTCATGGACAAGGTATCCCAAAAACAATTGAAGCTGCCATTTCGTTGACCTCGTTGGACCAACCGACATTACCTGAAAAAACTGATTAACTGCCTAGACCAACGAACCTGGCAGGACCCCATTTTTTGTGTAATTAGTGGGCACTAATCTATCAACTAATGCTGTTTCTTTTGGCTACATGGAACGTTAATCTCTCAATTAATTGCCGTTTCTTTTGCCTAAATGGAAGGCTGCAAGGTTCAAGAAAGCAAACGGGTGCATGCATGCCTCCCTGCTAGTTCTACTGAATATGTGTGCATTGCATGATTCTCACATGTACATAACATATAGAGAGAAGATTCAATGACTTGTGAAGATAAAAACATTAATGATGAAAGTAGCAGAACATTAAACCTTATTCTTCACAATGTGTCAACTACTGCTCATAGAACTGGAAGACAATGAGGCAGGATAAGATTCTCGTGTGAGAGAGAGAGATCGGGTGTCGAGAAATGGTCTCTCTCCATGGCCCATTTGAAAGGATTGTGCTGGGGATCAGGCACATGGAGGCACAATAAAAAGGAGAGCAAATGTGAGGTGATTGGATACCTGAAACCAAGAGTGGGAGTCTCTTTCTCTGTATACAGAAAAGATTATTATTATTTGTTGACACTACTTGAAAATGAGAATTAGACAAGGACTCACTGATGGCTTGTCGCCAAATACAAGCATTAATTTGTCCCAAGTTTCGGTCAGTAGCAAATTAAAATACAAAACGATATGTACCAACCATTATAATAGCTAGCTTGGCTCCCAAATATTGCACTGCTTTGCATCTCTTTTATTGAATAACCTTGCAATCCCGCTCCATTGCATGATTCTTGACGTTTCCATATACACCAGAAAAACAAAAAGAAAGACCCAAAGGAAGAAGAGATTCATCACTTGATTACATCAATGAAGTTAATCTGGATCCATGGATTCCAATTGGGTGGTTTACGAGCCATCAACAGCCTATATGTGTTTGCCACATATGCAGGTATGTATAATTCAGAAAGAAGAAAGGTTCATGATGAAAACATAACATGATTGCATGATACAAAACACATAATGCCAATGTGTTTATTCATAAGGTTGGTCAATCTAGAACCTTACCAAGTCAGCCTTACCAGGTGTCGAAATCGGCCACAAGCCTACTTGGAATTTTACTTAGGTGGCAGGCTGTCACAGGTCATGACCAATAGCCACTTGGACCTTTCACTGAATTTGTCCACCCGTCCCACTTACCTAGCTAGCTAGGTGATACCTAACTTTTAATTACTTTGCTTTCTTCTTCTTCTTCTTTTTGGATATGATAATCTTTTAAAATTTAATATATTTAGAAATAAGATTTTTAGATATTTGGACAATAAATAATTATATATTTATATCAATATTTCATTCTCCAAAGCTTAAGAAGTGGATGATAGATAATAAAAGGTCAAACACCTACACAACAATCTATTTTGGTAGGGCCTAGGATCCCTCAAATTATAAAATTATTAACTTTTAATAAAAAAAATTGCAATAAATAAGAGAATGATCATTATATTCTAAGAACAAAAATATTTATTTTTGTTTTGGTATGATAAATGCTTTGAGATTTAAAAGTATTAGCATCTAGAGAATATAAATTATGAACCCTTTACCTAGGTGGTTCATGAGGTATTTATAGCCCCTGGACCTTATTGTTTTGCTGAAGTGTAGAGGCTAGAGAGTTATTATCTCTTGATAGTATTAATGATGAATAAATATCTCTTACACAATATTAATAAGAGACAAATATCCCCTATACAATATTAATGAGATGGAAATATGGTAGGTCATTGGAAAAAAATTTATATACCTACAGGTGCACTACTAGATTTAACAGTTTTATCGATGAAAATTTTCGTCGATATTTACATTCACAGTCCATTGGTAAGTAATTTACCGATGAATTCATGGACAGAAACAGTCCGTCAGAAAAACTCTCATTGGTAATTTATGGTTTGTCGATAATAAATTTATCGATGGATTTATAGACGGACAAAGTGCACCAATTTGTTTTTTACCTGCTTCATTATGTCGGTATTTCCCTCAAGAAGTTTGCCATATAACTGACGGAATACCGTATGCAATTCTATCGGTGTTTTTATTTGTTCGTCAATATATTCATCAGTAAATATAACATATCACCGATGGAATACCATCTGTAATTCCATCAAAAAGTTAACAGTAGCAGTACATTTGCAGTAATTCTTTTCCAACTTTCTGAAACATATCGACAGATGTGGTCCGTCGTATCATTGTCGGTAATATTTTAAAATAATTTAAAAAAAAAGATATATTGAATAGAAGTAGAAAAATAATTAAAATAAATTAAAATCAAATATATAAAAATAAATTAAAAATAAAATATTTATACGTTCAAATACAATAAATCTAAAACAGAGATGGCTAGAGGAGGAAAAGGACGAGGTTAGTCGTTGTAGGGACCATGGGGCAATAAGAAAAAGCCCATAGATCACTTATGTTTGATCGTATCTCCATTACCACTTGGCAGAGTTCTTGATAATCTGAAGTTAGTCGTTTGTATTTTTTATTGAGATGGGTCGTCTGATCATGTACTTGTTGGTCTAACATCACCTTGAACTCAAGAGTTTGAGTGCTTAGAACTAATTGCAAGCATCCAATGGTCGAAACACTATGGGTCATCTGCAAGTTCTCGGTTGTGGTGTTGGAGAGTTCATACACCCGATTTCTATCGGGCCCACTAGATGATCCTGCCTCTAACCACAAATCCGGATCGAGATATGGATGGGTCAAAGGATCGTCCATGTATCTCTCCTTCAAGCGGTTGTTATATGTATCTTGGAAAAAAAATTCATCAAATTGAAGGAAATTATAACTTAATAAAAAAAAATGGTTGAAAATCAACATACCATGAAATGTTGAGCTTAGTTATCCACGAAGTGTTGCACCCTTTTTTGGTGGTCATCACATAAAACATGCATTTTCACAAAAAAGGTCCATCGGGCTTGGCTTGCATGCAAGAGCCGTAGCCTGAAAGATAAAAATGTTGTTAGTTAATATATTTTAAAAAAATAACAAATAAAAAGATGGAAATAAAAAAAAAATCTTACCATCTGCTTCACATGCGAAACAAACAAAATGGAGCTGCTTGTGTGCATGATAACAAAATTATGAACATGTTGGCACTGGTTCACTGTACGGACTGTGACTGTCGAGTGAAACGTGCGGTCGTCATGTGTTAAATGTAGTCCGCCCATACAGCCTCCGAGATATATAGCGGTCTAAAATACTTCCAAACCACCACATCATTCCAAGTTGGAAGTTCGTTTTTTCTCGCATATTTTTTTGCTTTCTTTTGCTTCTTGTACCAACAATTACGCAACTTATATATTACAAATAAATTATTTGTTTGAATATTGACAAGTTCTCACACGAAGGCACTTCCCCTCCATCGTCATACTTTGGAACATGGTTGATTCTTGTTCTCAATTATAGCTCGAAATAATATGAGATAAATGTTGAGATCTCTTCAATAATATAGGCCTCACATATCAAAACCTTAACATGTGCCTTGTTTTTTACTTTTATCTTAAAGTTAAACAAGTACCTACATGGAATAGAACGAATGTTTTGAATAATGTAAAGAAAAACAAAAAAAAATGTAATTATGATGTATGTGTAATTTCTAACCTCTCAAATGGATACATTCATCTATATTGAACTATGGGAGTGTTTGGGAACGCGGTACAAACCGCGTTCTAAAAAATTTTGAATTTTGTTTTTGCTTAAAATAATTTTTTTATATATATTTTCAGATCGTTTTAATGTGCTGATATCAAAAATAATTTTTAAAAAATAAACAAACTTCATTTTGATGCATTTCTAAGCGAAAAATACTTTGAACAGCCACCGCTACCACAATCTCAAACAGGCCCTAAGCCTTCAACTTTTGCCTCAAATAATAAATGTATGGGTAGATACTCCATCGAGTCGAAAAATGATGGAGAGAATATCTTCTCAAGTTTGCATATTGTTTGGACGATATTCATTTCAAGCCTCTCTATGTGTTGTGTCTGCAACTTGTTGGAGCATATATCTCTAAAGAAATGACTGATCTCCGTGAGTGTATCTCATATCCCATTTGATAATAAATCCTAGTGAGCTAATGGATTGAGTGTTTGCATAAACACGTGGTAGTCATGACTCTTCATTCCATACAATCTACAATCATCTAAATTCACCAACCTTTATATATTTGAGGCATGTTTATCAAGAAAACATAGACTTTTAAGCCATTGGTAGACAAGTAATTGTGCATTTTTCTCTAAGCTAAAGCTGGCTTTGGGCTTTGTGACCCGTAACCTAACATAAACCAACTCTATATTTTTACAGTGACAAAACAAAGCTATATTCATTCTAGCCTTGATGTTATCCTTTGTCTTTCCCTTCACGTCCATAACCATGTTGAAAATGTTCTCAAACACGTTATTTTCTATGTGCATAACATCAAGGTTATGACAGATGAGCTTGGTCTTCCAATAAAAAAACACCCATAAAATACTTTGTTTAACCCAATTAATTATGGGTCAATCCAAAACCATGAAACTTCTACTTGCTGGATTGAAAACTAAACACGATGTCACTATACTCCGACATCACGTCATACAATTCATCACTCAAAAGAAGCGGCTGTGCAACATCCCTTTCAACGAAGTCCTTCTTGTTTCTTTTTGTACTTGTGATTTGTTGGCAATAATCGTCGTTGGCAGTAAAAAAAAAGATATTTTACCGTCGTTTGTTAACGTGAATACCTTGCTATTTTCCATATAGTATGGACATGCTAGTTTTTCATGCGTGCTCCAACCATAAACCATTTGATAAGTAGGAAAATCATTGATAGTCCACATCAAACCTGTCTTCATCAGAAAATTATGTTTCCTTGATACATCATAAATCAAAGCTTCGGATGACCACAACAGATTCAACTCATCAATCAATAGTAGAAGATAAACATCTATATTCCGATCCGGACTATTAGGATCAATGGTGTCGGATCTGACAGCTCGCTAGATTCATACCCACTCGGGCTTGGCACGATGCTCAGCCTAAGGGCAGTGGGTACAACAGCCCACCAAAACCCTGTCCGCTTGGGCTTGGCTCACAGCAGAGCCCAAGGGCATTGGATCTAGCAACTTGCTCGATCTATACCCACTTGGGCTTAGCTCCTAGCCACGTCTAAGGATGTTGGGCCTTAAAACGAGCCAGACCCATAAGACCTAGCGTTCTACTAAACCTAGAGATATTGGGTACAGACACAAGTACCATCCAATTATCATGATCTAACATGATACAAATTGTTTTATGTATTTTAAATGTGTTTTGCGTTATTTATTTATTTGTTGATATGTTTTTGTTTTTAGTTTGGTATTTGAATTATTATTTTTAGAGAGAGAGAGAGAGAAAAGTAAAAAGGCATATGATAAAATCGGACCTATCCAAGGGGCCGAAACGGGCTTCCAGAAGTGGGTCCTTTGCAAA
>Ga0307510_10001592_pt1 | contig 25102 bp, 12 predicted proteins | sample 12_EM_MG_FD_207224 | JGI IMG/M metagenome (GOLD analysis project Ga0307510, IMG submission 207224) | Populus trichocarpa ectomycorrhiza microbial communities from riparian zone in the Pacific Northwest, United States - 12_EM | ecosystem: Host-associated > Plants > Roots > Unclassified | place... | reverse complement strand
AATTTAAATGTTTTATTAAATAAAAATGAAATTATTCAAATAATTAATTAACATTTATGTTTAGATACTTCAAGGGTAGTTTACATATTTTTTTTAGAAAAATAAAAAATATATAAAAAAAATTAATTAGCATTTCTGTTTAGGATATTTCAAGGGTAGTTTAAATGTTTTTTTAGAAAAAAATAATTAGCATTTCTATTTAAGATAATTCAAGGGCAATTTAAACTTTTTTTTCTAACAAAATAAAAAAATTAATTAGGCATGGTTGTCAAACCCAACACGTTTGGGCCTGACGCACAAGCTGGACCCAAGGCTCTTGGGTCTAACATGACCGCTAGACCCAAAAATCCATAAAAAATAAAAATAATTTTTTTTAAAAAAAATAATTAGGATTTCTGTTTAGGATACTCCAATGATAGTTTAATTTTTTTAAAATACATATATAAAAAAAATTAATTAACATTTCTGTTTAGGATACTTCAATGGTAGTTTAAATGTTTTTTAATAAAAAATAAAACAAATTTAAATATAAAAAATGAATTAGGATTTGGATACTTTAAAGATAGTTTAAATGTTTTTTTTTAGAAAAAATAAAAACATTTTATTAAAAGAATTAATTAACATTTATGTTTAAAATACTTTAAGAATAGTTTAAATGTTATTTTTATAAAAAAATAAATAAAATTTATTAAAACAATTAATTAGCATTTCTATTTAGGATACTTCAAGGGTAGTTTAAAAGTTTTTTTAATAAAAAATAAAAAAAAAATTATAAAAATATTAATTAATATTTACTTCAAGGATAGTTTAAATGTTTTTTTTAGAAAATTATAAAAAAAAATTAATTAACATCTTTGTTTAAGATATTTCAAGGGTAGTTTAATTTTTTTTCTAAAAAAATAAAAAAACATTTATAGAATAATTAATTAGAATTTTTGTTTAGGATACGTCAAGGATAATTTAAATATTTTTTATGAAAAATAAAAAAATTATAAAAAAAATAATTAAGCACGACTGCTAGACCCAAACGATGGCTGCCGACCCAAGGCTCTTGGGTCTTGCATTGCCACCAGACCCAAGGGACTTAAAATATTCTCTATATTCTTAATATTTTTTTGAAATTTTAAAAAATTGATATTGACTCGCTATAGAGTGCGAGCTAATATACTAGTCAAAACTAATTGTGTTAAGGTTGGGAAGGGTTGGACCTATTATTCTCTCCTTTTGTGATGACTTTGTAGATTTTTTTCCCTTTTTTAAATTTCCACTAGATTGTTTGACTTGTGTTATGCTATTGATGGAGTCAAATGTTTTTAACATAAATTATTTAGAAGTTGTTAATGTTTTTTTCTAGTGGGAAAAAAAATTAAACCACGTGGGAGTTGAATGTGACCCAATTGACTATGCGAGTCCAAAAACAAGTCGAACGACCTATAAGAATATAGTTTGATACACAAAAAATACCAAGATGACATCTCTTTTTAATATTAAAATAATAGCATATTGGATTGACTTGGGTTAATCTGGGTTAACATGTCAAATCTGTGATTCGGGTTATGAGACTATGATAATTTCATAGAAAGCAAATCAAAACAAATTATGACACTTGATTTCCAATCAATTCAAAGTTGAAGGATGAGTTGAAAAAAAATCAATTTAAAAAAGAAAAAAAAAGCGAACCGAGTTAACTTATCAAACCCGAGACCTGAGTCATAAGATCGAGATAACATCATAGAAAGCAAATCAAAATAAATTATAAAATTTAATTTTCAATCAGCCCATTATTGAAGGATGAAATTAAAAAAAAAAGGTCAATTAAAAAGAGAACATAAAAAATGAACTAAGTCAATCCGCCAAACCTATAACCTAGGTAATGGGACTAAAATAATCTCATAGAAATAAAATAAAATATGACCTGATTTAACCCAGGTTAACCTGCCAAATTCGCGACTATAGTCATGAGATTGAGATAATCTTGTACAGAGCAAATAAAAACAAATTATAAAACTCAATTCTTAGTCGATCATGTTAAATCTAATATTGAATGATGAAATTTGTAAATATTTTAATTAAAAAATGACACAAAAATAAATTAAGTTAACTCGTTAAGTACTATTCATGAATCATATGCCCGAGATAACCTAATAAAAAGCAAACTAGAATAATTCATGAAGCCTAATTTTCAATCAAACACAATATTAAATGATGAAATTGAAAATAAAAACTAATTAAAAAAATAGAGTCAACTGGGTTAACCCGTTAAACTCACAACTCAAGTCATGAGATAAAGACAACTTGATAAAAAAAAATCAATGGTGAAGGACCCGTGACCCGGGTCATGAGATCAAGATAACCTCTTAGAAAGAAAATCTAAAAAACAACCTAATGTAACTAGGATTAAAATGTCGAAACTCGCAACCATGATCATGAGACCAGGATATCTTCATAAAAAACAAATTATGATAGATTATGAAGCTTAATTCCCACATAAGCCTTAGCTAGGAGAATAAATCAGATTGTTAGAATCTAGAGATTAACCGATTATTCAATATATAAGTCTTATTCCTAAACTATTTAAATTTCTGGAGACATATATATAATTTGCATAAAAACACAAACAAGTCCACGAAGTTATGCATAGATAAAGTCCATTATTACATGTTTGATATGATATAATATAATTTATTATGTAATAAAATAGAATGGATAGATGTATTACATTCCCTTGTTTGCTTACAAATATTCTTGGAAGTGTTAGAGATGCATATTACAAAGTTTTATTTTATTCCTTGTTTTTTCTTAAAAAATTTATTTTAATTTTAATTTTTTTCCTTACAAACTAATCCTATAAAAAAAAGAAAGTAAAAGAAATCATGGATCTGCAACAGCTAACTTGAAAGGGAATATATGGATATGGCAAGCTGTCAGACCTATTATCATTGGGTTTAGCTAATCGCTGAGCCCAACCATATATAGATACGATGAGCTATCAGATCCACCATCATTGAGTTCAGCAAAACGTTGAGCCTAGATAGATATGAGTCTGGTGAGTTGTCAACCCACCATCCTTGAGCTCAACTAAGCGCTAAGCCTGAGCATATATGAGTTTGGCAAGCTACTTGACCCGTCGTCCTTGAACTCGGACGAGCGTTGAGTCCAAGCTCCTTTTACTCCAGGAATCTTAGGTTCTATAACTGGACCACGAGTTAGGGATATTTTATCCTCTCACGAGTCAGAGATATTTCTTATCCTTGAGCCCCTCCTCTTGAGAGAGAGAGAGAGAGAGAGAGAGAGAGAGAGAGAGACAAGCTCATGAGTTATAAAGAGACCATGAATCATTCAAATAGAGGGGCCTAAATCTTCATTCTCTACTGTATATTTATTTTCAGAATCTCTCTTTAAAATATTATTATATTTTCTCTAAAAGAGATATTTATTTAAGCATTAAAGAGTCCCAAAATTCACCAAAGAAGGCATTTTGCAAATATCAAGCACTAAGCTTTATTGACTAGGGAGAATTGATCAAATTGTCAGAACCAATAGATTAACATATTATCCAATGCATAAACCTTGTCCTCAAGCTACTTGGATTTTTTTAGGACATCATCAATATTTAGGTAGCGTCTAGGAACATGGTTGAAACTGTTTTTCTCAAAATTTTGAATTATAATTTTACTTAAAATTAATTTTTTTATATTTTTGGATCGTTTTGATACGCTGATGTTAAAAATAATTTTTAAAACTTAAAAAATATATATTATTTTAATATATTTCTGAAAAAAAAAACACTTTAAAAAATAACTATTAACTCTCTCGCAAACACCTTCTACTTATAAACTCACAATCCGATTGAAAAGCTACAAAAACAAGGATTTATTAAAACTAGTGAATTGAAGTAACTTCACGGGAAAAAAAACCCTTTTAATATGAAAATTTAAACTCCGTACATATTTTTGAGAGAAAAGGTAAAAGTGTCAATGTGCTCGACAAATCGAGCTCTTTGAATATTTGTTAACAAAAAAAAAAAAAAAAAACCCATCAATCTTTGCGAGTGGAATATCAAATGCATGGGAGAAAAATACTCCCCTCAACAGGTTTTTGCTATACGTAGTTAGCACGCACAAATCCATTCAAGGAAAAATATATATTTAGAAATGTGTTATTGTTCGTTCAAGGGTAGACTTCAACAATCAAATTATATATATATTAAAAAAATAAAATTGTTAGTCCCCTCCTGTCTTTAGATGGCAAAAGCCTGCTGACCTGGCAAATAACATTGCACAGGCTGCAGACATAGCAAGACCAAAGCCACAGCCAAAGCCAACGACCTTATAAAAACAGTCTAATGGTGGTGAGATCCAAATTCCTCCGGTGGCCCCGGTGGTCAAACCGGTAGGCCCGACGGCGTTAGCATGACATTTCCTCTCACGTTTTCCACAAACTAACCAACCCATTTTCCATTTTTTCTGCAAAAACCACGCTTCGCATGTTCCTGGAAAAAAGAACAAAAAAAGGCTATTTTTTCTTTGAGCAATGATTTCATTAAGATTGTTTTGAAAATATCCAATGGAATACGGAATCGAAGAAGGTAATTAATCTCTTGTTTCTTTTAGCATCATCATTGTCTTTTATATTTCCTGCATGCATAAAAATATAGTATGCAAAGTCATTATCTGTTTTCTTGTTGGTAACAAAAACCGAGGATTTATTTTTTTGAATGAATTGTTCTAATGAATTGGAATGATTTGTCTTGCAAAAGAAAACGAGATGGATCTAGAGAAGGGACTGGACAAGCCGTTTAACTCAAGTCCTAACCTTCTCGCAGAGGTATCATCATCATCATCACTCCCTTTTCCGTCACCAACACCGTCGCCTGCTGCAACACCAAGGGCGACCCTGGTGTTCACTAATTCTGGCAAGAAATTGCTCGTGTCCAATTCGAGCAAGTCACTGGTTGTTTCCAATTCGGGAAAGCGGTTTGATAGAAAGAAGTACTTGAGGCAGGTGACCGGCCGTCACAATGATACCGAGCTGCATTTGGCTGCGCAGCGTGATGATTTGGAGGCTGTTAAGAGAATTCTTGGTGAAATTGATGAGCAGATGATAGGGACGTTGAGTGGTACTGATTTTGATGCTGAGGTGAGTGAGATCTTGATCACTGTTTCATCCTGTTTTAATTGATACGATCAATACTACACACAATTGCGACTGTGCAATCCTCGATGAGCATATCGAGGATTGCTTAATTGCATTGCCCTTGGCAAGTGATTAGCATGTCTCAAGCGAAAAAATACAATGGTTAATTGCAAGCTATTGTCTCTGGGCACTATTAAGGGTGCAATACGCTTATTATAATGCTACATTGCATTTACATGGTTTTAGCACTTGCAGTCTTGGAGAGAGGGTTTTCTTTTTCCTATTTTTTTGAATTGGCTTTATTCTATCAAGGTTGCCGAGATAAGGTCTGCAGTGGTGAATGAGGTGAATGAGCTAGGTGATACAGCCTTGTCCACTGCAGCTGAGAGAGGACACTTAGAGGTTGTAAAGGAGTTGTTGAAGTATACGACCAAGGATGCGATTTCGCACAAGAATCGATCCGGGCTTGATCCTCTTCATCTTGCTGCAAGTAATGGTCACCAAGGTAGTATAATTATTCATTTCTTTTGTCCATAGTTTTATATTAGTCTGCAATTGGTACACACTCAATTATCAGTCTTTAAGATTGAAATTTTTTAGAAAATATGTAGCAATTTTAAAAAGAAGCTTCAATAATTGTATAAGGATTGAGAGTGGAGAATGTTGTCACTATCTAAATCTATTGGCAGACTATTGTTTAATACTTAATTTGTCCAGATTTGAAAATTCAAATCCTTGACAAGTTGCATACTCTATATTATTTCTTGTCATTGGGATGCTTCAAAGTTTAGTACGTTGAAGGATCTCAAGAAGCCTTTGAATCAGTTGAGATGAGAGTTGAAAGTCCATGACTATGAAGCATTAACAGTGGCATATGACAATATGTTGTTGGACGTTTCCTTTCTTTCATGCACTGTGAAGACAGAATCATATTTGAACATGTGCTCCTCTATCAGTATATGGTAAATGTACTTTTCAGAAATTTTTTTGATCAAGGACAAAATAATCATCAAACAATCTTCTAAGATTTATGCCATCATTGTATTTATTTTTTAATTATTTTTCGACATACCTAATTCATATAATGTGTAAGCAATCATGCATGATAAAGATGAGATACATGAATGGAGTAATTAATAACTAATAGAGCTGGAGACTTGTGTCAAAATGGAGTTTCTCCTCCTTATGATTGATTCATGCTGTTTGGTTCTCAATATGTGTTACTGATGCTAAGTTTCTTTTGATCCATGATGTTTTTTTTGTGTTGAATACATGGTTTGCTTGTTCTGAGTTTCTTGCATTTCTGTTCTTGAGTAATACATAGATTGAACAAAACTTGGCACTGGGAAATGCAGTTGAAAAATAATCTTTATGCAGCTATTGTCCAGCTACTGTTAGAGCACGATCCCACAATGGGAAAAACAGTTGGCCAATCAAATGCAACTCCTCTTATTTCTGCCGCCACAAAAGGGCACGCAGCTGTAGTTCATGAATTGCTATCAAAAGATCCGAGCTTACTAGAGATGACTAAATCCAATGGAAAAAATGCTTTGCATCTAGCTGCCCGGCAGGGGCACGTAGAAGTTGTGAAGGCGTTGCTTGACAAAGATCCACAACTAGCCCGTAGGACTGATAAGAAAGGGCAGACTGCATTGCATATGGCTGTTAAAGGATTGAGTTGTGAAGTGGTGGTGCTGTTGCTGGAGGCAGATCCAGCTATTGTTATGCTCCCAGATAAGTTTGGGAATACAGCATTGCACGTAGCCACCAGGAAAAAGCGGACACAGGTACTTATTAGCATTGTTGATCCATCTATTTCAAATTTCCAGAGAAGATAATCAATACAGAATTCCTGATATCATACATGAATTGTCTTCAAACTCTCCTCGTTTGACAAAATACAATGGGAATATTTAAGAACATCCTTTTTTTCTCCTTTTGATATATGTTTCTTTGCATTGATGATTGGAGTTTAAGTTCTATATAGGACACCAATTTAGAGCCTAACACATGCTGATGAACTTGTGCTTATATTGTTTTTTCTTTTCAAGATCGCAAGACTTTTGTCCTCTGCCCAAAAATTTGTTGGACGTTCTCAATTTGTTGGAAACTGGTTCTGTTAATACCTTAAATGGTAATGTGTCACAGAACCATCCCTGATAATCCACCTCATACTGCAAACCATAAGGTTCTTTTTAATCACAAGTTCCCATTACATATTATAGATTGAAGCTTTCCGGGTGATATAACCTGCTGTATTAAACAACCGCTAGAGTATATTAGGAAAGGAAGTAATCCTTATGTATATGAGCCCAAAAGAATTCAATAGGGTTTTCCAAAAGATTTCGTTCCTCAAAGATGATATTAAATGAACTACGTACCTTTTCCGATGGTGAATTTATCATGTATTGAATTCTTCAGTGCAGAGGATTGGTTTCCAAGCCAACCATACACCAGCTTAGAAATCCACCTGCACAAAAGCTTGTGCATTTTCAAATGCAAGCATAGTCAATATTAGTGAATTTAGTGGCCTTGTGGGTGAGTTCATTTGTACGTTTATTTTTCATGAAGAAATGCAACTGGAGTGAAATCATAGGATAGGGAGCATGTTAGCTCCTGATTTGTCCAAGCAACACTTTTTGCCTACTAGAGTCGCTTTTGCTTCAGTTAGGAGCATGTTTCCTTCTATTTTCTCTGACCTTGGAGTTTCTCCAGTTAACAACTCATCAGTTTCAATTATTTCTCGCATGAATGGTCGGCAAATAAGTATTGTGAACTCTGCAGTAGATGGAAATTTGGTGTTTGTTGATTCTGTTTTCCAGGAAAATCCTGTTTGTAATGCTATTGTAGTGAGGTAAGCTCTCACTTTAGCCCATTTTGATAGTAAAATATTTCATTCATAAAAAAAGGAGGATACTCGTAGTTCAGGAGACATTTTAGTTGAAATGCATAATCATGGTACTCTATTTTTATTTATTTTTATCTTGCAGATAGTGAATACATTGTTGCGCCTTCCTGACACAAATGTCAACGCACTAACAAGGGACCGTAAAACAGCCCTTGACATAGCTGAAGCCCTCCACTTCACTGAAGAAACCTCAGAGATAAGAGAGTGTTTGGCTCATTACGGTGGCGTAAAAGCAAGTGAGCTTAACCAGCCACGGGATGAGCTTCGGAACACTGTAACACAGATTAAGAAAGATGTGCACTTCCAGCTTGAACAAACCCGAAAAACAAACAAAAATGTAAGTGGGATTGCCAATGAGCTCCGTAGGCTCCACAGGGAAGGAATTAACAATGCCACTAACTCAGTCACAGTGGTTGCTGTACTCTTTTCAACAGTTGCGTTTGCAGCTATTTTCACTATTCCTGGTGGTGCCAAAGAAAATGGAACGGCTGTAGTGGTGAGCAGTTTATCATTTAAGATGTTTTTCATCTTCAATGCCATTGCACTCTTCACTTCACTGGCTGTTGTGGTGGTACAAATCACACTTGTTAGAGGAGAGACAAAAACAGAAAGGCGGGTTATAGAGGTGATCAATAAATTAATGTGGCTGGCCTCAGTCTGCACTACAGTAGCATTTAGTTCATCATCATATATAGTAGTTGGCCGGCATCGCAAGTGGGCTGCGGTTCTTGTTACGGTTATAGGAGGAATTATAATGGCAGGAGTTCTTGGCTCCATGACTTATTATGTGATGAAGTCCAGAAGGATTAGAAAGGTGAGGAAGAAAGAGAAATCTTCAAGAAGAAGTGCAAATAGTTCTTGGCATTATTCAGAGACTGATTCAGAAGTAAAACCAATCTATGCCATTTGATGTTCAATCCTAAATCTTTCCAGCCTCTGGTGTCTTCTATTAATCTTCAAAGCCATTTCACTCTTGAATTGGGTGTGAATCATTTGGTTTTCCAAATAATGGATACACTACTTCGAAAGCAGAACTTGTCTCCCACGCACCCTCAATCTTCATGGCCAACAAATGAAAGCATCATGTGAACAAAGTATATGATAATTTGTGATATTCTTAGGAGCCCCCCAAAGTACGTTTAGCTATCTGAAATTGAGGATATGTGATTGATTGATTGCTTGCTTGCTAGTAGATCATATTTTTCTTGTTTTTTAAAGTGGAATGAAGGCTGTAAGTTAGAGGGGACGATATTGATGTATAGAATGCTGGAGGAGGAGGAGGAGCTTGGCACGCCACTCCTGCCTGATTCCCATTTCTTTCTTCTGGTCTCTTATGGCCTAATGAAGCAAATTTGTATACAACTTCGAGTGCTACCTTTTCGTCTTTCAAATCTTTAACAACTGTGCTAAATCTTGCTTCCTGTAAGGCCAAAACAATGTGAACCTTTGATTACAGGGGAATCTTCAAGGTGAAAGCTATAACTTCTTCTCAATGGCTTATTGGCTTAAGCTGAGCATCATTAACAAAAAGTGTCATCAATGCACTGCAGTGTTCATGTGAATCTTCAGTGCTAACTTCGGTGGAATCAAGACATGAATCTTAGTTAAAAGTTCACCAATTGAAGTATCATAACTTTTAGTATCTCGGGAGATTAGTCAAAGTAAGTATAAGTTGGTTCGGACACTCCCAATTAAAAAAAAAAAAATGAATCTTAGTTTAAAATGCGCCAATTAAATTTTTGGCCTTGCTATGCAAGTCAATGGTCATAGAAAAAAAGAAAAAGAGGAAAGAACCAACCAACAGACAAACAATAGAAGACGATGATTGTTAAGCCATCCACATCTTCAAAGAGCCATGCGAGAAGAAGAGCTCAATTGCTTCTCTTCTGTCCCATTCAAGCCACAAAGAGAGCACTGAATTCTCTTGATAGCAACACTCTTTTGCACAATCAAAACGTAGTATCTGATTGTTTATCATAATTTATTGTTGATAGCTAGACTGTTATTACACCAACCTTTTGCCCCCTTCTTTTTTTTAATAACAATGAACTTTTTTACTTTTCTTCATTGAGTTATTGACTTTAATTTTTTTTATTTGATTACTTCCATTTCTTTCAAAATTATCCATATGGAGTAATTTCATTCGATTTTTATCATTTTTTTCATTTATTTGATGATGTTGAAATCAACTTTGACCAAAGAAAATCTTAAATTTGAAGTTAGTTGATTAAAGTCCACTACCGAATCATTATGAAATAGAAAAGTCAACATAATTTAGATAGAATCGTTGGGATCTTTTTTTTTTTCCAACCGTAATTTTTTTTTTTTGTAAAGATGGTTGCTAGCATGTTTTAAAACAGGAAAAAAAATCAATCATAAACTTAAAATTTCATGTATATTGAACAATATATTTTTAAAATATTTAGATAATGATATATTATTCGACATATTTTTTAAAAAAAATATCGAGACGATGATATATTAGATTAAATTGAGCCAATATTGGTTAACTTGTAAAACTCGTGACCCGGATCATGAGACCGTGTTAACCCTATAAAAAGAAAATCTAAACAAATTAGAACGTTCAATTCCAATAAACCAAATGATAAAAAAAAAATCAATCTAAAAAAAAACCTAAAAAAATGATTCGAGTAAATTCAGGTAAACTTGTGACTTAGATCATAAGAACGAGATTATCCAATGAAAAAAATACAAAAAATAGAAAAGTTGGTTCTCAACCAGCTCATTGTTGAATAATTTTTTTTAAATCAATTTTAAAAAAGTAATAAAAAAACTCGAATCAACCCACAAAACCTGTCACTCGGGCCATGAGATACAATAACTCCATGAAAAAAAACTAAAAAAATATTATGTTTTTCTTATAAAAAAGCTAAGCAATAATTTTTTTTTTATCTAGGAATAATCTTAAAAATTAATTTTATTGGTGCACAATTTTTTTAAAAAAAAAAATTCATTGATTTTATTTAAATAAAGTTTTTTTAAAAAAAATTATAAGGAGCCCAGGATTCTAGGCTTAATGGACCAATTCATGTGCCCAAAATCAAGGGTAGATGCGTTGAATGCTAGTTTAATCCTTTTGTTTTTAAAAATAATTAAGTCATTTTACCATACCTAAAAAACATGAAAAAACCTTGAGGAGTGACAAATGAATCACGATAAAAAGATCATAGATGACAAAAAAAAGTAACACTAAATGGGTGGTCGGGCTACGTCATGGGTCGAGATAAACTTTTTCTATTGTAAAAAAAAAAAGTCCAAACGATGAATGATAACTCAAGTCAACCCTGATTAACTTGACAAATCCTCCACCTGTGATATGAAACCAAGATAAAAAATAACTTTTAAAAAAGAACAAAGTTAAATAAAAAAAAAATTGAAAAAAAAAATCAAGTAAACTCGGGTTAACTTAACTAATCCGTGTTTAGGATAGGCCAACATAAAAAAAAATGAAAAAAACCACAAAACACAAGGCCCAATAACCTAATATCAATGGATGAAATTGAAAAAAAATCAATTTCAAAAGTAGAAACTAAAAAAAATAACTAAGTTAACTCGATTAACTCTTAATCTGCGATATGAGAATGAGATAAAAAACTATTTTTTTAAAAAAAGGCCTAGAAAAAAAAACCAAAGCTAAATCAATAAAAAAAACATTGAATTAAAATCAGAGTTAACCCGAGTTAATTTGACTAACTCGCGACCCTTAATAACCCTATAAAAAAAAAATAGAAAAATCATAAAACCCAAGGTCCAATAACCAAATCCTAAAAGATAAAAATAAAAAACAAAATCAATTTCAAGAAAAAGAAACACTGGGAAAAAAGCCCAAGTTAGTCCGGTTCACCTCGACTAACTAGTGACACTCGAAATGAGATTGGAATGAAAATTTTAATTAAAAAAACCTAGAAAAAAATACCGAAGTTAAATCAATAAAAAAACATAAAAAAATTTGAGTCAACTCAGGTTAACTTAACTAACTTATGACCTGGGATAACCTACTAAAAGGAAAGCATTGAAAATTACAAAGCCAAAGTCCCAATAACCTAATGACAATGATGATATTGGAAAAAAAAATTAATTTCAAGAAAAGAAACTTTGGAAAAAAACCCGATTTAACCCGGGTTAACTTAACTAACCTGTGATTCGGGATATAAGGATCAAATCTGGTATAAAATAATAAAGAAAAATTCATAACCATCAAAAATTAAAAAACAAAACAAACATTAATCAAGTAATGAAGATCAAATCTGATATAAAAACCAAATGAAAGAAAATAATTAGTGATTAAATTGAAAAATAAAATAAATTAAGGAAATGATAAAAAAAATCAATAAAAAGAATAAGGACCAAAATTGAATACAAACATTAAATCAAATGAAATGTTGTGGGATAAAATTGAAAAACATAAATAAATAAAAAAGGGATTAAAAAAATAGCAATAAAAAGAATAAGATCAAATTTGAATACAAAGATTAAATCAAATAAGATGTTGAGGGACAAAATTAAAAAAATATAAATAAATCAAGAAAGGGATAAAAAAGTAATAAAAAGAATGGGGACCAAAATTGAATACAAAAATAAAATAAAATAAAATATTGAGGGATAAAATTGAAAAATATAAATAAATCAAGAGAGAAATAAAAAAAATAGTAATAAAAATAATGAGAACCAAATTGAATATATAAATTAAATGAAATGAATGTTCAGGGATGAGATTGAATAAAAAATAAACTTTCATAAGCATCAAAAGCAAAACAAATGACAATGAAAAGAACAATGATCAAATTGGATATAAAAAATCAAATGAAAAGAATCTTTAGTATTTTTCCAAGGGAAAGAGAGAGAAAAGAAAAGGAAAAAAAAGAAGGAGAAAAAAGCTCATTGAAGTCACATCGATAACCCTCCGCCACCATGCCCCTATACATAGAAAAGACCTCGGTGAGTTGTTTCTAACGCTATAGTGAAAGGCTATGTTTGAACGCTAGAGAAGTCTGCACGCGTCGCTAGAAAAGCAAGAACTCCTTCCACTTATTTTTTATACATATATTAAAAGACCAAATTAACTTTTATCCGACTTGATAATAATAAAAAAATTAAAAGAAAAAACCTAAAAACCCCAATATAACAATTATATAATTTTTTTTCATGAAGAATATTTTAGATATTTTAACATGCTTTTAAGATTAGAAACTCAAAAAATATCTACATAAAGTTAATTAAATTTTGTTTTTAAATATATTTGATTCATTACATCTTGGAAAAGAAAAGTAAAAGTACTGATCTGTGTCATCATTCAGTCTTGTAATGACATGTGCAGTAGCATCACCATCATCTTTTCCGTCGTAACACGTCTAATGAAGATGAAGTCAAAGCCATCTAAAATAATTATCATAACAATAATACTAACAAGCCGATAGAAAGAAGCCGATAAAATACATGCACGCGGTTTCCTTATTATCCACGCACGATAAAAAAAAATATTTTAATATTATTTTAAGTAAAAAATATTCTTTTTAAAAACAAAATTAAAAACAAAACTCGCCTAGGATGGTCCCCGCTCTATCTGTACCGTGTGGCCGTGTTCATCCATTGACCCAACTATTGGCTCACTCAGTTTCCAGTGGCCCACAACCACGATAAAGCGTTGCTGCCATCACTCTCTGTTTTGAGGTCTGCCTTTGCCGAGTTTTTGAGCAGTGGAAGGGCGCGGCGCGTGTGATTGCTCTTTTGGGCCCCCCAAAAATCGAATCTAATGATCAATGATTTGGTGTTTATAGTTTACACTTTACACAAGAGAGTAAGGGTAAATGTTTGTCAAACATAGGCCATGTGATCCACGTGTGCTGTTGGATGCATGGCCCACGTTTTTGTCGCTTGTCACTCCCACATGAGTTATTGGGTAAGATGGTCTTTTACTCCTCTTCTGTTTTGATATGTAGTAGTTTTTTTATATGTTTTTTATTTGAAATATTTTTTTCATATATTAAAATTTTAAAAAATATTTAATAATATAATACATCATATTTGTTTGGTTTATATTATTAATAAAATTATTATTTTTAATAATAATAATCATATGGTGATGTATTTGATGTTTTTTTAAGCTAAATATACTTTAAAAATAATCTCAAAATAAGGGGAGGTTGTTTTAAATAAAATGTATTAAAAATTAAAAATTAATATGAATTTGAAAGTATTTGATAAGTAATGATATGAAAAATATAATGATAATAAAATAATGATGGTGATAATATTAATAACAATTATGATGGTGATTGAATAATATTATAAATTAATAAATTTGTTTAAAATATTTTACAAAATTTTATAGACTATAAATATTTTTTATCAAATAAATTAAGGTTGGAAATTAATAGTAAAATATTTTAGCTAACTAGTTTTTTCTAAAATAATGTATACAAAACAAATATATATATATATATATATATCTTTGAATAAAATATTTTAAACAAAACAAACGGGGTCTAACGCCGTCTACCACTGGACACAAATTTTACGAGAGAAGACAAATAAACTAACGACGTGTTAACCAATGGTTGCTTGCACAGCCTGCACACCAAACGTGCACACACCCACTAGCACCATCTTGTCAATAACTACAGTTTAGTGGCAACCAGTAACTATCAGCCCTTGCATCTTAGAATTTAAGAATTGTCTTCTCCATGTTTCTGAATCTTTAACCCTATCATCACCTTTGTGTTTTCTGTTTCGATCATCATCGCCAAGGAATCTTTCGGATCCGTTTTTTAAATTGGGATTTTCAGTTTCTAGTAGAACACAGCAGTCAGAGAACCCCTTTGTTTTTCAAAGCTCCGGTAAGTTATTCTTGGACTTTCTGAGTCGATGTCAATTGCTCAATTTTCCTTTCTTTTTAGTTAGCAAAGTTTGAAACTGGCAACAAAGTCACAGCCCTTATCTCTTACTTTATATTTATCTTTCATGATTGCTCATAGTGATAACTATTGAAGAAAACAAGAGTTTGAATGTATACAAATTATATATTTCAAGTGGACTCTAATTTAATACTGCTGAAATTTGGTGCAGAATATTTCAAGAACATGGTATGCATATGATGTGTGGAATATCAACGAACCAACCGTGTAGCTAAGCATCCCCACGTGCAACCCTTGTCTGATCATCAATCAGACATGATATGATTCTTTATCCATGTTGATATTACCATGACTCTATATCTTCCTGTTTCTTAAAAACTCGAAATCTTGATCCACAAATTGAAAGACTAGAAGAAGGAAGAAAGGAAGGGGTTTCTTGTTTTTTGGCAGATAAATTTCTTTATGCAATGGAACCTCCGGCGAGGCAGCAAATTTCCCGGCAGAAGAAGATGACAAAACAGTTGACTGGGAAACGGGATGACACGCCGTTTCATGCGGTGGTGAGAGCTGGGAATTTGAAGCTGGTTAAGGAAATGATAGCTGAGAATCTTGGAGAAGCTGCAGAGTTGACTGTGATGTTGTCGAAACAGAACCAATCAGGAGAAACTGCTTTATATGTTGCTTCAGAGTATTCGCATGTTGATATAGTGAAGGAGCTGATTAAGTACTATGACACTGGTTTGGCTAGTCTAAAAGCAAGAAATGGGTATGATACTTTTCACATAGCTGCCAAGCAAGGTGATTTGGGTAAGTACTGTTTTCAATTCTTGAAATTCCTTGCAAGAATTTATAAATTGGATTGGGGTTCGTGTTGTTTGATTGTGTGTTCTGTTACTGTAATGCGCAGAGATAGTGGAAGTTCTCATGGAGGTCGATCCTGAACTTTCTTTGACCTTTGATTCATCAAACACTACAGCTTTGCACTCTGCTGCCTCACAAGGGCATGTTGAAGTAGTGAATTTTTTGTTAGAGAAATGCAGTGGCCTCGCTTTGATAGCAAAAAGTAATGGTAAAACTGCCTTGCATTCGGCAGCAAGGAATGGACATTTGGAGATTTTGAAAGCCCTTTTAAGCAAAGAACCTGGACTCGTGATTAAGATTGATAAGAAAGGCCAGACAGCTCTCCATATGGCAGTTAAGGGACAGACTGTTGAGCTGGTGGAGGAGCTGATCATGTCAGATCCTTCTTTGATGAACATGGTTGATAATAAAGGCAACTCTGCTTTGCATATTGCAGTACGTAAGGGTAGAGATCAGGTATTCTACCTCTTCTTTAGATTTTCTTTGCCCTGTTATTTTTGTTACCAAATATGAACTTACGCTCATGGTCTGTTCGAGCAGAGGATTAATCAAGAACCATTTATATGTTATATCTATTATGTGATGTTATGAGTTGCTTTTGGTTCCATGTATTTTAGCTATGTATCAACTTTAGACCAAATTTTTTACTTATTGGTACCCATGTCTATGCTCAAGAAGTACTATGCTTGACCTAAATTGTGAGCATCTTCAGCAAGACAAGTAAATCAGCCCTTTTGTGATGTTGCTAAATCAATAATTAGAGCAGAAGTCACTCTGTCATCTACCAAAGTTGCCAAAGAATCCTTTCCTTTTCACAAAGTTGGGAAGTTTCTGACATTTATGTTGGTGCTATTTGCAGATCGTTAGGAAGCTACTTGACCAACAGGGAATTGACAAAACAATTGTCAACAGATCCAGAGAAACCCCCTTCGATATTGCTGAGAAAAATGGCCACAGAGGAATTGCCTCCATCTTAGAAGAACATGGAGTCTTATCTGCCAAATCCATGAAGCCTACAACTAAAACAGCCAACCGAGAACTAAAGCAAACTGTAAGTGACATAAAGCACGGGGTTCACAATCAGCTTGAGACCACACGGCTAACACGAAAACGCGTTCAAGGTATAGCCAAGAGGCTCAACAAAATGCACACTGAAGGTCTCAACAATGCGATTAACTCAACCACAGTTGTTGCAGTCCTTATTGCCACTGTTGCGTTTGCTGCCATCTTCCAGCTCCCTGGCCAGTTTGTTGATAACCCAGATAACCTCGCACCCGGACAGTCTGCTGGAGAAGCGAAAATTGCTCCCAAACCCGAGTTCATGATTTTCATCATATTTGACTCTATTGCTCTCTTTATATCATTGGCTGTAGTGGTGGTTCAAACTTCTATCGTTGTTATAGAGAGAAAGGCAAAAAAACAACTAATGTCCGTGATCAACAAGCTAATGTGGTTGGCTTGTGTGCTGATTTCAGTTGCATTCCTTGCACTCTCATACGTTGTTGTGGGAGATGATGAGAAGTGGTTGGCACTATCTGTAACAGTCATAGGGACAATAATCATGGTAACAACAATTGGGACGATGGGTTATTGGGTAATTGTACAGAGAATTGAGACTTCCAAATTACGGAGATCATTAACAAGTAGGTCACGATCAGAGTCGATGTCGTTCATGGAAGAATCAGAGATTCTGGAAAATGACTTCAAGAAACTCTATGCAATTTGAGACTTTGTCCACCATTTTAGGTCTTACATGTGCATACAACATTTTCCTCCTTGTATATATTCCTTTGTGACTTCTTTTTAGCCTTTTCGCTCACTAGTGAAGCATGGAGCTGGTAGATAATCTGAAGAGTTTTGAAGAAGAAGAAGAAGAGGGTGGTAACTTTTTCAGTTGATGGGAAATCAGTTAGTTGGCGACTCGGTTCTGTTCTCATAGATGACCTCTATCCATATGTACATTTTCCCTTGAGATTTTTATCTTTCTCACAATTAAAAAATCTACTTTTGATGCTTTATCGAGCTTCAGAGGTTGCTATAGAATAATAGAAGCTTCTCTGGTACGAAATTGGGTAAACTTGCTGGTATGGCTCTAAACATTCTGTGTAATCTTATTTATTCAGAATGCTAACACTTGCTACCGCACCATCCCTTAGTTCCACCTTCTTTTATCAGATGCCCTCTCTTCGAGCATCATCAGCCAACTTATTGCCACGCTCAAACTGTTGGAGGCTCGTTGGCAATTGGCAATCGTATTTGATAATTCCTTGTCATTTAACATTTCACTCTTAGGCAACTATAAGGAAAACAAACCTTTTAGGCAACTGTAAGGAAAAAAACCCAAGTTATCCCATCTTAATCCTAGATGTGATGAGTAAATATGATTCTTTGGACAAATTATTTCTCTTCTTTTTTATTTACCAGGATTGGTTGGCAGGGAGTCTAGTCAATGCTAAAAATGTATTGACTGCGAGGCCTCATTCTGCTGTTGATTGCTAAACAATTTCAATCCATCCTCAATTCCTGATCTGTCACAAGGGCTTCCTGCAACATTTTGAAACCAGAAACCTTCCATAATCTGGCAGCATCATGCAGGCTAGGGCACAATTTGCCGAGTCAGTATTGAACCAGATGGGGTATTGATTACTTTCTTGAACATCTTTCATGTGTCTGCTAATCCAATTTAATTATGAACTCCCTTTGGAAGCAAAATCATTACTACAAAGTTGGAGACTAGATGGAGTTAATATCTAATCAACACAATTTCCACAACTTACCTACCAATTTCAGTATTTTTGAAACTTATTTGTGAGAACAAACTTTCTGCAGATGGTCAAGGCATGTCAAGTTATGTTCCCATCCCTATTCTTTCCACAGATGCTATCCTTCGCTGTGAACAGTTTCCAAAACATTTCTTTTGCTTAATAATCAGAATGCAGTGGCGTAGAGGATGCTAAAAAGGGATCCAACACAAATGAGCACATGGGCCTGCTTTTAGGGTGGACTTGATTTTATAATTATGTTTTGCTCTATCGTATTATAGTTGAAATCTTTTATATTATTTGTTTTAAGTGGTTTTTTAGTATTTTCTTAACATTTCTTTTAATAATTTTCAATAATTTCTATTTTATGTATGTTTATCTTTTACTTTTGTTATTTTTATGTGAGTAAGATAATTTTTAATATATATATATAATATAAATAATTTATATCTATTGATTTATTTTTCCAAATACTCATTAGTTTCTTGAATTTATAATCACATTTTGTTGATTTAATTATATTCTATACATTATTTGTTTGCTTTGATATACATTTATATGTGAATATTTTCTATGTTTGGACATCAAGAAACTTTTCAAAAACTTCATACCAACGAGTAGCAGTTAGTTTATGTATATATAGTAGTCTGTATATCTAGTTGATAAGAGAAATACTAACTTATGGCGACTGATCCTCCCACAATTATTCGGGCTGAAACCTTGTTTATTATTGAAACTTTATGATTTCTTTTGTTATTTAACATGTATTTCTCTATCATATGCTAATATACTTAATGCGTGTGTGTATTAATTTATTTTTTTATTGTATCTATGATGAATATTAAATGTTATTTTCTTATTGAGTTGGTTGAATTCACTCTTTATTAATATTATTTTTAAATTCTTAGCTTTTATTAGTACGTTGATTTTGTTGAGAATTCTTGCTACTTTATTTGTTGGTATACTTTGCTTGCTTCCGCAAGACTTTTTTTTTTATCTTTTTTTATTGGATGTTTTAAAAGCTATATTATTCTATTATTTTATTTAAAGTTTAAATTTTTATATTGTAAAATCATTATGAAATATTATTTGATTTTATTAGTTTTAAAGAATAATTTGAAAGTTTACAAAACACTACGAATTTTGTATAATTTGTTTTATAATAATTATATTTGAGATTTAACGTAAATAAGATGCCTCATGATACCGCTTCTGTGTTGACGGCCAGAGACTCAGAATTCGGATGGTGACAGTATGACTGGTCCCAGCAAAGCCACATTTATTCCTTCACAGTATATTAGGCATCTTGTATCTTTGATGCTTGAAATTGGTTAATTGTGGGTTATTGGGTTGTTCCTGGCTTCACTACTAAGTACCTACACAAAAGATTGTTTCAATTCTTTAAGAAAGATGTACATGAAGATCAAAAAAAGAAAAAAAAAATGTTCATTTATAACCTCTGTAAATGTCAGTGACTAGTTACTGAAACACTGCATCAGTGTTTCATTTCTTATTTACTGAAACACTTCATCAGTGACTATTTACCATGAAAGAATCTTTATTGAATTGTTGTGAAACTCGTTGAGATCAATGCTGAAACTGGGACATTAAATTAACACAAAACAATCGTACCAATTTGTTTAAAATTTCATCAGACTGCATTGCAAAGAAAACTTGAAACAAAAACAGTGCGTAAAGTGCCATAAATCCCATCTTCAATTGAAGAGGACAAAGCCAGAGAAATCATGTTCGTGAATGACTGAGACGTGTGATGAATTACTAGTCAGGCGGCAGTATTCTGCTGGCTTGTACCTTAAAAATGATAGATTTTGCAAGGACACGCGGAACCCCTTGGACAACCTTGCCATCTGTGGGGGAAGAGGTTTCTAGTTACATGCTTGTCTGTATTCTTAATGCCTAACATTATTCGGCTAGTTGATTCAGTACCAGGATATTGCCCTTCAATCTAGTCAAATATCAAAGTGGCATTCTCGTTCGGATTCATGTTTAGTCGTAATCACAGGATAGATCAACAAAATGCATGAAAAGCTTTCTGCTTCTGGAATGGCCCATTTATTGTCAACTTGGGTACGTTACATTCCCAGCGGATAAGTATGTTCATAGTAGCAAACAGTGAACATCCTGCGTCGACAATCATTGGTATTATTGTGACATACTTTGTTACTTGGTATCAAGTTGCAGTGGATCACACTACACTGCAGTGGGCTGGCATGCTTGCTCTGAATGAGTAATCTATTCTTGTCTCCTAGGATCAAGGTATCCGGCAACTAGTGTTCGGTGATGGTAATGTTACCGAGTAAAATTTCGACTGTTGAATTTATCGGTTTCATTTATAGGAATAGGATCTACTCATTGGATCGATGCTTGAGATTTTCCGGGAAGAATATTCGGTTGGTAAAATGACCATTACTCTATTTTTAAGCATGATTCAAAATCCTCTGTCCCTCTATTAGGCGATCGCCTCTATCAAACTTATTTTATTTTCCGCATGCTTTCTCAAGAAAATTCACTCTGGATGGTTTTCAACTTTTCCTCAGTAAAGTGAAACAAAAGATGATGCTCCTCACTTTCATGCAGAGGCATATCATATCTTCCACAGTTCTGTTGGGAGTAATATTGATAGTCAATGCCCTCAAACATTCATTAAGAATCTAGTTGTCAGGGGAAAGGACCATGCATCAGGTTATTGACAAAAGGCTCAGATTTTTCAAAAAACATGGAACTAGAAAAAGATTTACAGGTGACTTTGTTGGAAAAGGTTTCTGGCACTTTTGGTAGGACTGATAATTGTGTTTCTTAGGTCTGCTTGTTCGATATCATCAAGAGAGCATGACCTCTGAATTGGCTTCATTAGAGTAGAATTCAAGGTGGTTTAGCTCATTGTCAAACGTTAGTAGATAATTCCAAACGGTCCACAGCAATTCATCATTAGGAAGAGTGTCTTTAGTGAATCATCTTACTTCAGCTCAAGCCTACACAAGCCAGCTCAATCAAAAGTTAAAAAAAAAGTGAAGAAGAAAAAGAAAATCCTCAAGCTTATATTGCAGATTTTGGATTCATCTCACTCTGAAATAACTTCATAATTTATGCAAGTACACTGACACAGGAAAGCACGCCTAGAATAGTGAGGGGGTTCCTATTGGCCTTTCCAACACAAACTATAGTCTAGTGGATGATCTACACGATTGAACAACCTGAAAATCACACTGCTATAACCGAGACTCACTTTAAAAAGTTCAACAGGAAATGAGATATGGCGTCTCTCTGTCTGACCCCCCTTTAATTGTGAATTTCAAGTACTTCCGCAGTTATATGCCGCATAGTTTAGGCCTCTCTTGATCCCCAGAAGCTGCAATTACTGGCGCAGACAATGAACAGACTCCAACTTCACTTGAAGTCTTTCTTGAACTAAACAGCTGCTGTGACCTTTTACAATGAGCAATCGCTCCCTCAATTGAACTCTCAAACTCTGAATTTGAACTGCTACTTCTCTTGAGCAACTGTAAGTCACAGAAACCATTTGAACTAAATGAAAAGGATGATGATGATGAAGAACCAGATGAAGATATGGACGTAGATGAGGATGAGGATAAAGAAGACTTAGTTGTAGAATGCCATTGAATTGCCCCTGAGAAAGACCTCCTTTGACAACGAAAAGGGTCTTCAGCCATCTCTTTCTCAATGCTTCTCTTGAGGGCATTTGATATCTTGTATCTGCCATTATCAATATTTCCATATGGATTCTTCTTTGGTACTTTCATATACTTGATCATACAGTCCTGGCCTTTTGAAATAGCTTCTTCTTCTGTATTGCATGCTGCTTCAGCGCAGGATTCATCTGTGCAGCCAGACTTACTAAACAAAGACTTTAGGTATGCTCTTGAAGCTTTGAGTTTTTGACCAAGTGAGGATTGTTTTAGCTTCTTAGTCCATGACTTCTTTTGATGATCTCCAAGGAAACTGTTAGCTTCAGTTGGCCATTCAAAGAAATATTCATCTGGGTTTAGTTCACTGCTAATCATGCGAGATTCTGACGGTGAGATATTGCAAGATTCCAATGGGGTACTGGTATTAGTGGAAGGTGTAGTGGAGCTATTAATGAAGGGAATGACATAGTTTTCAGCAAAGGCTGCTTCTGTTTTATTGTTTAAGGTAGTGGTGGTGGGGTTTTGGTGGAGCTTTTGAACCATTAGCAAGCGAGGAGGGAGGTGGAGAGGGAGGAGTTTTCCCTTGTAGAAGAGTTCATCGGCTGAGGATGTTGTGGTTTCTCTACCATGAGAAACTGAAGACATTTGGAACTCGAACTCTCTGCTTCGTGATGGAGAGCTAATGGAGTAACAAATGAAGCTTGAAGAGGAGCTCAACTCCATGTCAATGTAGTCATCAGATTGGTCTGTGGCCATTTCATGTAGCATACTGTCTAAGAACTCTGTGTCTGTGTTGTTTTTGAGGGAAAGATGCTTATGGGGAGGTGAGCTTGATGGAGCAAGAAAGGGGGCAGAGCATCCTTTAAAGTGAAGAAGGTGCCAAGTTAGAAAATAAAAATTTATTGCAAGGATTTGTCAGATTTTTCGTTTTCTTTTTTCTTTTTTATTATCTTGAATAGTTCCAAATAATAAAATGCAGAAAATAAATGGAGTTTTCCCCTGGTAAGCAGTCAGCTACTGACCCATATGCATTGATACTCCTACATGAAGATTTATGTGGATCCTATGAAGTGACTCTTTTTTTTTTCCTCTGGGGAAAGGGGGTGAAAGATAGTAGCTCTTTATCGAGAAAAATAAAGTTTTCTTATAAATTACACCCTTTTTTGTGCTATTAAATTACACATTATTGGTCCTCTGTACTCAAATTCTATATTAAAATCACAATATTGTAGCATGGCAATTGCATTTTTGCCATGCGTATACTATGGTGCTAATAAAGGACACACAGGAGGGTAATGTTTCCGTGTTTCTTGTTTCTTTGCTTGCCAACTAATTTTCTTTTCTTTTTTTCCTTGGAACAATAGCATGGATTCATTTTCTTTGTTGGAAGTGGCCAACTTTTGACATTTAGTGAGCTTACATGGAGGTTGAACCACCTAATTATCAGATTTCAATAATGCGTGGATAATTGTAGTCAAGTGGATGGCCTTTCTGGAGCTCCTCATGCATGTTCTTTTTAGTCTTCCATGCATGAATCATCCACTGCCGTAAACATACCTTGAATTTACAACAGGTTTTTGGTTCAGAAGGTGAGAATCTGTCACTACAAGAAGAGAAGATGGTGACAGTGGTCTTGTTTTTGTTGAAAGCTTCAATGCAAGTAAGATATCCAACATGAAAGTTTCAACAGTGTTAAAGAAAACAATAGTACTGTGCTAGCTAGAACCAGCAAACAGATCAGGTCCCAGATGGAATCTTCACTGCTTTCACATTATGTTAAGTGATTTCGATCAGGATGGTGTATCTACTTAGTAGTCCTCGATGGATTATGAACGTAGTAGTCCTTCATTCACACCAGCCCCGACGCTATACGGTGGTGGGGCTTGTGGTGTTTACGGTCTGCATCTCACAGCCAATGAATTTGAGATCTCCTTTCAGAAAACATGAGGCATTGATGTTCCTTAAGAAATAATAAGAAATACACATGATGCCAAAAGAAATTGGTTAGTTTAATGTAGCAATATACTTGTAAAATGTGGAACAGCTCTGAAACATCCACAAGCTTCTCTGCAACAAAAGTTTAAATTTGAAAAGGCCAGTACACATCTCAAAACCTGGTTTTTTGCACTCACAATTCAATAATGGAGACACACAGAGAGAGAGAGAGAGAGAGAGAGTCACAGTGGTCTACTATACTAGCACTACATTTTAGTATTTTTATATTTCCAAAGATTACTGCTATGGGGCTGTATAATCTATGGCCATGGATCCTCGTTTGACTGGGTCAAACTAAGAAGAGGCTTTTCAACGAATCTCCCTCTCAGTCTTCGCTTATGGCTACTATTTTTGGAACTCGAACATGGGGCATTTGACTTCCTTAGGAACAACCGTAAGGTCCAAACAAAGACGACATTGAAGAATGGAAAATATCCATCCAATGCTTGAATGAACGAGTGGATTTGTCTTTCCTTCTAGTCTTCTTGCCTTTTTAATTTTACCTCCCTCCCTAGGGCTTTGCCGACCTCATTCGATCTCCTTTTTTACCTCGATTTTTAGATGTCTCAATGTGTTTAATTAAGATAATACTGAATGATATTTTTACTCTTTTGTTTTTAAAGATATGAATATCCTTTCATCATTTTTTATATATTGAAATTACATTATTAATTTCTTATCAAGTTTATATCCAGATTAATGATTTTTACGCTTTCTTTTCTTCTAACACTCAAACCCTGCGTGGCACTGCGAGGAACAATCTTAAATATATGTTTTAATATGTTTCATTCAAAAAATAATTTTTAAAAAATATTTTACAATATACCATCTCAGTCCAATAATTTAAATTATTAAATGAAATCCAAAGATATTATTAATTTATATAATTCTCTAACA